>Ga0126339_10003950_pt1 | contig 10880 bp, 9 predicted proteins | sample OrbTmetagenome_2_FD_92532 | JGI IMG/M metagenome (GOLD analysis project Ga0126339, IMG submission 92532) | Coral microbial communities from Petempiche,Puerto Morelos, Mexico - Orbicella T R C metagenome | ecosystem: Host-associated > Invertebrates > Cnidaria > Coral | place: Petempiche,Puerto...
AAGAGTGCCTGCACTGCGTAAAGAGCTTGGAGTTCTCGACTGGTATCATCGTCTATGTACTTTTGGAGTAGATTTTTCCTTTCCTTCAGGTGATTGATATTGCATTTGCACTGGCCTCCCTCTTCTTTTGAAGAAGACGAAGAAAAACACACCAGTTAAAGATAATTTGAATTTGAATCAGTTACACAACCAAATGACACCAAATATTTTTTTCTCGTACGACAAGAACAAAAAGAAACATGAGCTACAATAGTCTGAGTGATGTAGAAGAGCTGGAAAAGGAAATAATTTGACACGTTCAAAAGATTGTAGAACTCCTATGAACATGTGTCACTAGTTTCTTACAGCAATACAGTGCAGGATGTAGCTAAGTAAAACAAACCAAGCTGGTTCATGAACAAGCTCAGCTGGCTATTTTGACCAGGATTCCTTCAAAATGATTCCCAAGTTCTTGTTTGCTGGAGATATTTCAGCCAGCTTGCAGTGGCTTAATAATTACCTCTGTCCATTGTGTCTTCACAAACAACTGTTACAAGAGCTCTAATAAATGAGGACTCCTTAGTGTCAGCCGGAGAAACGTTTTTCTAAGAAACAAAGTTAAACAGAATTACGTAACACCTTTGTACACTAGGACTGATGTATTTTTATGTCAATAAAATAAAATAAATAGGAGCTAGCAGTGACATAACCAAGGAATGGCCGTTTGTCTAAATAATTGTTTCCAAACTGAATTAACACTTTGAGGTGCTGTTTTTTACAATACAATCAACTTGCACGTGACTCTAGGTTAACTATTAAGGGTTCATAACTGGGCTACCATAATGGAAGGCGAGAGTTCTCACCAATACACCATCCTTACTTTCCCTTTATGTCCCCACAGTATGTCATCGTACATGTATGAGGACATACATCCACCTTACTGTAGGTCACCATCCATTTTATTAAGCCAACATGCTTTGTAAAGATCTTAATCAAAGGTAAAGAATCATCTTCAAAAGCAACTCAAATTAGCCTCGCTTTCTTCCAGTCTTGACTCTGGTCTACATTCCTCAGGTGGGGGAGGGGGGGAGGGGGGGAGGGGGAGAGGGGGAGAGGGGAAGAGGGGGAAACGGTGGCTCATTTCCCAAACAGGGGCTAATAATTGAACCTACTCAAAATAGGTTATAAATTAATCTCAAATTTCCACTAACATCGATCCATTCGAACACGTCTTCGTTCCTGGCTTTCCTCTTCAATACGAGAGTCCTAAGTTCTTCCTGTATTCTAGCGGAGTGTTGCCCTGTTGAGCCAGTGGGCTGCGATGAATTATCCTGTCCAAGGGCAAATTCAATATTCTACAAGCGAAAGGAAAGACGAAATAATAATTTCCAGTATAAATGATGAAACAACAGGAAGGTAACAAAGCCCATGAACAAGCTCAGTTGCACCTCTGCACCTTCCAAAGTACCCAAAGTCTTGGTTTTACAGTGTAATTTGCTCTCTTTCTGCTGGTGAAATTGGTCAGTAGCCGGCTCTTAGCTACATCCTTGCAACAGCATAACGAATAACAATATTGCATCTCGTAGCAGGATACCTCCCGTGACCTCCAGATAACAAGACTCGCCCCTTACCTTCGCCCAAATACACCCCTTGGTTCAATAGCACATCAGGTAACATGAAATGAAAGACTCACATTAACATTAAAACACAAAGTTAGTTGTTCTGTACCTTGTCCTTGGCAAATTTAACAGCTTCTTCCTCAGTTTCAAAGAAGGTGTTTAACCTCAGACGATATCTACTCAAAATGGCAGATACATCTTCACGGCTCTAGATACAGACGGAAGAAAAGTAAGAACTCTACTCATCTAACTATGCTTCTTTTATTAATAACAACAAGAATAAGAACCTTCAGTGACAGGCCAGAAGAAAACTGTGAAATCCTTAACTCTTTGCCTTAACAGTAGTTCTTTCATCTGTTAACAAAAACTGAGGGAAGACAGGTAACATCCCACATACAAACTCACAACAGCAATATTGGAATTGAAAGTGATCTACAAATCACAATACATTTTCTAACTCCTGTCATCCAACAAAAACGATATGATAAACACTATAGTCCTTGTTTTAATGGAAAAGTTGTCTTAACCACTCAATTTCAGGATGGCGGTTCTCTAGACATGACAAGGCCACAGTTTTGAGCTTGTGACCCTGTTAATCAGTACAAAAGAACCAAAAATAATGATAAACAACAACAAAACAATGCCTCCTGAACAAAGCAAGTGCAGTGGGTATTGCTATGTTGCCCCGCAATTTCTCATAAAATGAACCACCCACATGTAACAGAACTTACCGACTCATTGGTGGCAGTCTGCAACATGTGCGCAAAGAGTTTGGCAGCTTTGTTTTTCGACACATATTTCAACACCCGTTGAGAAAATAGTTCATCAAGATCAAGATTGCCATCAAATGCTGTTGGTCCCATGAGTTCTGCAATGTATTTCCACAACTGCGGAATGTCAATTTCTAGGTCTTCAGCAAATGTAAATATCTGTTCAACACTGAAAAGAGATCATAAAAAAGAAATAATTAGGGTGAAATGAATTCTGCAACCACCTTAAATTTTTCAAAAATTTGTTTAACAGTGATTGGGCATTTGTGTGATACTAATATTGCCCTGTCTCTCAAGAAAGTGTAGTTCATGTAGTATTGATCCATCAAAGTATAACTGCTGAAAAGTGTTGGAAACTGTTGTCAGCAATCTTATTGTCAATCAGAATTTTCCCATTCCCTGAGCTATGGATCCTTACAAGGATATAATTGTGGTATTTTGCTTAACTACAGAGATTCTTCTTGTCTGCTATTTAATAAGAATGAGTCTGTGCACATCACTAACATGATGCCAACACATCATTCTGTCATAGCCCATTTCCAAATTGCTCATTGCCACTCTATCCAAGTGAGACCTGTTGCACAATCACTCATATGACAATGAGTTTGATTTGAATGTTACTGAAGTCTCATTTTTATATGAGAATATTGGCACCAGGACTTGCTTTGAGAAAGAGACTAGAGATTATTTGAAAATGGTCTGTTGATAAGAGAGATTTGAGAGAACTGATAACGCTGAGTAGACACAACCACCTGCTAGTATTACAGAATGATTACAGATAAAGGACTGAAGATGAAGGAGTAAACAATACCCAGATCACAGACATACCCATTGAGATACTGTTCAGGCGTAAGTGCCCCATCACGGAGCAAGTAATGCAGCAGCCTGCCAGTAGCACTTCTGTCTGAAGCTTTTTTCTCCATAGTATGGTTGAATGCCAGATTCACAAAGACGTGATGTGTTGAAGGGGACTGAAGTTCTTTGAAACACTCCACTGCCTCCTAACAAGGTAAAAACACAGAGATTTTAAACTTCAGCATTCCAGGGAATAAAACAGTTTAAAGTGAACTCTCTCCAAGATGAACACTCTTGGGAACAGTTCTATGTGACTGCCCACAAAGAGTCTAATTCTCCTGAAAAGGCTGCATTCTCACCCACCTTCATGTCTCTTATGTCAAGATACTCGTCGATAATTGCATGCGCCTTCTTTTTCATTGCTTCTTCTGATAGTTCAGGTGTTGGAGAAACAGAAGCAGAAGCAGCCTCTACGGGTGAAGCTGCTACTGGGATCAGTCTTGGAGATTCCCTTCCTCCTTCGCGCTCTTGGTTGTTACGCTGAAAGTTAAAGAAAGCACACAATGTTTAAGATCACTTGCAAAGTCAAGGAAGGATGTTCATGCAAAGTCCAGGCTTAATTTGGAGGTTTATGGAAGAACTACAAACCTTTGGTTGTGCTACTGCCCGCGCAGCCTCTAGAGCCTTCTCCCGTTCTCCTGCCTGGAAAGGTCCACGACGCCCACCTCCAGATATTGGACTACGAGGTTCTTGCCGGCCAGCGGAGTTTTGTCTTGCGGGAGCAGAGTGTTTTCTTTCTCCTGCCAAGGCAGAGTATCTGGAAAAAGATAGAAATTTAATGGCTTGTACTAATGAATGAAATTATTATAATAAGATAATGAATTTATTACCTACCTAGACAATAATAATGGAGTGTTGCTTGCTATGGACACTCTCTTGTCATGCAGATCAAATTTGATCTCATTTGAGGGATAACTAGTTTAGTCCATGAAGTTTGAATCTGACTTTGATTTTTGAAGAATTTTGATCTTTGAAGAATTTTGAAGAATATTCAGCCTGCTTGCTGCTTATTATTTATTTTCTTCTGGGTGAAAACATCTATAAAACACCTTATATTTTAACAGGGGCTACAACTTCAGTGTTACATGTCATAAAAGAGGTCAACTTGAAGGCATTTTGCACCATTCAAACTTTGTACAAAAGAAAGGAAAACAAGGCACTAACTTTGTAAAGGGCAACCATGGTGTTCTAAATAGATAAGATAATATGGATACCTTGGAAAGACGGCAAGCAACATAAGTTTGAGACAAAGCAAAAAAAAGGTTTTTATGAAAAAACTGCCTGCGATTTTCAGAGGTTTTGAAGTGCTAAAAAAAAAAAAAAACTCTGGAAAGAAGGGATTAATGAAATTACTGAGTTACTGATAAAAGTGGGCAAATAAATGTAAAGTATCTGTGAATTAACCAGCCACCAGCTTTTGGTAACTAGACACCTCTCACCTGTTGCCAGTAGGTCTGTTGTCATCGGCTGCAGCGCCAGGAACAGGTCCAGAAGTGGCAGCTGATGGACCAGCCCCAGCGCCAACTGTTCCCGTTCCTCCGCTGCTGCCTCTCGCCCATGCTCCATACCCTCGGCCACCTGGTCCAAGTGAGATGTTCTCAGAATCAACAGGGCGCTAGGAAAACAGAAAGGACCATTTCAGTCTGCAAGTCATTAGCCTCACTACCCAAATTCTTCTTGCTGTTTGTTTCTTTTTGGGAGAATTCACCTTCTGAGCAACCAATTTCAGGAAACCTAAATTGGCATCAGATTCCTGGATTTTATCAATTTTTGCTTAAATTCTCTTGCATTTCTTTTATGTTTGCAAATTCATTGAGGACTAAAAAAGGAGACCACACAATTGTGAACACTATGAAATTCATTTCAATACTTTGCAGTAAACAAAATATTATATTACTACTATCACGTTATCAACATACATGTATTTCTTCTTGCTGTTGGATATTAAAAAGCAAAACACTCAAAGAATAATATTGCGTTTGGTATACTGTAACAAATATATCACCTTGATGTTCTGAAACTTCTTTGGGTCCACACTAACATTTTTTGGCCCTCTGCCCACAGTGGTCCAGGTTTCATCACCCGGTGGAACAACATTTGGTCGAGGACTATCACGACCACCCATACTTCCTGAAGCGTAAAAGCATGGTTACAATGTACACTAGATAAAACAAACCATGAAAACTCATCAAGCCAGTCAAATCTCAATGGGCATCCCATGCATGATATCAGGACTGTCATTAAGTTTTGATTCAGCTGTAGCCTTTATCTTCACATCCGTAGCAAACTCGTTACTTTATGGGTGCATTGTATCAACTACAGGCCAGTTCACCTGCAACATCAAGGGTCCATCAAACATTCTCCAGCATAACAGGTGTGATGGGTTATGGTTGACAGCCCTGGATATGTCACCTACTGTGGAACATCGGGGGCATTTTGAAAAGCTGCCATGCTGACTACAATAATGTTCCAAATTAAGCAAGTTACTGCTCTCATCTCAAATTTACGCTGACAGTCTTGAAGCCAAACCCACCTCTAAGTTTCTTATCCTGTTGTTTGGCCATCTGAATCATGATCTGTGTCTTCTTGGCCTTTTCAGCAGCCTCTTTATGGATCTGATCAATAGTTTTGGGGTTGTTATCCTCCCTACGAGGGACCCAGTCATTTTCCCGTAGATCAACAATGTCTTGCATCATGAATCGCACACGAGCCGATGTTATCCTTGCTGTGATTATTTTGTTGATTTGTGCAAAGTACTGGTCAACCCTTGGCTGGAAATAGAAAGTTAAGTCTACTTATTAACCTCTTACTGTAGGCACAGCAGGCATACCAGGTTTAATCTTTCAACAACAAAAAACCCACATCCATCTACTGTAGTTTAAGTTGGGGTACATGTATTATGATGTAACACGTAAATTAAGAGTTTAAAATCAACCAAATGCTGGTTGACTTGCTTTTTCTGTTTCCTGTCCCTCCCTTCCACACATAAGTTGCTCTGAGTCTGTCCTGAGGTGCTGTGTAACAGCACTGACACAGAAAGCTCCAAGCAGCAGAGGAGACTGTTGCCCTCCAATGATATCAAGTTTTCAGACTCAAATCTACAATGCAATCACCCTTAGGTGTCATAAAAACGAATTTTGAAAAGAAGTGTCTGAAGGATTTGGGATAACGTGACACCCCTGACATGCCAGGGAGAATACAACAACTTATGAGTACTGTGCACACCTTGGCTCTTGCATGGTCAAGGTCTTTTCCAATTGTAACAAGCAACTTGCACAAGCATTCAAATGCCTCCTCATCATTACTCTTCAACAGCTTCACTACACAGTCGTGCATGATGTTCTCTGTCAGCATCTGTGTAAACAGACAATTACATGGTAAAGGAAGTTTCAGTAGTGAGTGATCCAGAGAACAAAGAGCTCTAACCCAAATTTCACCAAGAAAAAGGAGAATCTGAGACGGTTTACATCAAAGAGCATGCTTTTACAATAAGGTAGGATACTAGGAAGATGTGTGCAAACAAAGTTGTGTCCAATAGCCCAGGGCTGGTATTGGGGGGAAAATGTTTGAGGAATTTCAAATTAGAGAAGTAATGTAAGAGATGGAACTGTTCTATTAATTAAGTTGAAAATTTATTAATCATGTCTCTGAGAAATGCTCTGAGGGCTAGTGAGAACAAGTTTTGGGCTAGCACATCAGTTATATCTCCCCCAAAGGGCAAGCCTAAAACTGTGTTTAATTTTTTTTGCACTCCATGGAAGTGCATTATTTCCTTCTAGAGGGCCAAGGGAAGATGTATCAGAACTCTATTCTCAAAAGCATTTTGGAGTTTAGAATTACATCTAATCATACTCGACTAACCTTTAGCTTAAAAAGTTCACCAATAAACCTGATGTTTCCTAACGTGCGTCGTTTGAGAAGGGTCTCCTCATCTTGAAGGTCATTTTTCTTCAACTGAAGTTCCTCTTCCTAAAGGACATAAAACATGTATACATTCTTAACATACATATACAGTTGAACCTCCAGTTGTGACCACCTCTCTTCGGCGACCAGTTTTCTAAAATACCAAAAGTTTCCAAATCAAATCACTATATTTGGAACCTCTTGTAAACAAACACCTCTCATAAGCAACTGCGACCACTTTTAAGGCTAAAAGTTTGAAATTTACCTGTGTTGTTAACCTCCTGTAATCGACCACTTGACAGATAATGGAGCGAAAAATGGATAATAAGGTGTTGTAACCTTATCATATTCCTGCCCGGTACTAGAAACGGAAATTTATCAATGGGAAGAACCAGATTTTTCCCCTCAAAATTGACTTTTACATGAATAAAACATTGCTTCGGCATTGGCGCATGGGCTAAGTCTTGGCAGTTACTATATTCCAATGAGGAAAATACTTTGACCCATTATGGTCAAAGCTCTCATAAGTGACCACCTCCCATAAGCGACCACCTAGGCTTGACACATAGGTCGCTTATGGAACTAACAATTTTATAATAGTTACATGAAGACACAATGCCAGAATACAGAGTTAAGCAATGGGGGCCACCTAGGGTTAGACTCACAATTAACATAAATTACAAGTTATAACCTTCCCTGATCAATTTGGCATGGACAAAATAGCCAAACTTTTTAATTGCTTTGCTCTTACAACTTAACTTGAAGGTTTCATGAGGATAGTAATCAGTTGTATGCTAAAATTACCCTCACATCTATGATCAAACAACTTACACTCAGCCCTTTGCTAGAGAGTTCTTCCAGCTTGTCGTGGATTCTCTTCTCCACAGATTTTTCTTTCTCAAACTCTTTCTGGCATTTGTTCAGCAGAATCTTGCGGAAAGTGATTTCTTTTTTCACCCCATCCTTCTCCACAACAACCTTTTTCTGCACAAAAAAATTCCAGCCATTAGTTGTTTGCCATTTTCAAATGCACCAGACAGAACAAGTATATGCAACTCTTTTCTCTTGCATGGTGCTATACCAAGGGTTCTACTTAAAGCACACCTAGCCCCCCAATTTTTTTTCCCCTAAAACGAACCCACTTGTTATTCGAAGCATTTGGGCGAAAAAATTTTTGAAGTTGGTTGAATCCTCGATTTTCTATGCCCTTTCAAAGTCAGGCCTGAAGTGTTACAAGACCGCGTTTCAGGGAGTCTGGGGCGGCAGTTGCTGATGACGTCTACCCAGGAACCAAATACAATGGCGCCTCAATCAGCTCTCTGTATTTGCTCAAGAAAATTGAAAACAAAACTAATCGTTTCAATATATTTTGGGACTAAAACGTCCAAGTTTTGTTTCAGAATCATTTCTTTTTCATCACTGGAGCCAGAGTTAGGTTTCGATTCGGAAGACACCAAAATAAACTTCGATTGAGCACATTCAACAACTATAAATTCACTCCTTAGAGCTTTGAGAACAATTTGCAATAATTCAAGTGACGATGGGGAAGAGTTCTTTGTGGACAAGCTGCTTGTATATCAGGAATGGAAAGCCAGATACGAAGTGGAGGAGCAGGAAAACGAAAAACAGGAAAGAAAACCCAAGGACTGCTTTGGATGGTAATTTTGTCATCTAAACACAAGACTCCTATGCATGTTTATAGCCCATTTACATTTGTCCTTAGCGAGAATGTATTTTGTCAAGGTATGGTTGTTCTATTAAATCCAGTTTCAGGGTTCGTACTCTTTTTCAGAAACAAATTTCCACGGTTTTTCCAGGACCTTTCCAGGACCTTTCCAGGACTCAGATTGATTTTTCCAGGACTCTAAAATGCATATTAACCCTTCCACTCCCAAGATCTCAATGTTAATTCTCCTTACTGTCTGCCATACATTTAATACTTTTGAGTTTAACAGATTTCCAGAACTTTCCAGGACCAGTAGCCCTTTTCCAGGACTTTCCAGTCCTGGAAAATGCCAAAGTAAAACTCCAGGACTTTCCAGGTTTTCGAGGACTTGTACGAACCCTGTAGTTTGTGTTTTACTTTCTGGAATGCTTCATGTTTATGAGTGACGTAAGTGTTGCAGTATTTGAGACTTGATGACCTCCAAAACATTGGCTTCAATCGATTGAAAATCGTAGAATTGTTTGGACCTGTATTTTTGAAGCTGAGGGATGCAAGGCGGAAGGAAACATTTCATACAATTACCGATTTCACATTGTCATACGTTTTAAGTCCTAACTCCAAATAACCAGTGTAAATTTTTTTTCAAAGTTTGCAGTGAAATTCGTTGGATAAGCAAAAAGGATGTGTTCCCTAAGCAGTACACAGATAAAGTTATGCGGTCATACTTTCAACACTAATGCATAGAATGTTTGTTGCACTGCTGATTTCCAAACCTTCAAAAAACTCTGTGAGTGTAACACTTTTGTTATCATGTAATTCTAAAGGATTAATCTTCGACTTTCATCTAAATCAAAAGAGAAATAAGTGTTTGTTGACGGCGTACAGTTGCGACCTATTTACACATCAGCATATTTGGTTGTAACGCTTCTTGGTTGATCACACAACTTTGCTGGCTATGTTATAAATACTGCGGGACTGGAAGATATAGGTTGTCGGTAGTATTTCAACAAATTGCTGGTTGGCTCTAAGCAGAAAATTTTGAAAATAGTGTTTGAAAGTCTGCAGAACTAATTCCAGTGACAGTTTTTCAATGTTTCTCACACACTCAGTTTGCTTGTTTTGATTCGACAAAATCACCCATCGTTTATGTCTTTATTGTACCATTGACCGATCATCACCAGTAAATTGTACAGTATATCTTTTTTTAGATCTTGGATATTGCTGCAACAGCCAATAGCACTTCTGGAAGGGATTTCTGTGCACTTTTCGAATGTGTATTGCACCACCCTGAAGGAAATGAGAGGACGTGAGATATTCGCCCTTCCTGGGTAGACGTCACAACAGCCGCTGGACCCATTCTCCTCAAACTCAGTCGTGAAACAAAATGGTGGTGTTTTGGGCTATTTTCGAGATTTCCTCGAGGCACAGAAAATCGAGGATTTAACTGAATCCAAAAATTTTTGTGCAGAAGTATTTCAAATAACATGTAGATTCGTTTTGGCCAAAAAAGAAAATTGGGGGGTTAAGTGCACTTAAAGGCCAGGCACAGGGCAACTTGACTGCTGGTGAGGATGATTTTGCCTGCTTAGTTTGACCATCCGAGGAAAGTTGTTTTGCCTGTCAGTGAAAACCAGTTATCCTACTGCCAAAAACATTAATGAAACCCTTGGCTCTACTTTATTTTACAAAATGTGGTAATTTCCAGGTATTCACAATAGTAAAAGCTCTCTTGAAATATACCCCTGCAAAACTTCACACTGAAACATACACATGCTTTAACTTCCTCTAATTTCTATCTGCATACATCAAGTAAGCAATTCCTCACCAGAATGTGGTTTGCTTGCCTTGGACACACTTTCAAAAAGCGAATCACTTTTACATACACAGAAATGTCAAACTGTCTTTATTGTATTAAAAAAATTTGAAACCTTTGCCCTTTGCCCTTCACATCCAACTGTCACTTCATACGTAACAGATGGAAACCTAGAGCACAATTTTCTAAAATTTTTAAATACATATTTGTGACCCTATTTGGGAAAACCAGGCTTAACGAAAATTATGTGGAATTGCACTTCAATGAATTTTGAA
>Ga0126339_10003951_pt1 | contig 10876 bp, 5 predicted proteins | sample OrbTmetagenome_2_FD_92532 | JGI IMG/M metagenome (GOLD analysis project Ga0126339, IMG submission 92532) | Coral microbial communities from Petempiche,Puerto Morelos, Mexico - Orbicella T R C metagenome | ecosystem: Host-associated > Invertebrates > Cnidaria > Coral | place: Petempiche,Puerto...
AGAATTGGTCCATATTTATTTTACACAGAGAAATTTATTACTCAATTCAAAACAACAGAAAAAAATGATAGGTCACCATACTCGTTTGCGAGAAAATGACGATTTACCTCTATGGCGAGGTCCCGCTGTAAGAAAAAAGCCGCCATTTTTTAATGCGCGCGCGCTAATCACGCGTGAAATTATGCGCAGAAGGGCTGCGCAATGCAATACTGGGGAATAACCTTAACTTTTTTTCAAAAACAGCGAAATCCAAGATGGCGGATCCAAGATGGCGGGTCAAAAGACGTCATTCGATGTCATATGACGTCATAACCAACAAAAAACGTACCATCTTGTAGAGCAAGCTCAGGGCTATCTAGTCAATGTAAATTCATTTCGCTCTGCCTTAACAGAACGAAAACCAAGAGGAGAGGGTCATCCACCCGCTACTTGTACCACGGTACGTGGAGGTATGAGTAAGCTTGTACGTCCGAGGGTTAACATTGCCAGTAGGCTGTGACTTCATATTTCGCCTCTCTGGCTCGATACATGTGCCCTGTGTGCCACATGGCACAAGGGGAACATTTAGGTGGCATCACAGTTCGGTGGCATCACAGTTTCAACTGTTCACAGACGATCCATTTTCCAAGTTGGGTGGCTCACAGCCACTTTGATTTTATACGACTTTATTATATACGTACAAACTTCTCCTCTGATGAAAGGAACGGCAGCGTAAAGAATCTTGCGGCTTAAAAATTTGTAACACTCGGGTTGTGGAAGGGTTAGTGCCCTTCATCAGATGTGATGAGCATCCTAGATTCGCCACAATGTATGTGATACACTTCATAAAATTCTCTCCCTCGTTCTCTGAAGAACTTGCCATCATGACATAAGGACTTAGTTAGACATTGGCGCCACCTATACATCATTTCGTCGACCAATCATGCACCGTTGACGGTTTAGTATTTTTATAGAACACGAGGTCATTTCTGTCCAATCGTAGCAATTTATGACCAAATAAGGGCATTGATGTTTGTAACGAAGTCTTGTCGTACCCGTTTGACCACACCACGCAAAAGTACTGAAAGGTAATCGCTTTTGAGAAGGGGATAATGTATCGTAAATAATCTTTTTCTTTGGCCATTGTAGCTTTATAGGAAATAACACACAAACTGCACTGACAAACATGACAATAAAAAGCATGTTGGAAAACAAAATTCTTTTATTTTTTAAAATTTGTAGCAACTTTTAACCTTTTTTATATACAAAATTCATTTTATCTTGAATCATTTGCAAACATTGCAAATGACATCGAGAGCTCCGCAAGGCGTCGCAATAGTTTGCTGAAGAGATAGGTAGACGACAATAGAAACAAATCGTTTGGGATAAATAGCCCCAAATATGACGAGTTTAATTGAAACTAAGGTTACAAACAAAGATTAAAATCTCTCTAGGGAAAGTGGGGTTAAAACCTTCGCCACTAGTAAAAACTAAAATGAAATACTTTATAAGATATGTTGACAGTCTGCGGGTCGGTAACCGGGGAGGTGGAGGGAAAGAGAACAAATACGTCTGAACGCTAAATGGCAGAAAATATCTTGCGATGATGGCAATAGTAGAAGGAGGCCGCGTGTACGAGATAACCAATCTTTTGTACTTAACTGTGACACGCGCCAACTTTTAATTGGACAGGAGACTTTCATTGTTGCCAGATTATAACACAACCCGCAAACTGATAACACATAGGAAATGCTTCGCGATAAAATAACATTATGCTTTCGGTTGTCGGCATAATGTTTGTTTTTAATTTGACGTTTCGTATGCTTCGACATACATCTTCAAAAGTCACCGTTTAGAATAAAAGTAACAACTAAATTTTAAATTTAAGATAAGAAACTAATGAACAATAACAATGAGAGAAGCTGAGAAATTTGCATATTAAATTAGATGCAAACTAATAAAGATAAAGCTTTCCGCTGCTGACGTTATCGTTATCGTTAACGATGTTTAGCTCTTTCACTATTTTTAGCATATTTATTGTATAAGTGTTGTTTTTTGTTATATATATGTTCTCGAAGATATTAGCTAATTTTAGCTACATAAAATTCGATAGGAAATAAAGTATAAGTATGCGTGTGTATATGTGTGTATGTATGTATGTATCCGATGACGTGCAAAAAGCAGGGAATTGGGATATTCCCCAATCTCCCTGCACTGACGTCACTGACATATAACCAGAAGGAGGAAGGGTTCTACGTGACCAGCCGTGGGATGGGGCATCCTTCTCCACTGACGTCATTGACACGTGACGAGCCGGGGAAGGTAATTTCACGTGATCAGCAGGAAGAAGGGGGTATTCCCTCCACTGACGTTATTGGCTCGTCACGCCATCGTTTTGCCTACCTTTCTTTGTCATTTTATTCAAACTTTTATTGGCAGACATTTTGAATTAATTAAAACATGCTATTTACTGGTACCCCCTATAACTACTCACTTGTACGTAAACGGTCTGCACCTCATTTAAGCGGTTCATCAATCCCTACCTCACGAGCTCAAGGCATGAATTAACAGCTCATGCCATAATCCCGGCGAGGGTTGAATAAACAGCTGCTGAAAGTTTCAGCACCACATGAAAGGTGAAGCCCTTCGAAATAAAGCTAAGTAAACTGGACGTTCTGCCCTACTGGAACCGAAGGGATAATGAGTGTCCACCGTCAATCGGGAGTCCATATATTAAAACTGGAGAATTTCCGAGAATATTCCCCAATTTTCAAAACCACGCGTGTTGCGAGAAAGATCTGAAGGGCAATAAACACCATAGCCCCCATTTGGCGCGAAAATATGCTCGGATATTTTCTGTTCCTCGAAGTTCACAGTTTTCCTCGAGCTACACTCTCGGAAAACTGTTCGCTTCTCGGAACAGATCATGTCCAAGGACAAATATCCTAGCATGTTTTCGTGCCAAATGGAGGCTATTGTTCATTTATAATCGAGCAGGCGTCGTGACTGTATACATGTAGCCTGCTCTTGTAAAAGCGAATATAACACACATATAAACCAGTTTCATGGCCTTTTACTCCTTGTCTGTAACTTTCTTTGAGAATCTAATTAATATTGCTCATATTCAAGACGAATATCTTATTGTGAGGTTTTTTGAGGTTTTTTTTTTCTCTATCAAACCGTGAAAAATAGATTAAACAATTATGATAATTAGTGTTATTGCTTCTGTAAACTAGCGATTTATTTTCTTCTAGGAATCCAATTGACTCCCAAACAGAAGCTCTTCGCTTTTCCGTTGACAGTGGCGCGTGGTATGTTAAGTCCTCTCTCTTAGCTTCGGGATTCAGAAGTTTACCCAAATACGGGTGGGAGGAGACTTCATTCTTACCATGTCCCCTGGGAACATTTTCTAATACCTTCACCAAAGGAACTGACGGATGCTCAAATTGTACCCCAGGTAAGCTATGCGATGCACTTTTGCAGCCCGGCGGTTTTCAATTCGCGCGATTATCTGACTATCGTTGGCACGCACTAGTTATATTAGCTATTTAACGCGCGCTGTAATTGGTCAATTTAGCGGGCCGTACTGTACGGCCCGCTAAAATATAAAGCTACTTTTGTTGCCAAAATGTTTCGTGATTTATCGTCAAGTGTTGATAACTTTTTTTAGCGAGTAAAAGTTAAAAACTATCTTTTACTTCTGAAATTGTGTATTAAAACCTACCTACGACTTTAAATTGAGTCGTTTTGCTTTCCAGGTGCGTCAGAAATTTGAAGCCGTTCCGCGTGAATAGAAATCGTTTCCGAGCCCCTCAGACACACAGTAGAGATATAATAAATATTTTACTAACCTCGTTTTCTCGGTCCGTACTGTAAGTTACGGATCCTCGTTTCCCCCTTCGATTTATGTCCCGCGCGCCTCGCACTTGGGCCATAAATTAATAGGGAAGAACTCGGTCCGTAAGTTACAGTAGTAAGAGGTATATATGCAATGTTCTTCTTTTAAGAGCTTCCGCTTTAGAGACTGGGGCAGACTTGAATATGGGGGTTGGCCGATTTTCCTAAAAATCCGCACACAAAGTCCTTATGCAGACTTGTGTACAGTGCCAATTTCAGCTTCATTAGTCGTTTTCCACCCGAGTTCTGGATATCAGCCCCATGGGGGTCCTGTGAGGTCAACTTTCGACTAAATTTTGGGCACTTTTCAACCGGTCAAGTTACTTGCATTCTATGGTATGGTTTTATGGCTGTTATTTTTTTTTATTTTCAAGCCAAAAGTCCGATTTATTGTTGGTCTCTTAAGATCACATCTATTTAGTAATAAATGTCACATACTTCGAGCTTACCACTCATAGGCTTTTTGAAATAATTCAAATGGATCTCCGTGGTACAATAGCAAATATCCATGACCATGTTAATGAACAGTTTGGTACAGTCACAGGCGGCCCAGACGTTGAATAAGATTAATACCTGATAGTCTGCTGTTGGCGATTGCGTTACAATTTTAGCCGTTTATAAGACAATGTATGAGAATGCTTCGAAAATTACTCTAAATGCTACGTGTAGAAAATAATTTGAATACAATGGCTTACCTTGTGTTTGCATTGCGTTATTTTGATGTCTCTGGGTTCCTGGAGGTGGTTTGGAGCCATTTAGGCGAGTTTTACTTTCTGGCGGTTTGCTTCCCCTAAAGAGAAACGAAACTGGCGGGCGACCCACAGGCCCGACGGCCCACACTCAAAGCTCCGTAAATTCCACAAAAATGGTCTAATCTCGTCAAAATTGCATCATGGCAGCCGTCGATAACTCTTCTTCCTATTCGCTTTCTCCCAAGGTTCCAAAGTTTATCTTAACCGCCCGAGAATCGCTGGTTTTCAAGCTCTTGCTTTCCATTTCCGCTCCGTCTCGATCCGTAACCGATTATCTTGGGCACAGAATTTGAATTTTTAGCTTAACGACCTCGCCATCGTGACAAAGTCGCCTCCAACCGTCGAGAGGCACGGGGCATTGGTCAGTTACTCGTTGCCATCTCTCGCTGCAGTTAACAGTGATTTTAGGCCCTAAATTCAGCTGAACGTTGTTTGCTCCTTGTATTTTTGCAGTTAACAGTGCTTTTAGGCGCTAATTTCAGTTAACACCGCGGCACGGTGCAATTTGCATGATCAAAAAATGCCCCGTGCCTCTCGACGGTCGGAGGCGGCTTTGTCACGATGGCGAGGTCGTTAAGCTAGAAATTCAAATCCTGTGCCCAAGATAATCGGTTCCGGATCGACACGGAGCAGAAAGTAAAACTCGCCTAAATGGCTCTAAACCACCTCCAGGAACCCAGAGACATCAAAATAACGCAATGCAAACACAAGGTAAGCCATTTTATTCAAATTATTTTCTACACGTAGTATTTAGAGTAATTTTCGAAGCATTCTCATACATTGTCTTATAAACGGCTAAAATTGTAACGCAATCGCCAACAGCAGACTGTCAGGTATTAATCGTATTCAACATCTGGGCTGCCTGTGGTACAGTGTTAAATTACATTGAGAACATAACTTCCTTAACAGGAGGATTTTACTCTGATGATGTCGCCTACGTTGGAGAAAGCTGCAAGAAATGTCCTAATGGATCTTTTGTGCCATTTGACAAAACGCCAGGAATATCAAAGCAAGATTGCAAGACCTGTCCGGAAGGTAACAACCAAAATATCTTCCCGAAACCAAATGCTTGATTTTGATCGTACAAAGGACCTTAATGCCCGGTCCAAACGACGCTCCACTCAAGCGCCGAGTTCACTAGACTCCCCAGCGAAGGTTGGCTCAGAAAGCGTACTTGCGTCGAACTTAATACTGGAGGCCGGTGGTAACAATTTTCGACAAGAAATTCTGTCCAAATCGAAAAAAAAAGGCTCATATTTCACTGCAAGAGCAATATTTCGGGAAAGCAAAATCAATCGCAAGTGGTTTTTTTGTACGCGGAAAGGCTGTGTCTCGGTAACTTCAACCTGCAAACGAGAAATCTCATTAACAGGGCTATTGCCACGACCAAACACCAAAAAGAGAATATGCGCTAAAGAAACACAGCTCCCTTGCCCGTGAATCGAAAGCAAAAATATGAGATTCGAAACGTGATGAAGTTTTTGTTACGTATTTTTTTTATTTTTTATTTTTTATTTTTTATTTTTTTCATCGATGAGTTCAAGCTTCATGCATGACTGGTCTCACCACACATGTTTGAGCCAATTACGAGTGCCGTTTCATTTGTCAAAAGTACATTACAGTAATTTATGCATTACGTTCGGTACTCGAAGGGAACGGCCTTGTTTGAATCAGCCGCCGCTCCAATATCGCGTAATGCGACAGACCCTGCCAAACTTCTCGTTGGTTGCCGTTACCTAGTTATAATTGCCTAGTCAAGCTAATTTAAATGCCGCTCTTCTGCTGCATCTACTCATCAGTTTGACTCGGCGCACGAGTGGAGCGGCTTTTGAAACGGGCCTAAGATGTCATTACCCCGACCTCGCTCCCAGGGCCTTCTCCACTTTAAAAAAATGGTGGCGGGAGAAGACGAGCCGCCATTTTGAAAATCGTCGAGGAGAAGGTCCTGAGGACAAGGTTGGCAATAACTCAGTCTTCGACCATGCCACACAATATCCAATTTCTTTTTCATATTATTCATTTTAACAAAAAAGTCACCTTTATTGAGTCAAGAATATCATGTCAGATTAAGCCAGATTAAGTAAATATGCGAAGTGTCATACGAATCCATCACAAACTGATGCATGGAAATATGGAACTCGAAATCGCCAATTGTCACAAAGAAATGTAAACCAAGGAGCAAGCGCTTGCTCCCCTGGGATTACATTTCTTTGTAACAGCTGACAAGATTGGACTCATATGTTTCCAATAGTTTGGAACGAATTGCGATGGAAATTCATATATCGGCTTAATTCGACATGATAAATCGAGTCGTGGGGCTTATTTTTGTTTTGTTTGAAAAAACAGAATGTGGGAAAAGCGTAATATTGTCGAAGTGGTCCATTTCCCGCAATTATCCATTAGTAGCTTTATAATATATATGCAGGCGTTTCACCCGGCGTAACACCGGGTGAAAGGGGCTTATACTTTCTTCCTTTGTGTATTCTCGAAATTAAAAAGGAGATTAACCCTTTGACGCTGTTAATCATCTTCCGAAATTTAGATGTTTTAAATGTTTCGTTAGTATGGCCGTTTACATTGGCCAGCAAGCGCATTTTGACATGCAGGCTAGTAGTGAAGAGCCATTGGGTTTAGTCCCATTTTTGGAAAGCAAAAGGGAAGCAGTAAACCTATTTTTAGATGACGTCATGATCAAGGTCTTAGTAATTTATGGTATAAATTATGACGCAAAAGTAAAAAGGTATCGTAATCCCATTTATTTCAATTAGAAATTGCTTTTCTGACATGCTGATATTTTAGAAATCTCTACCTCATAATTTGTTCCTCAAAACAAAACAAATAGAATTGAGGAGGAGGAGGAGGAGATAAACTATGGAATTGATAAGGAGGTAAACAACAGAATTGAGAAGAAGAAAGTAAATAATAGAATTGAGTCACGGAGGAGCACTTACGTCCAGTAATACACGCAGTGACGAGATTGGCAGATTTGACGAAGTATCGTCAAACTGAGTAAATGGTCATGGATTTGACGATTTCTTATGTCGAACTTTAGTCAAATTTGTCAAAGCAAAAACAGGCTGTCGGATTTGACGATTTTGGCAACTTTTCGTCAGCCATAAATATGCAAATTATCTCATCAGATTCGGCCCGGATATATAAGCAGAATTGGTGCTTTTGCCGAAGATTGCGCAAATTACCTAATCATACACGGTACGTCCTAAAATACGCGCTTGACGAAATTTCGTCACCTTTGTTACTTTCGCCATATACGTCGTTTTCGCTACATGGTCAACTTTTTAGGGCCCTGCTAGCCAAGTGGCTGTTTACTTGTATAATTTTGGCAACAAATATGGCAAAATTTAGTCAGTTTTGCCACCTTCGCCAAATTCGTCGCTTTCGCAACATTCGTCAACTTTTTGGGGCCCTTCTAAACTTGTTATGTGTACTCACCCGTGTAATTTTGTCAACAAGCTTGGCGAAATTTTGTCAGATTTGCAATTTGGAGAAAATCTCCACAGTTTCTCAGATTTCGTCAAATCTGTCAATATCGTCAACAAGATATTGTCAAATTTAGCTTCCATTTTCGTTCATGCATGTATTTCTGGAGCTAGGAGAAGAATAGCGAGGAGGTAAACTGCAGAATTGAGAAGGAGGAGGAAGAGGAAGTAAAAAACAGAGTTGGGGAGAAAGAGAGGGAGAAGGGGAATGAGGAGTAGGAGGAACATGAGGAGGCGGTAAACAGTAGAATTGAGGAGCAGCAGGAAAAGTGGAGGTAAAAAAATAGAATTAATTGGGGAGAAGGAGGAGGTCAACAATAGAATTGAGGAGAAGGAGAGACGAGAAGGACGAAGAGGAGGAGGAGAGAGGACAATAGAATTAATGAAGAGGAAGAAGAGGAAGAGTAGGATGTGGTTTTGGAGGAGGTAAAGAATAGAACTATATTGGGGCTGAAGCCTTCAAAAATGTGAAACATTACACGTCAGTCTCCGAAAAGCGTCGAATAGGTCGGATTTGACCTGTCCTGTTTGTCAAATGAAAAATTTTGTAGGGAAGATAATGTGCAAAGATAAGTGAACGGTAAAAACAATAATTTCGATTGTGTCCCATTTACGACGTTGTCTCAAGAAAGGTGTCAGCGGTTTCGTTTGATTCATCCATTTATTTGCATGGTTGCCCAAGTGATGGATCTTGTAAAACGGTCTGGGCGCAATCACTGTTGCGACAAGCTCGAAACGTGATTGATCAGCCACCCGAGAGAATAATCTGTTGTTATTCGCTGGTGGTGTTCGTAGCCTTTCATAGTAGACATCTATGAAAGTCTTGGAAATAAAAGTGTAATCGATCTCACAAAGGCTGGAATCTTTTTTTGTTTGTTTGTTTTGCACTAAATTCAAACGCGAAATGGCGCGCCTCACAACGTTAACATAATATTTTGAAAACATAATGGATCGGTGGCAACCAACCAGCGTTTTTATACCCACACTCTTATGTTGTTACCTATATCGAATAATAATTATTTCCTGACGTGTTGGCAGTTTATTAGAGATTTCTGCCTAATTTTTCTGCGATATGTTGTAACCGACAACTTGTGATGCCATTGTATTTTGGCAACAATCTTTAAAAGGAGAAGCTTGACAAAGTAGTTAGAAAATAGCATGATAAGTAGGCGGCTCCGTTCCTAGTAAAAACCCGAGCAAAAAGAGGAAATGATTTCTAAAATTTCAGCTTTTCGATGAGACAATTTGTCTTTAAATTAAGTTGAGTCTTATGCCATGGTACTTTTGAACGCCAAGTTTTTGCGTCATAAATTATACCATAAATTAATAAGATCTTGACCATGACGACATCTAAAAATAATTTTATTCCTGCTCCCAGTTTGCTCCCCCAAAATGGGACTAATTCTAATGACTCTACACTACTCTGACTGAGACAAATTTCGTCCTCGGAGGTACGATTTGAAAACCTCATATATCTATTTCGACTTCCTGCTGTAAAAATCAAACTATTGACTTCAACTACCAGTTACAAAGTTACTCGCCATTCTTACAGAGATGACTTACCGAAGTCGATTTATAAGTGTAACTTCCTAAATAGCGTCAATTGATCTAAGACTAAGACTAAAAATAAGAATAAGAATAAGACTAAGACTAAGACTAAGACTAAGACTAAGAATAAGAATAAGAATAAGAATAAGAATAAGAATAAGAATAATTGGTGCAGAAGGCGACAAACGTATCAAACCACCAGAGATTTCTTTAAACTTTATTGTAGTTGATTACTGGATTCTGAAGAGTGGATCTCTGTGGCTTGGAAGAACTAATACGTTGAAAGCTTGAAATACAATTGAATGTTCGCAATAATTGACGCTGATCACAACTGAAATCGAAAGCTAGAATTCTAGTCCTAAAGCGAACTATTAATGAGCTGTCAAATGAAGGAGAAGGAGCTATTTATGGGCTGTCACATACAGGAAACCTCAATCGCTAAACTATTAAAGACCACAGTGAAACAGAAAAAAATAATCAAGCATATTTCGATAATCACGCATTTTTCAAAGTCACCCATTCTTCGTAAATCACGGGCTGTTCCTGTTCACGTTCATAGATCAGGCAACAAAACTAGAACTTTCATAATAATAATAATAATAATAATAATAATAATGACGACTTTATTTCGGCATTTCCACAAAAGATAAAACGGCTCTTCGTCCGAAAGTAAAGCTAACTACCTTACTAATACCATAAGAAGCGAGGTAGGTAAAACTAATTAATATACAACTTGTCACTAGTAGGTCCGTAGTAGGTTTGAAAATGTTTATCAATAGGAGAATGGAATCTGGAATTATCATAGGGAAACAAGATATAAGGACTTTTTTGAAGGTCGGTTTGATACAGAGAAAACGAAGTGAACTGTTCAAGTGCGAGTATATCGCTCTTTAGGTGGCTAATATTATTCTATCCATTTAGAACAAGTTCAGTTATAATGAAGCTATATTGTACAGGAATTTCCCTAAAAATCAATTTGCAACTCTTATGAATATTCAACAGGAACAGAAACTGATTTCTTTGCTGGACATCGTGCTTGCGTATGTTTGGAAGGATTTTATCGAACTCATATGTTTGAGAAATGTCACAAATGCGTAGGAGGACTGACATGCAGAGATGACTACGCTTCTTTAAAATCTGGTTATTGGTGGGAATGGCGGAACAAGACACACACAGATCGTTACAGACATTTCATTGCGAATC
>Ga0126339_10003954_pt1 | contig 10871 bp, 7 predicted proteins | sample OrbTmetagenome_2_FD_92532 | JGI IMG/M metagenome (GOLD analysis project Ga0126339, IMG submission 92532) | Coral microbial communities from Petempiche,Puerto Morelos, Mexico - Orbicella T R C metagenome | ecosystem: Host-associated > Invertebrates > Cnidaria > Coral | place: Petempiche,Puerto...
CCGCAAAAAAAATAAAAAATGCCGGCGGTCACTTCCCGGCAAAAAAAAAAAGAAAAAAAAAAAATTACCCCCCCCCCCCCCCCAACTCTCCGCTCGAAAAGTTGATTTTTTGCGCGGCAAAGTGTATGTCTCAGTCTAGTGTGGTTTATTGCGCAAAATCTGCGTCCATTTACGAAAGAATCAGAAGCTTTAGTTTAACAAATAAATGGAGATGATTAGACTCGTTAGGTCACTGCTTCAATTTCTTACGACAAAAGAGCCTGGTCAAACACTGGTTGAGTTGTGTGCATAAGTTGAGCTGTGAGGGTTCCAGCCCTGGCTGGGGTCATCGTGTTGCGTTCTTTGTTAAGGCACTTTACTCTCACAGTGCCTTGCTCCACCCAGGCGTATAAAATGGGACAACTTCCACTGAGTTAAAAGCTGGAGGTACCCATCTAGGGGCAAGTAGAAATGTTCCTACACTAGCTGTAGTTGCCTCATGTTAAAATAATCGGACATGAATTACCTCTACTTTAGCTTGACACAGATTTTGCTATTTTACCCTCATTTTTTGCCATTCTACCATAGCACCATTGGCTGATTTCAAGCCGAAAAGGACTAGGTACGAGTCTGTAAATTATGGGATTAGCAGCTATTGATCCACATAGTCAGAAAGAGCACACCAAGATTCACAAAATCCCCAAGTCTAGTGTTAATCAAGCTAGTTTTGACTGAGATGCAGCCATTTAAAAACGCTAAAATTACACAGAAATATTTGGTCATCCGGACATGGCCATACAATTTTTTGTAAGTTTTGATGTTTTCAAATGGTTGTATCTTGCTTACTATTGGATCTATTTGCACCCAAACTTGGGGATTTTGTGAATCTCGGTGTGCTCTTTCTGACTATGTGGATCAATAGTGCTGTTGCTAATCCCGTAATTTATAGACTCGTACCTAGTCCTTTTCGGCTTGAAATCAGGCAATTAGTGTTCACCATTTTATATTACCCTCCGAGTGAAGAGACGCTAGCAGAGATTCCAGCCTAAAACCCAATCCAATCAGGATCCTAGCTGAGACTCAAACTTGTAAATCTTAATCCCGCAGCACTGTGCGAGTTTCTGCATGTACGGTCTTAAGCAAGAAGCCCATACCAATTTAAAAGGTACAGTCAATAAAGGACCTGTAGCCACGACAAACTAAGATCCTCACAAAAATTTATACTGATGAGCCAGCTGATTCAAGGGATTTTGTTACGTTCAATCTTCAATGCTCAACTTGCTATTAAATGGGGTTCAAGGGATGACCCCCTTGGAAATATGTTCAGATTTGGTTCTCTAAAGAGTAATTGCCCTGGGTACTAGAAACCAAGAACTTTTCTTTCATATCAACACTAAAGCCCCGTCCACATTACGCCGGAGGAATTTGAAAACATAGCTTTATTTCTACAGTTAGGCCTATCGTCCACACTAATCCGTCACGAAAACGGAGCTTTTCGGAAACTCTCTTCAAACCGGAGGAATTTGAAAACGCCGACTTTGCGCTTTAGTCGAGACAGAAAACATTTTGAAAACGAAGCTTTTCGAAAACGATGAGGTGGCAATGATCAATTTTCCTGCCCGAGTTTATACTCAAATTCAGACTGACCGGTGATTGTCGCGTTTTTTAAATTTCTCCGGCGTAGCGTAGACGGAAAACATTTTATGCGTTTTCAGAGTGAAAAGTCTGTTTCAAATTCCTCCGGCGTAGTGTGGACTCAGCCTAATTTCTTTTTCTCTTCAGTTTTGAAAAAGCACACCTTTCGTCTGCCACGGGGTCACGCACGTGGTAGGTCCCGGATCGTGCTGCACGCGATGCACACGAGATCTCACGAATTCTGCCACTTTCGTTTATTGACTGATCTACTTATAGAACCCAAAGAAGTGCAAGCTCAAATCAGTTTTTCCATGAGAAAAAAAATCATTTTCGCTAGGTTTTGGACGTGGTCAATACTGATGGCTTGGCCGCGGTCTAGCGTCAAAACACAGCACCCAGCTTTTAATTCTCTTCCACATCAAATTTTAATTAAGCAACATTTTAAAGATCTCTAATTTGGCTATGCGTCAAGAGCAAATGTGTGTGTATGCTATACATCCAACAAGATTATTTCGCTTTCTACCGCTTTGTTTGCCTAGATCGACAATTTTCCCGAAGAAAACGAAAAACTAATTTATGCATCCAACATTTCGAGTCTCGATCTACAAACTACATACATGTCCAATTAACTATTTTTAAAATGTTCTATTTGCCGAAATCGCAATACACAATCAACATGTCGGAAATTAGTCGAAGTCTTACCTCTCACGGTGCCACAGAAATTTTGTTTTCGAGGGCAAAAGCACGGCTCAACATCGGCTCTACACACTACAAAAGCTGTAGAATTATAGAAGCTCAAATTTCAGGCGAAAGCAACAAAAATATATCGTTACGCGTGGAAGCGAGCAGGTGTTCCACGACCGAGAGAGACTTGGCCGAGATGTTATCGCGGAGCAAAAGAGGAGGAACGCCTGGCAAAAAACAGCACACTGAGCTATTTCGCTGAATTAGCTATGCATTTTTTGCTTCTTTTAAGAAGCCATATTTAAAAATATGACCTCTGCATCGTTTTTAAAGAGCAAAGCTTTTAAAGAACGAGAAGAGAATGTAAGGGAAAAGTTGCGTCAAGCGTCCAAGCAAGATTTGTTAGCGGATTTATCCAGGTGATGCAAATTTAATGTTCAAACTAAGTTGTCGATTTTCAGTGTCAAATCGAAATGCAAAGTATTCTTTATTGACGCAATTTAAGATACAGCTTGCTACCTTTGTCTGCTGAGAAGTATTCCAAAAGGTCTTACAGTCCATCTCTCTATTGAATCTGACCTACTGAGTGATTTATCTACGAAAAAAGAGTGCATGAAAAACTAAGTGTACAAACAACAACTTGCATCATAGTAAGTTTGTAAGTTGTGAAATGATCTCTGTCAATTAGCAGATTTAATATACCGACAGGAGGAAATCTTCTGATGAATGAATTTGAAGAAACCTCTAAGCTTACCTTTATAATTTTTAGGGAGCGTTGGGCAAACTCATTCTTTGAAGATGCAGAGGTAGACCATTTTCTTTGTCCCGATATAAATAATTCAAGTCACGGCGAAGGGTTTTAATAACAATAATAATAAGAAGAAGAAGAATGATAATAATAATAATAAAAGCTTTATTTAAAACTGACAGACCGATCAGTGACGTCTGGGAGGAAGACGCTGGTATAAACCAATGATCAGTATTTGAATCTGACTTAAACACAAGTTGACTTTGTAAATATTAATGTGACAACTTGTCTTGCTTTGAATTTTAGGCTCTATGGAGACACCACCTTCAGTGATGTATCATTTACAGTATGTAATTCAGAATTTCAAGCTCACACAGTTTTACTGAGAGCCAGAGCACCGAATTTTTGTTGGCATTTTCTTCCAAGACATTCCTCACCTGTTTCTGTCCAAACATGTATCCAAATAAATGGATTAGAAGCTACTGAGTTTGAGACATTTCTAAGGTATTCAAAATTTTCAATTACTGTATATAACCTAATAAATATTTTGCTGCTTCAAGTTGATTTTCAGTCCATACTGCACAGTCTGAACACCCTGGAAATCATCTTTAATGTAAAGTAATAAAGAAAAATATTTACAAATACCAGTAAGAACATGAGCTATTTACAACTTTGCACACTGATTCATCTTATACTTGCTCCCTTTTCTGCTGGTTTAAAATTTGTAAATATTTCACTTCAGATTGAGACTGTACAGATATGTCTTATATCTTCTTATGATTTCAGCAGTCTTGGTTTATGCTAAGCCATACTATTGCCATCATGATCAAAACCTCCTGTAAATCAGGTTAATTAAACTTAATACTTAAGAAATAGAAAACATGTACTGTGTTTCTATCAAGTTATAGAAACATGAGGGAAAATTTGTTTCCACAGCTTTTTTGAGTTCTCCCAAACTTTCACAAGTATTTCTATAACTCAATAGAAACACGGAGAACATGTTTTCTATATCTTTGAGAAAACACAGAGATGAAAAAAAGAAAAACAACTTGTTAACTTTGATTATCAAAATGTACATTTTCTTTGCTTGTGCATTATTACGCCAACAGCTTGTGCTAGTTCTGTGTTTCTATTGAGTTATAGAAACACAATTTTAAACCAATCAGCATGCATTTTTTCCTAGGACTGTTTTATTAATGTAGTTAAAAAATAAATGAACTTAAATTTCTTATTCTTACACACTGTCCTTAATGGGGCTGGGTCAGGCAATTTTAAGCAATGATAAACTGGTCACAGAATTATCTGAAATATCACATTAACAGCTTAAAACTGTAGGGGAACTCGAGAGAAATACAGGAAACCCATAAAGGGAATGGATGGGAGAAATTGGATAAGACTGAAACAGATATTTTTTTGAGCAAACTTAAAAAATGGCGGCCTGACTTTTTCAAGTTGATCTCAATTTGTATGGAAATGCTGTTTATTTTCATCTTTGTTTTAATAATATGTGGCTGTGACTTGACCCATCAAAGGCTGTTACCATGCCAATTTGATGTATAGGGCTCATAATTATCCAAAATAAACAGAATTACCTGTTCCGTAGCTATTTGAAACAGTCACCTAACTTGTTTAAATTGAGGTCCAGGTGGTATGTTATGCAATAATTTTGTTTAAATTTGTACATTTGTCACTCATAGTTAGACCAAATCAACCTTAGTCGTATCCACCCTTGTTAAGTTTTTATTTCTTCTTTCCACTGGTGTTTTTCTTCTTTAGAAGAAGGTTATTTCTAGGTGTCCACCTTCATTTTGAGAGTAACTTAGTCAGCACATGTATCCTAAAAATGACGTATTTTTTGTCACATTGTTAATGTACAATACAGCAAATGTTCTTTAGATCCATCCAAATTTACAATTATAATAATCAACAAATCATTTTCTGCTGTTTTCGGAAAGGTCTGCCTACACTGAAGATGATTTCAAAGATTACAATGAGTCAAGCCATCCATGGAGTAGGCAGAAAACTCCATGTCTGGCAGATGAAATCAATCATGTTGTTTGCGAGACTGAATTAAAAGCAGACAATGCAAGCTTTCAGAATGATGTAGATGTAGATGGAAGTGATAATATTATCCAGCCTTGTTGTGCTGTAGATGGTTGTGGGACAACAACAACCACATTCAATGCAATGGAATCTTGTGGAGGTGATGTTAAATGCACCCAATCACAGTGTGGTGATGTGAAGAGTAAAGATTCAAAAATTGCTGTCACAGATACCATTGATATGTTAGGAAATGGTGAAAGGACTGATTCTCAGCAGAATAGTGACGAGGATTTTGAAACACAGAGTGTGTCTCCTTGCTGTTTATGTGATGGTGTGGCAAATAACGCAGAACTTGCTGGTCAGGAATCAAGTCACCCTCATGTTGTTACCATTAGCAATACCACTCAAGAAAATGTGACCCATCGACCCCAAGACCAGGCAGATCAGAATAATATTGATTTAGTTAATGGTCTCCATACTGGGGTTCTTGAAGAAGGAACTGGGTCTGTCTGTCCTCAAGGGGGATATGATACATGCACACCACTTTCAAGACGTCTTTTTAATTGTCAAGCTGAAGGAGTAGAGGAGGACGTAACTTACAAATTGACTTCCACTGATGCCAAAATTGTTGGAAACAATTTCAGACCAAAGCAAGGTAATTCCAATTCTCTGGACTGGTATGGACTGAAGTTGTAGAATGATCAAACTCATTTTCTGCCCATTGGATTTAAAATTTTAGTAGTAGTTCCATGTGTTTGATGTCATTTTATCACATGGAGTGTTTTGTTGGCATCCCTGCTGTCAACTCACTTAATCTACATCTGTAGCTGTAGCCACATTGAGGATTTGGCAGGAAACAACAACTACTTATTAACCTTGAATGTTCAGTTTTTACAGGAAAATCTCAAACTGAGACTTTGTCATGTTGACCCGCTTACGCTTGCTCAATACAGCAAAGCCAAGGTTTGAGATTTTCCTGTAGAGACCAAACATTTGAGTTTAATAAGTTGTTTATTATAAAGCTTTTACTTTGTTCTCGCAGGCCCGTAATCAGCCCATGAGCATTACAGGAGAATAGACTTTAGTGCCCTAGAATTAGCTGATCAAAGTGTGCATTATATATTTGGGCTACAAACTCAAGCCATATAATTATGTATTAATACTATTATTATAATACCAGTTACTGTTGAGTAGCATTAATAGGTGAAATCAGAGCTTGATCTGCTGGGTGTAGTTAATTAAAACTAACTGCACAAAATGAATGTTACTACTTGTGCTGCCCTGTAAATTTATCTAATATGACAGTGTTATTGATAGAGTAGTTTGTAATTTCATACACAAGTGTGCACTGTATTGTCAAAATCAGGCGAGAGGGCTGAAGTTTTTAATTTCTTTTTGTCACTGAGTCCCTTTATGTACAATCATGATCAATTTTTAAGCTTTCAGTCAAATCACTTTACTTCAGATTTTGATCTAACAGTGGATCAAGGAGCAGCTGACAAGCCATCAGAGAATGAATTAGAGGTGAGGTCTGGAGTAGCAGGGTTTGAGCCAGTGTGTGAACTTGCGAACTTGCAACATTCTTCCCCTAGGACTATTTGTCCTTAAAATTCCATGGCTAGGGCATGAATGTCCCCCAAGATCAAAACTATTCTGTTGTGTTTGAAATACATTGAGCCTACTACTGGTGGAGTTGGTTACTTCTCAACTGAAGAAGCTTAATTATACCCATCAGAAAACTAACAATGAGTTTCATTTTAAAAATAATGTACCTTTTGTTGACTAACATTTCACATTATATTTTTCAAATTGTTACATAACTGTTCTCACTAGAATATTAAACAAAAATTTGTTCATTGGCATCTTAACAAGTGCTTTTGCTCGAACCCTGGAGTAGAAAATGTTTTACATGTAATTAGATTTTGTTTTAGTTGTGGTTTAGAAAAATGTCTGAAATTAAGTCATTATACGGTTAGCTCTGTGAGCGGGCAAGATGAATCAAATCCTGTGCTGTGATTGGCTATCCAAGCGGGCAAAATGGAGCTATCTTGCCCACTAGGGACTGCCTTCCGTGTCCGACAAAACATTTCCCCGAAAACCATATAATAGATCCCTTATTGACCAAGCTTGTTCAGTCAAGATGGCTGGATATTGGCCTCGTTCTTTTTTTGTGCGTTTGTGGACCTCCACTCCGTCTCGGCCCATAAACATGCAAAAAAAAAAAAGAACTTGGCCAATTTCCAGCCATCTTGACCTCACACTTTGTCAATAACTCATAGATATAGCCAATGTTTTTCCATTAAAATTCCTCACGTAACTGAATTTTTGCTTTTTCAGACAACTAATATAAATTCAAATACCAAATACTGTTTAAGTATTTTTTTTGTTGTTTAATTCTTAGAGTTGCTGCTGTAAACTTGGTCAAGATTTACTCCGGTTATTTACCAGTGGGGTTGGATATGATGTCATATTTTTGGTCAATGGTGGCAAAGTTAAAGCCCATAAGTAAATGTTTGCTAATCACTATTGATTTTCTTTTGACTAATACAAGGCTTATTATTAATAGTTTGCTGACTTTGATGTTATAAATTCCAGAGCCATTCTGTGCGCACGATCCAATTACTTCTCAGCCATGTTGTATGGTGACTGGATTGAGGGAAAAACTAATGAGATACCTCTAATTGGGTGAGTCTGCTCTAATTAGCAAATTATGACATGGTTAAGATAGCTGATCAGCCAATCAGAATACTTCAATGCTGGACTGCATGACATAGTCCTGGAGGTGTAAAGACCTCCTTACAGATCCTAGAACCTGCCTTGTACATGTGGCCATGCCATGCTTATGTGGGAAGAGCAGTGTCATCATCATTAGTGCGTTCATCTCCAGATCGAGTGGTCCGGGTTTGAGCACTGGCCAGGGACATTGTGTTGTGCTCTTGGGCAAGACACTTTACTCTCACAGTGCCTCTCTCTACGCAGGTGTATAAATGGGTACCGGCAAACTTAATGCTGGGGGTAGCCCTGCGATGGACTAGCATCCCATACAGAGGGGAGTAGAAATATTCGTAGTCACTTCATGCTGCAGAAAGCGAGATAAGCTCTGGCCTGATGGGCCTTTTTTATGCCATGCTTATGAGTCCCAACTAGGACAACACAGTTGTCTGTAGCTGCCACTCCACAGTTAACTGACATGCAGAAATGTGTAGTTTGACCAGACCATTGCTTTTAAATGGTTAATCCTGTATAACCTGTTCCTAGTAGGATCTTGTGTAACCACTCCCCCCTAGCAAACCCCCACCCTGTCCAAACAACCAGCAGAGATTGTGTCAGCTAAGGAGTAGAAGGATGCTCTTATCCTATTAAGTTCCTGGGGCTCCTTTCATCTCAAAGCCTTTGAGAGATGTGGCTGGAGGCTGGAAGTAAGGGGGTATAACAAAAGAAAAAACAGTGTGGTGAATGGATAGGTTACTACATCCTTGCTAACTGCTTCAATCATCTGTTTATTAAAGGGTCAATTATAATGGATTCATGACCATTTTGAAGTATTTGTATGGAGGAATAACTCAGGTGAAGAGTGATTCATCACTCATTTGGTAAGTAAAAAAATAATAATGAAAACTGCTTTTCCAGTGGAAAAGACTTACAGACCTACTCATAAATGGCTGCCAAATTAAAATTCTTTTGTATGCATTTAAATTAGCCTCACTAATAACTACTAATTTTTGAGAGTAAAAACTGTTTTTGAATTATCAACTCAAAAACTTTAGTCGGGCTAATTTTAATACCTACAAAATTTATTGGCAACCATTTATAAATAGGGTCTACAGTATCTCTGAGAAGCTGCTGCAATTTTACAGGCATATGATATTAGACAGTCATTATGTTCTATAATTTTTCTAGTTTGCAAATCTAGTGATTATTTTAGTATCACTGACAGTTAACAATATTCATTTGATTCCAGCTTTACTGTACATTTAACATTGAGTTATGATGCACACTGGAAGTTTGTAAGTGCATCATAACTCGATGATGCGTAGCTACATGTAAAAGCATGAATCAGCTGTTTGTAATGTTGCCAATGAAACTGAATTTGTCCTATGAAGGGAAGTTAATATTACTCACGTCATGAATCTGAATCATTGGGTTATGAGGTTATTGCTTTGCCTCAATATTTCGCCTCGTTTTCGGGTCACCTGGTCCTGAAGATGAAAGGTGTATTCTGGGCCATTCATCTCGGATATGCCACTAAAATCAATTGACCTTGAAGACCTGGTAGGAAGCCATACAGGAACTAGGCAAATGTATGCTTACGGATTTATAAATACATTTGTTTTATTCTTTTAATTTGTAGTGACACATTACCACTTGTGGACATGTATGGCCTTGAAGGACTGAGAGAGATCATAATCTGCGCTTTAAAAATTGACAAGTGCCACATGTTTCATAAGGTGACGTGTTAAATAAATGTGAAAATAAGCACTCAGTGTGAAAGTTAAAAGTGAAAATGAAAAGTTTTACAAAACATGCCATGATGTTAGCTGCAATTCTCTATTCATTCTGTAAGTACATTATATCTCTGAACATTACACAGTGTACTATCTACACACAAACTTCTCCACTGGTCGCCAGATTAAGGCCAGTGATGTGAATTCATGTGGCACAGTTTGACTTACATTAGCAGATACAAGACGGTCACATTGCAAGACATCTATTCCAAAGACAAGCTTAATGTTTTCCAAATTGAATTTGTTAATTCAGCGTTTTGTTAAGTTTACCACTCCAGCTGCTGTTTTTATTTTTCAGCCCTGCGCTGAATGTTTAGCTGGTGTTCCTGAATGTTTAGAAGTTTCTGAGCTGTTTGGTCTTGCTGACCTTAGGAAATCCTGCATCAAGTAGGTAGCTGTATCATTCATATGTAACAAAACACTCTGATGTCTGCTGAGCTGGTTTGGTTGATCAAAAGACGGATAATGCTATCTATAGATTACTGAGGTTGATCACTATGTAGTGGTAAGCTTACATGTAGCTGATTTTGTTACGCTTAAGACTTATCCACTTGATAGTGTTTTATTCATCAGTAGCGCCACCACCTTCTTTTGACTTTTACACGAAACATACTTTTGCAGATGGATAGCAAAACACTTTGATCGTGTTCTGGGTAGCAAGGGATTTGCCACTCTTCCAAAGAAGCTTCAGGAAGAAGTCCTGGCAGAAATTCAGGGTAGTTTTGTAAGTGATTAATTTGTTGTATGATGCATACCCGTGGTGGGAAAATTTGTATTTTTCAAATAATTGCTTAGTACTTGCAATGAATTTTTGACTACAAGTAGTCCCTTTTTTGCTCTAATCCGTTGTGCGTGATGCAAAAGAAAACCGCAAGAAAAAAATTGTCGGTCGGCATCCTGCGGGCGAAAAGGAGGGACTTTCCTCCTTTCCTGCGCTTTTCGCCCCCAGAATTTCGCGCGGCAGTTTTTTTCTTACTGTGTTCTTTCGCATCACGCACGACGGACTAAGCAGAAGAGGGACTACTCGTAGTCTAAGCTGTTTCCATAGTTATTTCATATCACAGAAAGCAGAGTTCTAGCCCTCCTAGCTTGTATCAAATTCAATTATTAATTTTACCAAGAATTATAGCCAGGCATTGTCAGCAGAGGGGTTTATGCATGCAGCTTGTTACGTTCAAGTAACACGTCTTTGCACGCTTCGCGTATGTATGAACTAGTTATGATTACCTTATGGCAGGTCATATCGTCGGCTATAGAAGTCTTAAATCACTGTGACA
>Ga0126339_10003955_pt1 | contig 10868 bp, 10 predicted proteins | sample OrbTmetagenome_2_FD_92532 | JGI IMG/M metagenome (GOLD analysis project Ga0126339, IMG submission 92532) | Coral microbial communities from Petempiche,Puerto Morelos, Mexico - Orbicella T R C metagenome | ecosystem: Host-associated > Invertebrates > Cnidaria > Coral | place: Petempiche,Puerto...
ATGAAACATGGGGCAATGACCGCCGTGGTCGAGTCTTGGTGGCCCGTCATCGAACGCCCTCCGGCAGATGACAGGCACCCCGGTTTCAGGCGCTGTCCCACTGACCATCAAACTAATTACCGCGCGTGAAATATTCAATACTCCACCTGTTCATCAAGCACAATATTGATTACGCGGCTGCGGTACCACCCACGCCCTACCCAGAGGCAATGCTCCCATGAGCGTTTCGACGATTCGTCGACCATGCCTCGACGTTCGATCGGCATTCGGCATTTCTGCACGCGTGATCTCCGGCGGGTCGGCGACTCGTTGATGGCGGATTTATGCGAGTCGTCTGTCCGTTGGCACCACAATCTGCTGGAGCCTGGGTCCGACATCGCTGGTGGTGTCGCGCTTCAGGTGAGCGACCCCACGATCGGAGTCGTGCCCGGTGGCAGGCTTGGTGTTGTGGTGGCATTGCTGGCCGATATGTGGTACCGAACTGCCGTCGTGGTGCGGGGCTCAGGGACGGTCGACCCCCGTGATGGCATCGAGTCGCTGCGGTTCGGTCCACAGCACGCCCGAGGCCGAGCCCGTCTGGTCGCGGCTGGGCAAGTGTTGCCGAGCGGTCGTCTTCACTTTTGGTGATCTTTGGTATTCATTTCCAGGCAAGCGCGAGAGGTCGATCGTGTCGCAGTCCATCATTGCCCTGGCCTCCGACCACGGAGCCGTTGAGTTGCGGACCCTGTTGCGCGCGCACATCGAGGAGCGCGGCCTGCCGACACTGGACCTGGGCACCGAAGGCGCGGACTCCGTCGACTATCCGGACTTCGCATGCCGTCTTGCAGAAGCCTTGCGCGAGGGCCGGGCCGCGCGTGGCGTGCTGCTGTGCGGTACAGGGATCGGCATCTCCATCGCCGTCAACCGCTACGCTTTCATTCGGGCCGCGCTGGTCCATGATGTCACCGGCGCGCGCCTGTGCCGGGAGCACAACGACGCCAACGTGTTGGTGCTGGGCGGTCGGACCACCGGGCCGGCCGTGGCCATCCAGTGCGTCGATGCCTTCCTGGACACTCCCTTCGAGGGGGGGCGCCATGAGCGGCGGGTGGGCAAGCTGGGCGCCATGCCGCCAATTGCGTAAGTGGGTCCCCGCGGTGTGCGGGACCCCGCTAACGGCAGCCGTTCGGGGATCGGATGGGATCGAACGCCGGCCCCTCGTCGGTCCCCTGGGTCGGTCCCCTGGGTCGGTCCCCTGGGTCGGTCCCTTGGGGGTGTCGTTGGCCACGAGTTGTCCATGCACCGGTTCTTGACCGGCTCTTGAAAGGAATCCGTCCGTGACCGACACCGCCGCCTTCTTCTCCGCGCCGCTGGCTGATGCCGACCCCGATGTGGCGGCGTCGGTGCATCGCGAGCTGGTGCGCCAGCAGGACCAGATCGAACTGATCGCCTCGGAGAACATCGTGTCGCGGGCGGTGCTGGAAGCCGCCGGCACGGTGTTGACCAACAAGTATGCCGAGGGCTATCCCGGTCGTCGCTACTATGGCGGTTGCGAGTTCGTGGATGAGGCCGAGGCGCTGGCCATTGAGCGTGCCAAGCAGTTGTTCGACTGTGCTTTCGCCAACGTGCAGCCGCATTCCGGTGCCCAGGCCAACGGTGCCGTGATGATGGCCCTGTGCAAGCCGGGCGACACCATCTTGGGCATGTCGCTGGCGGCCGGCGGCCATTTGACCCATGGCGCCGCCCCGGCGCAGTCGGGCAAGTGGTTCAACGCCATCCAGTACGGTGTGCGCCAGCAGGATGGGCGGATCGACTTCGACGAGGTGGAAGCGCTGGCCAGGCAGCACACGCCGAAGCTCATCATCTGCGGCGGCTCGGCCTATCCGCGCGAGATCGATTTCGCCCGCTTCCGGCAGATCGCCGACGCCGTGGGAGCCTATCTGATGGTGGACATGGCGCACTTCGCGGGTCTGGTGGCCGCGAAGGTGCACCCCAGCCCGGTGCCGCATGCCCACGTGGTGACCACCACCACCCACAAGACCCTGCGCGGCCCGCGCGGCGGTCTAATCCTGTCCAACGAGCCGGATCTGGGCAAGAAGATCAACTCCGCCGTGTTCCCCGGCCTGCAGGGCGGCCCGCTCATGCACATCATCGCCGCGAAAGCGGTGGCTTTCGGCGAAGCACTGCGACCGTCGTTCGTCGACTATGCCAGGCAGGTCAAGGACAACGCCCGCGCGTTGGGTGAAACCCTGATGAAGAACGGCCTGGATCTGGTCGCGGGCGGCACCGACACGCACTTGGTCCTGGTTGATCTGCGGCCCAAGGGCCTGACCGGCAACATCGCCGAGGCGGCCATGGAACGTGCCGGCATGACCTGCAACAAGAACGGCATCCCCTTCGATCCGGAAAAGCCGATGGTGACCTCCGGGGTGCGTCTGGGCTCGCCTGCGGCGACCACACGCGGCTTCGGCACCGCCGAGTTCGTCCAGGTGGGCGAGATGATCGCCGAGGTCCTGGATGGGCTGGCGGCCAATCGCGAGGACAATAGCGGCGTCGAGGGAGCGGTGCGCGAGCGCGTGCGCGCACTGTGCGCGCGATTCCCGATCTATCCGACACTCTGATCCGGGACCGAGAAAGACGGTCCGGGCGTGCGTCGGGCGGCGTCGGGGAGCGCCGCCCACCAGAAGGGCCTTATTGAGACAAGGGGAGGGTTCGGCCCATGCGCTGTCCGTTCTGCGGGCACATGGACACCCAGGTGAAGGACTCGCGGCCGACCGAGGACGGCGGCGCGATCCGGCGGCGACGCTTCTGCCCCGCGTGCCAGTCACGCTTCACCACCTTCGAACGGGTGCAACTGAGAGACTTGGTGATCGTTAAGAAAAACGGTCAGCGGGTGCCCTTCGAGCGCGACAAGCTGGCGCGGTCGGTCCAGATCGCCTGCCGCAAACGACCCATCGACGGCGAGCGGATCGAGCGCGTGGTCAACGGGATCCAGCGGCGCCTGGAAAGCTCCGGGGAGACCGAGATTCCGTCCAATACCGTGGGCGAGATGGTCATGGAGGCGTTGTCCACGCTCGATCCCGTGGCCTACGTACGCTTCGCTTCCGTGTACAAAAATTTCAGGGAAGCCAAGGACTTCGAGACCTTTGTCGAGAAGCTGGGTGGAGACGACTACTAGCGCGTGCGAGAGGTCGGCGACGGACCGGGACCACATGGCCGCCGCCTTGGCCCTGGCCCGGCGTGGGCTGGGCCGGGTCTGGCCGAACCCGGCGGTGGGCTGCGTTCTGGTCCAGGAGGACTCCCAGGGCGGTGTGGTGGTCGGGCGAGGGTGGACTCAGCCCGGCGGCCGTCCGCATGCCGAGGTGGAGGCCCTGGCCCGCGCCGGGGACCAGGCGCGCGGTGCCACCGCGTATGTCACCCTGGAGCCGTGTTCCCACCATGGGCAGACCCCACCTTGCGCGGACGCTTTGATCGCGGCGGGCGTGGCGCGGGTGGTGGTCGCGCTCGGCGATCCCGATCCCCGCGTTTCTGGCCGTGGCCTGGCGCGCCTGAGGGCCGCCGGGGTGCGGGTGGACGAGGGCGTGGGGGCGAACGAGGCTCGCGTCGTCACCGCCGGTTTCCTGACCAGGATCACCGAGGGGCGGCCATTGGTGACGGTGAAAGCCGCCACCACCCTGGACGGACGCATCGCCACCGCCAGCGGTGAGAGCCGCTGGATCACCGGCCCAAGCGCCCGGGCCCTGGGGCATCGCCTGCGGGCGACCCACGACGCGATCGCCGTGGGGATTGGTACGGCGCTGGCCGATGATCCCATGCTCGATTGCCGGCTTGCCGGCTTGGAGGACCGCTCGCCCGTGCGGGTGGTGATCGACGGTGCCCTGCGCCTCCCCACTGACGGTCGTTTGGTCGCCAGCGCGGACCGGCTCCCTGTTTGGGTGCTCTGCCGCACAGAAACCCTCGAGACCCCCGATGGTCAGGCACGGCGGGATCGTCTTGAAGCCCGGGGCACGCGGGTTATGCCCGTGGCGCGCGACGAGGCGGGGCAGGTGGATCTGGGCGATGCCCTCCAGGCGCTGGGCGGTGCCGGTTTGACACGACTTCTGGTGGAGGGCGGGGGCCGGCTGATCGGATCGCTCCTGGGGGCCGATCTGGTGGATCATCTTGCCTGGATGCAGGCCCCGCGCCTCCTGGGTGACAGCGCGCGCCCGGCGGTGGCTGGCTTCGGGGTTGACCGGCTGGCCGATTGCGCCAATTTTGCCCCCCTGGACTGGACGTCCGCCGGCCCCGACATGGTGCTATGGGCACGGCGCGCCGACGCCTGAGGTGGGCGGACAGTCTCCCTGACGATCCACACAGGAGCCTTACGGCGTATGTTCACCGGTATCATCACCGACCTGGGTCGGGTGCGGCGGATCGAACCCTCCGGCGACACCATGTTCACCATCGAGACCCGCTACGACACGGCCACCATTCCGCTGGGGGCGTCGATCGCCCACAACGGATGCTGCCTGACGGTGATCGAGACCGGGCCTGATTGGTACAAGGTGCAGGCGTCGGCGGAAACGCTGCGTGTCACCACCCTGGGTGCCTGGGTCGAGGGGACGCGCATCAACCTGGAACGGGCCTTGGCCATGGGCGATGAGCTGGGTGGGCACATCGTGTCCGGGCATGTGGACGGCGTGGCCCGGGTGGCCGGGCGGCGCGAGGAGGGCGACTCGATCCGCTTCACCTTCGCCGTGCCCGCGTCGCTCAAGCCGTACATTGCCTCCAAGGGGTCCGTGGCCCTGGACGGCGTGTCTTTGACCGTCAATGCCGTGGCCGACGATCATTTCGACGTCAACATCATCCCGCACACCTCGGAGGTGACCACTTTTGGTACCATGGCCGTGGGCGACCGGGTGAACCTGGAAATCGATATGCTGGCCCGCTATGTGGCGCGGCTGCTGGAGGCGAAGGAGTAGGCGCCGTGGGGACACCCGACCGGATTGAGACCACCCACACGACGTTCCGCACCTTCCTGTCGGCGCCTGAGGAGATCATCGAGGACGCCCGCAATGGCCGCATGTTCATCCTGGTGGATGACGAGGATCGGGAGAACGAAGGCGACCTGGTGATCCCGGCGCAGATGGCCACGCCCAATGCCATCAACTTCATGGCCAAGCATGGCCGTGGCCTGATCTGCCTGGCGTTGACGGGGGAGCGATGCCGGGAGTTGGCCCTGCCGCTGATGCCGCAACAGAACAGCTCGCGTCATGGCACCGCCTTCACCTACTCCATCGAGGCGAAGGAGGGCGTCACCACGGGCATCTCCGCCTCCGATCGGGCCCACACCATTGCGGTGGCCATCGACCCGTCCAAGGACAAGGACGACATCGCCACCCCGGGGCACATCTTTCCGCTGATGGCGCGCGATGGGGGGGTGCTGGTCCGTGCCGGCCATACCGAGGCGGCGGTGGATGTGGCTCGCCTGGCCGGCTTGATTCCCGCCGGCGTGATCTGCGAGATCATGAACGACGACGGCTCTATGGCCCGCATGCCGGATCTCGTGCGTTTCGCCCAGTATCATAACCTCAAGGTGGGGACCATCGCCGACTTGATCGCCCATCGGCGTCGGACGGAACGTATCGTGCGCCGGGAGATCGAGACGGACTTCGTCTCTCAGTACGGGGGCGACTGGCGCATGGTGGTCTACGCCAACACCGTCGCCTATGCGGAGCACATCGCCCTGGTGAAAGGCCGCATCGATCCGCATACGCCGACCCTGGTGCGCATGCATGCCCTCAACGTGCTGGACGATGTCCTGCACGATGCCGAAAGCGGCAAGGGCGACGACCTCCATCAGGCCATGGACACCATCGCCGCGCACGGCGCCGGCGTCATCGTGCTGATTCGCGAGCCGCACCAGACGGCCCTAAGCAGCCGGGTTCGCGCCCGCCTGGAGGGGCGCGGCGATGCCGGCCGGCTGGTCGACTATGGGGTGGGCGCGCAAATCCTCCTGGACCTGGGCGTGCGGGACATGGTTCTGTTGTCCAACACGCATCGCACCATCATTGCCCTTGACGGCTATGGCCTCAGCGTGGTTGAGCAAAGGCCCATTCCCCCGTTGGAGGGCTCTTGAGCATGGTGGATGGCGCGCGCATCCTGATCGTCGAGGCCCGTTTCTACGACGATATCGCCGACAATCTCGTGCGCGGTGCGGTACGGGAACTGACGGCTCGGGGGGCCGGTTACAAGCGCATCATCGTTCCCGGGATCCTGGAGATCCCCTCGGTGATCCGCTATGCCATCCGCGCCATGGAATTGCGCGCCACCGATCATCGCTATTCGGGCTATGTGCTGCTGGGCTGCGCGATCCAGGGTGAAACGGACCACTACGAGCATGTCTGCCGCGAGGCCATGGCCGGTGTGAACCGGCTGGCGCTCGACTACTCGCTGGCCGTGGGCAACGCGATCCTGACCTGCCGGACCCGGGACCAGGCGATGGAGCGCGCCCGCCCCGATGGCAAGAACATCGGCGGCATGGCGGCGCGGGCCTGTCTGCGCATGATCGAGGTCAAGCAAGAGATGGGGCTGTGATCCACGGGTGCTGCGTCCGAGATCCCGGCTTTTCCGGTAACCCTTCTGTGGAAGAATCCTAGGCATGAGTACGAGTGCCCGGCGCCGGAGCGCCGCGCGGCTGGCGGCGGTTCAAACCCTGTACGCCACTGAGTCTGGCGGCGGCGCGCTGTCGGCCGTGTTGCGCGAGGTGTTGGAGGGGCGTCTCGCGGGCGAGGCGCTGGTGGACATCCCCGATCCCGATGGCTTGCTTGACCCGCGCGAGGTGACCGAGGCCCTGGCTCCGGTGGACACCGACCTGCTGATCCGGCTCGCCCGGGGGGCGGATGCCGCGTGCGCGCGGCTGGACGAGATCATCGACGCCAGCTTGTCGGGGGATTGGACGCCCGCCCGTCTGGAGCACGTGTTGCGCGCCATCTTGCGGGTCGCGGTCTACGAACTCACCGAACTGTCCGATATCCCGCCGCGGGTCAGCATCAACGAGTACGTGGATCTGGCCCGCGCCTTCTATGACGGTCCGGAAGTCAAGCTCGTCAATGCCGTGCTGGACCGGATCGCGCGGCAGGTGCATCCGGATGCCTTCGCGGCGCGTTAGCCCAGACGATTGAGCCCATAAAGACGGGGGCCCCATGACCGCAGCGCGGACAGAGGACGGCTCGCCGGGTCGGCACGATGTCGATCGTGGCACCCGGCGTGGCGAGTTCGACCTCATCACCAGCCTGTTCGCGCCCTTGGCCCGGCGCCATCCGGCGGCCCTGAACCTGGCGGACGACGCGGCCGTGCTGCCGCCGCCCGAGGGCGGACAGCATACGGTGGTGAGCATGGACACGCTGGTGTCCGGTGTGCACTTTCTGCCCGATGATCCGGCCGATTTGGTGGCGCGCAAGGCGATGCGCGTGAACCTGTCGGACATGGCGGCGATGGGTGCGCGCCCGTTGGGGGTGTTTCTGTCCGTGGCCCTGTCGCCGGCGGAGGGGGATACCTGGATGGACCGCTTCACCGAGGGGCTGGAGCGGGACCTCGGCGACTTCGACATGGGCCTGCTGGGCGGCGACACGGTGGCCACCCCCGGCCCGGCCACGTTCAGCATCACCATTCTTGGGACGGTGCCTCCGGGGACGCACCTTTCGCGGGGTGGCGGGCGCCCGGGCGATCGCCTTTGGGTGTCGGGCACCATCGGCGATGGCGCCTTGGGCCTCAAGGCATTACAAGGTGAGCTTCCATTCCTGCAAGAGGATATGCGTGCCGCTCTCGCCGACCGTTACCGCTTGCCGAGACCACGGGTGGCGTTGGGCCTCGGCCTCCGGGGCCTGGCCACCGCCGCCCTCGACATTTCGGACGGCCTGGTGGCGGACCTGGATCACATGTGTCGAGCGTCGGGATGCGCCGCGCGGGTGGAGACGGCATCCGTGCCTTTGTCCACGCCGGTCCGGCGCTGTATCGACATGGACGCGGCCTGGCTGGACGCGGTGCTGGGCGGTGGAGACGACTATGAACTGCTGTTTGCCGTGCCCCCGGCCCGCGATACGGCGGTCCATGCCCTGGGTGTTCGCCTCGGGATCCCGCTGACCCCCGTGGGAGAGTTGATCCCGGCGGCGCCCGGGGAGGCGACAAGCGAGACGCGCGTGTGCCTGGTCGGGCCGACCGGGGCGCCGTTGACCCCGAGAGCCTCAGGGTATAGACACGGTTGGGATTGATACCAATGGGCGATGAGTCTGACTCATCGGCTTTCTTCTCGGTTCATCACGGGAGTCCGTTTCGCGATTTTCACCAATCCCGCTTATCTATGATGAACCTTCTTTTCTGGCGCCGCGCACGCCAGGGGCAACCTTGAGGGGGAAGCGCCATGAAGGGCCTGATCATCGTCTTCGTCATCATCGTCCTGTTGGGCGGCGTGGGGGGGGGCCTGACGGCGTTCGGCGTGGTGCCCGACGTTTTGGGGGTGAAGCCGCTGTTGGCCGGATTGATGGGGGGAGCGCCACCCGCGGAAGACGCTCCGGCGCCACCGCCGGAGCCTGAGCCTGAGGTGGATCTCGGGCCCGAGCCGAAATTCATGCGGGTGCCTCAAATGGCCGTGCCCGTCATCATGGAGGGTGGCGCGCCGAGGCACATCCTGTTGAGCTTGCGTTTGCATGTGGATCCGGACAAGACGTCCGATATCCGGCGAGACATGCCACGGCTCCAGGACGCCTATGTCACGGCCCTCTTGAAGACCCTGCCCGATATTCTCGTTCGATCCGGGCGCCTGGATTTGGCCTCCATCAAGGTCGTGCTCAACACCGTGACAGGTCAGGCCATCGGCCCGGGCAAGGTACATGACGTTCTGGTCGAAAGTGCCTTTGAACGGTAATCCCGATCGGCGCGCCCGCGTTCAACGAGATCAACCCTCCATCCGCGCTGACCTGATCCCAATGCCCGTACCTTCGGGCAGGGCAAACCGTTGCCTGGCCCCGGGTCTTCTGGCAGGCTCCCCACGCGTCATAAAAGCTTAGAGAAACGTGGGACGAGACGGGATGGAGGTTCGAGGGGATGCGGGACGCGGCCCAAACCGCGCGTGGGATCCCGCAAACGGACTTCCGCTCTCGACCAGACGATCAATTCGTTGACTGAAGGACGGACTCCAAGATGCTGATCGTACTGTATATTTTCGTCATAGCGTGCGGCGCGTGGGCGCTCACGTATGGCGTGAAGACGGTTCGCGCGATCATGGCGGCGGACGCCGGGTCGGAAGAGATGCAACGGATCGCCGGGGCCGTGCAGGAGGGGGCGCAGGCCTATCTGCGGCGCCAGTACTTGACCATCGCCGGAGTCGGCGTGGTTGTGTTTGTGGTGCTGGCCCTTGTGCTGGACCTGTCTGTGGCCATCGGCTTCGCCATTGGCGCCATTTGTTCCGGTTCCGCTGGCTTCGTCGGCATGCTGGTCTCCGTGCGCGCCAACGTGCGCACCGCCGAGGGCGCGCGCCAGGGCCTGAACCGCGGCCTGGAGATCGCCTTCCAGAGCGGCGCGGTGACCGGCATGCTGGTGGCCGGCCTCGCCCTGCTGGCGGTCTGCGTCTACTATGTCATTCTGCAGATCTTCGGCGCCGAGGGCCGTGGTCTCATCGACCCGCTGGTCGCGCTGGGCTTCGGAGCGTCGCTGATCTCCATCTTCGCCCGACTGGGCGGTGGTATCTTCACCAAGGGCGCCGACGTCGGCGCGGACCTGGTGGGCAAGGTCGAGGCCGGCATTCCCGAGGATGATCCGCGCAACCCCGCCGTGATCGCCGACAACGTGGGCGACAACGTGGGTGACTGCGCCGGCATGGCCGCCGACCTGTTCGAGACCTACGCCGTGACCGTGGTGGCGACCATGGTGCTGGCCTCCATCTTCTTCGCCGGCACCGACGCCGTGGGCTATATGATGGGCTACCCGCTGGCCATCGGCGGCGTGTGCATCCTGGCCTCGGTCTACGCCACCCGCTTCGTGAAGATGACCGACGGGTCCACCAACATCATGTGGGCTCTCTACAAGGGCTTCCTGGGCGCGGCGCTGCTGTCGCTGGTGGGCATTGGCATCGTCACCTTCCCGCTGCTGGGCTTCACCACGGTCTACGAGGCCGGTGGTGCCACCTTCATGCCCCATGACCTGTTCTTCTGCGCGGCCATTGGTCTGGTCGTGACCGGCCTGCTGATCTGGGTGACCGAATACTACACAGGTACCGGCTTCCGTCCGGTGACCTCGGTGGCCAAGGCCTCGCAGACCGGGCATGCCACCAACGTCATTCAGGGCCTGGCTGTGTCCATGGAGGCCACCGCCCTGCCTGCGCTGATCATCTGCGCGGCTATCATCAGCGCCTACATGCTGGCCGGCCTGTTCGGCATCGCCATCGCCGTGACCGCCATGCTGGCGCTGGCCGGTATGGTCGTCGCGCTGGACGCTTATGGTCCGGTGACCGACAACGCCGGCGGCATCGCCGAGATGGCCGATCTGGAAGAGACCGTCCGCAAGACCACCGATGCCCTGGACGCCGTCGGCAACACCACCAAGGCGGTGACCAAGGGCTATGCCATCGGCTCCGCTGGCCTGGGCGCGCTGGTGCTGTTCGCCGCGTACACCCTGGACCTGGACTACTTCTCTCAGAACCCGGACCTGTATCCGGCGTTTGAGGGCATTGTCGTGAACTTCTCGCTGTCCAGCCCCTACGTGGTGGTGGGCCTGTTCGTGGGTGGCATGCTGCCGTTCCTGTTCGGAGCCTTGGGCATGACCGCCGTCGGCCGCGCGGCCGGTGCGGTGGTCAACGAGGTGCGGCGCCAGTTCAAGGAAATCCCGGGCATCATGGAGCGCACGGGCAAGCCGGA
>Ga0126339_10003956_pt1 | contig 10868 bp, 3 predicted proteins | sample OrbTmetagenome_2_FD_92532 | JGI IMG/M metagenome (GOLD analysis project Ga0126339, IMG submission 92532) | Coral microbial communities from Petempiche,Puerto Morelos, Mexico - Orbicella T R C metagenome | ecosystem: Host-associated > Invertebrates > Cnidaria > Coral | place: Petempiche,Puerto...
ATTGGGGGAGCTCCAAATCTTTTTAAAAAAAAAAAAAAAAAAAACCTTTTTCTACCCCCCCGAGAAGAAAAAAAACACCACCGTGTTATCCCCCGCGCTCCCCCCCCCCCCCCCCCAACTCGGTATTTTCTCAGGACGTCCAACAATTCTTAGGAGGGTGGAGAGAGGACCTGAGAAACCTTAGCTAGAACCTAGACCCCAGAGCCAACCTCTAGTACAGTAACTATTGCATCACTGCATCTCCTAAATTTTGCATAAAAATCACAACTTGAAATGTGTTTCTCTGCTTCCTCCCAGTCATACATTTCAGTTGATAACACATTATACTACTTTTCTGCATGTTTAATATCTTGTTCTTTAGTGCCCCTAGAATTCATCTCGATCTACGTCAATAAAACATAAATTCGTTCAATGTTTCAACATCTGGACTTGAAGCTTTGTCAATAACAACTACTTATTAGACAATGTTTAGGTCAGTAAGTCATTTACTCACCGGGATCATCTGATCTATTACATGTACCAGGCCATTAGTTGCAGGAATGTCTCCAATAACATGAGCAACTCCATTGACAACTACTTGTCCCTGTGTAACAGTAACAAACGAATGTTATCTTGAGCCAAAGCCTTCAAACAGGGGGACTCTAATAAGAAAGGGGTGAGGAAGCTCGTCATCTCATTCAGGGGTGGAAATCGCCGATTTTGGTATCACATAGGGTGTAAACTAAGGTGTCCCCCTGTTTCACCAACGTACGAGAAGAAATTTCTTTAAAGTTGTAAGGGCCTAAGTGCAGCTGCCCGCTCTCCTCGAAAAAAATCGGAGACGTACTCCCTGCGATTTTTCTTGAGGAGAACGGGCGCTTTACACAGACTAAGTTGAAATCGTTCTATTCTTCAAAGTCGAAATTATTTATCGTCGTTAAGTTGTTATATCACTTACTTTTCTGTCTGTTTAAGAATGGTATATTTTAGGGGGTTAATATTGAAGCACGATATTAAATCTTGTATAAATCCTGTGCCATGCTAGATTGATCTCCCTTAGGGTTTAAATTCAAATTTTCCGAAGATTATCCCCGCCCTTTTGACGGGGGAGTCCCTCTCGGGATTATAACGTCCACTAAAACCCCTTATTGATCAACTCGTTTAAAAGCCTTTTTTAAATAACCAGTAGTTAATGTAAACTAAAATTTACAAATTCTGGATCTTACATTTGTTAGCTTTTTAATGTGCAGTTTGGTTCCAGCCAGGGTCGTCAGAGATAAGTCACTAATCATGTTGTTTAGCGGAAACCTTCCAGACAAGATGTGATTCTTCATAATATCTAATGTGAACCTCTATAAAAATAAGGGGAAAAAGCGAGGAGAGGTAACATGTACACGAACTTCTCAATCCTTGTTTGAAGCAGTAAATATATAGAACTACTACTATCATGGTGCCCCTAAAAAAGAAAGAAAAGATTCCCCGACTTTTACCTGTGACGATAATTACGCATTTGCTTTTAAAAGTTCCTTTTACACAAAAGCAATTGAATTGACATTATCAAAACCTGCAGCATGTAAAAATGAAATTTGCTTATTCTGAGAATTTCCCTGACTAGATATTAAATTCCCTTACTTTCCACTAAACTTGAAGATTATATATATAAAAAAAAACATTAACGTGTTCAAGACCAGGGAAACCTTGTATTCATGTAATGCACAACTTTCATCAAGTTAAATGTGTGATAATTATGACAGTGACCTATATTGACCGAAGATGAGAGAACATGTCGAGTGAATTCTAATCTGACAAAAAATTGTAATAATTGGCACCTTGCTGTGTACTGCGCTGTTAACAGGCACAAACACTGTAAAGGTTTTTGACTGGGACTGTAGATCTTGAAATAAAAACACCGCCTCTGTACTGAGGGTGGTCAGTTGGTAGAGGGTCTGAAGGTAAAAAGGAGGCAAAGAAACAAAGATAAGCTATGAGAGTGACGAATGATCATCGCAGTAAATTTTCCAATTTAAGCAATTGGAAAGAAGAAGCCTGAAAAAAATCAGGGGCGTTGAAGCCCTGATTTTTTTTCAGGCTTCTTCTTTCCAATTGCTTAAATTGGAAAATTTATTGCGATGATCATTCTTCACTTTCATCTACAACCGCAGTTCAAATATGAATTATTTCATATACACTTCACAAAGATAAGCTATATTATAAGACAAAGTCACTGATAACTTATCACACAGCTAAATTGTGACATGTGTCCTCCTCACAGATGTAATTCGTCTACTCCTCACCCCCTGCAATCAATGCTGTTTGTGGTTTCCCTAACAACATTCTTAGCAGCACAGAGAAGAGAATATTGTGCAAGGGGGAGTTGGCGAAATAATTTTTTTTTCTCTACGTTACGGTAACATTTTCTGCAAATTAGAGAGAGAGTTTACATTTGCCTCAACAGGTCTTGTCCCGGATGTTAGTAATGTAGCTTCATATCCAGGGTCTCGTATAACATAGTTTGTACAACAGACATAAACCGGGGAAGAGGGGGAGGGAGGGTGCCTCCCTTACCCCTTACCCCTTCCTCATTTATGCTGCGACGCAGCACATCCAACAGGGGTGAGGATGGTCATGGATTAATTCCTTTTGGAAGAAATCTGAATTGTTTCCAAAATAATTTGTGTCGCTGACTTATAAAAATCTTCCTTACTGTGTTTTAACCAAACTTAAATACAGTTTCATTTGTTTCCATAACATGATGTAAAAAAAAAACAACAACAACACTGAAAGGTGACATACCTTGTAGAATTCTGTAACGTTGCTAGTTTCTTGGAGCACCTTTACATTGGATAAAGATACTCAGTATATATGAGTATGGTCTGAGAATACCTGTAGCAAGCAAACTCGACAACAGCACACAGCAATACGAATATGTACACAAAACGTGCCATCTTAATAAACAATGGGTCCAAAGACTTTTCTATGCGAATTTTTTTTTTTTATGGCAAGGAGGAAGTAGGGAGGGGTGCTTTCCTTTAACCCTTTTGTTTCAAACTCAAAATATCACTTCTCCTTACTAGCTGTCATACGTTTCTTTTAAGGCGAACTTCTGAGAATTGGGTGTTATATCAAGTCAATAGAGCGGTTTTCAATTGAGTGTCAAAAGTAATCAGGCAATTACTTTGGTTTTGGTCTTACTACGGTGTGAGATTGGCTGAGTAGTCTCTTTGGTAAGTGGTTGGTTTGGTCTTGGTTTCACGACACTCAAATGAAAACCACTTTATCTCACCGCCTGTCTGGTTAACAATGTATTAACGCTATAAGGATAAATTACCTTGATCATCACTGCCTCTAATTATGATATATAATATTTGTATAAATAATTATAATAGTACACTGACCTCGACAATCACTCTACATGAACCAGCAGACTAATTTTCATGTATAATTCCCTTAGAAAAAGAACCTTGCTGACCTGTATAATGTTCCCTTCACAAGTTAATCCGTCTCCAGTAAAGCCTGAACGACAAGAACATGTGACCTTAACACCTGTAGTAGAACAAAATAAAACACCCTGTTCGTTATGGTCTCTTGAACTAGTTTCACTTAACGAGAAGAGAAGTTACAAGAAGTTACCATCATAGGAACACTCAGCATGGACGGAACATCCTCCGTGATTCTGAGAGCAGGGTGAGGCAGGATGATGAGGACGACACGTGGAGCCAACTTTATAAAAGCCAGCTTTACACAGGCAGCTTCTTGTTCCCTGGGAAGACAAGAATTTGTCAGTCATTAATCGGCTATATTAAAAATGGATCTAGGTTAGAGTGGTTTTCAACTGAGTGTCAAAAGTAGTCAGGCCATTACTTTGGTTTTGCTTTTGGTTTTGGTTTTCCTTCAGTTTGAGATTGGCTGAGTAGTCTAATTGGTAAGTAATTGGTTTTGGTTTTGGTTTTAGGACACTCAATTGAAAAACGCTCTAACCTAGAGCCATTCTGCTTTTGACAGATTACAGCACCTAGCTTACATATATAAACTTCGAGAAGTCCCTCTTTTGCTTAGTCAGTCGTGCGTGACGCGAAAAAAAACCGCGAGACAAAAATAGCCGCGCGAAATCCTGGGGGCGAGGAGTGCGCGCTCCTCACCTCCAGGATTCCGCGCGGCCAATTTTTGTTGCGGTTTTCTTTCGCGTCACGTACGACGGACTAAGCAAAAGAGGGACTACTCGTAGTCTATACATATGAGACAGTGTTTACGATCCTAGTGGCTTATAACTACAAGAGCTCTGATTTCCAGATCAATGCTTCACTCCCAATGAACGCAGCGCTACTCCATTGCATGCTACCTATTGTTCCCTTATGTTCCTTAACCATGAAACTGTAAAACCAGGGAATAACATTACACACAAACTTACTGGCGCAGTAAACAAGCAAGTAGCATTGACACCACACCCTCCATTGTTAGTGGCACAGACGTCAGTCATCTGACAGTAGTATCCATCTCCATGGTAACCAGGTTTACATGAGCACGTCAAACGATCAACACCAGTTTGAGAGCAGGTAGCAAACACGTGACAGCCACCATTATCTGCCTTGCAGTCAACAGATGGTACTGAAAAGAAATCCCAAGATCAAAATATTAGTTCTCCTTACCGATCGTCATACATTTCTTTCAATGTCAATTATGATAATTTGGTGTTACATCAAGACAATATTCTTTATCTGATGATTTTCTTTATTCGCGTTAATAGTGTGAGAAACCACTTTTTAGCAATCAAAGGGTGTAAATGGCCTCTGAAAATTACAAATGATAAAATATGCTAAGGGTTCGAGAAATCGGGATGTGACTTACAAACTTACAAAACTCCTCTCCCACCTTGGTATTTATTCGCTCCACCCGACCAGTCCAACCTCCGTTATGACTAATCAGTTTAGTTTGTTCCACTTTCGAAAGCAATGGGCTAATGAAGTCACATCCTGATTTCTTAAACCCTTCAATTTTTAACCCTCCCGTTAACTCGAACTAAAAGTCGTTTCTTTCCCCTCAGTCAAACACTGTAATTTTACCCCTGATTTCTCGAACTATCCGATTTTTCAAACCAATTTTCGTATCCCTTAGGGGTTCGTAAAAACTCTAAGAGCAAAACATCATTTGAATATCTGACACTAAGGATACATTCACGAATCTTCCGCAACCGCTGATGAAAATAAACGACTTTGAAAGTCAATGTAAGATACCTGGACACGACGCAACAGTGCTGTTAATACACCGCTCACAAGCTGTGCCATTAAATGAAAAGTCGCACACGCATGTACCATCTCCAACAAGCCCATCGATACAGCGACCACGCCCACTACAAGGTAACTGAATACCACCAGGACACACTGTACCAACATGAGACAAGAAACTGGTTAGAAAACACGCACTTAGGATTAAAAAAAATTGCTTGAAGGCGATACTGTGCGTGGCAATTTCAGGTGCTCACGATGCTGAATGGGCCACCCTGGCTACATAAAGTTTCACTTAAATAATTTATTCATCAGCACTCATTCTGCATGGTATGTAAGGTGACGGAACAATAGAAATAACACTACATCCCTTGGAATAGGATAAGGTAAAGTCTGTGTCAGATGGCCTATACAGCCAGAGTTTATCCCCGTTTCTGTCATTAAGCGACGAGGGCCAGGCTTTTTGCTTACAGTGCACATAACCCTGAAAAGCGTAACTTACCATCACAGTTTGGTCCATAAAAGTTCTTACAACATCTTCTAACTCTCTCTCGCTGTAAACATATCGGCTGGCAACCTATCAAATCTCCATCGTATGTGCAGTTGTGGTTCGTTGCACCCTAATGTGGTAGAGAGAGATGCAGGTACATGCATTTTGTTCGAGACCAATTCTCTATACCGATTGACAGTTAGTTTTAAGAATTTGATGGCATATCAAGGCATCTTCCCTATCTGCTTGAACATTTTATTGATAGTAAGAAATATATAATGTAGTGAGTTTAGGGGTTGAGCAATTATCTAAGGTAATTTCATTTGTTTACAACGTAAGCTCTCTTGACGAACACTTACTGTTTTTCGAGCAAATCTCTAGGAAACAGATTGTTTAAAGAAAACACGTACTAAACAGTTTTTCTCACACACCGCTGGGAGCCATGCCAAGCCGAACCACACAGCCTGACCTTTATTAACATAACAACATAACATAACATAACTGTCTTACAATGGCACAAAAAAGTGGCTAGAAAATAAATTCACTGCAACTTAATAGACTCCAAAAATACCTCACGGGTGGGTGGGTGGGGCATGTCAGGCAATGGCGGATGGCAAAACAAAACTTGGACCTTGTACAAGCCACGTGACCTGAAACCCCCCCTCCCCCGCCCCACACACTTGTACTAAGACTCCCAGCCGTGTGTGAGAAAAACGTTTTCCGCTTCATTCGTTCCTCAGCCAGCGGAAAACCACACTTATATCACGTCAAATAAACTACTTTACATTTCGTCGAGAACACTCTCAAATGAATCAGTTATTTATATATTACAGAAGAGAAAGCTATAAATGGATGCTGAAGATAATGCGACAAAGCTGGACCAACTGAACATAACAGACCTTGTTGTTGACCTATAATTAATTGACTGCCCAAGTGTTTCATGTCAAAAATATCCAACCACCATTTCGAAAGTTTACCGAGTCCTAAACTAATGCACAAGTATAGGTAAAGATTATGCTGTAGACTACTCACAACAAGAGTAGTTTCTTGAGGACAACTAACAGGAACAAAACAATTTCCACATTGGCCCTATGAAGGAAAAAAAAATCATTTTTCATGCGTCAACGACGTAAGAGGATTTGTTGACTGACAACTAGGTAGAAATAAGTTAGCAATTTTCAATACCACAGCAAGGGACATCACAATAGATATGGGTTGTTACCGTAATTTGCGTTTCTTTAATGTCATCACAGTTGCCACCAAATCCAAGAGGAATAAGAGCCTTGTCCACAGCAAACGCCACACCGCCATTAAATATTACATCCCTCTCAACAAGTTTACTATCACCATTTACATAAAGGTCACCCTGCAGAATAAGTAAAAAAAATACTTCTAATTTACCCATTCACATAATTATTCCAATCTTAATCAAAACTATAACAAAATTCTCGAACGTGATTGGCTATCAGCAGCCCGATTTGAGCATTAATTGGACAGTGTACGCGTCATGCTTGCAATTGAACAGTACGCGTCATTTTGCGCGCGCTGTTGCGGTGCACTTTGTCGAGTAAACTGCTGTGTTTTTCAGTATTCATAACGACGTTTTATCGTTCAGCGATCAATCGATGGTTTGTTCGTTTCTCGAATTTTGTCATAGTTTTGATTAATTGGTAACAGGACATCGTGTCGTCCAATTCAGTCTGTAATCATACTCGTCATTAACAAATCGGACTCCCGCTTCGCGGTCGTCCGATTTTGTTAATCACTCGTATGATTACAGACCGAATTGGACTCCACTCGGTCCTATTACCATTAATAATATACATGAAAAAATTACTCGACTCTGATTGGCTGAGAGCAGTGCAGTTCAAGTGTAACACCAGAGCAAATTACACATCGTAATTCTAGATTGTGATTGACTGAAAGAAAATAGGAAATTTTCTAGGTCAGTCATATCACATAAAATGATGACGAAAATTTAGTGCGGAAACTTTGAAAAAAGTTTTCTCGAATAAGAAAAAATGGCTTCAAGAAAGATCCTCCGGCATTTCCTCCACGCGAATTTTTTCACGTTTATATTACTAATAAGTAATCACACGGTTTTTCTCGTTCAATTTCCAATTAATTAGCGCTTGGGAATTTTTCAAAAGCTGAAATTGCACTCGCCGAAGCGGCTCGTGCAATTTCAGCTTTTTGAAAAACTCACTCGTGCAAATTAATTCCAAATTGAACTCGAAACCGTATGATTACCCATACAAATAACACAAACTTCATTATGATCACGTGTATTTTTTGTCATTAGTGTTCCACCTTACAGTTGAGTAATACTGAAAAACAAATGAAAATGTGTAAGTATGAGTTTTGAGTTGATAGAAGAACTCGCTCATTCAAAGTTGACAGAAAACAGGTAAAACAATAACAAACCTTTCCTCCTTTACATGACACAAATAAACTTGATCCTCCAAACGTCCTCAACTCTAACCCTGCTCCACTTCTCAACAAAGACTGGGTACTAAAATCAGACTGCAAAGAAAACGGGTTGTCCTCAAAAACTTCGATTCTTGGACATTATTCACTATTTGGAAAATGTGCCAGCTTCGAGTAGCCTGAAATACTAGTCATCTTCCGTCCGCAACCTAATCCCCGTTTCACGCCCAGGGATTACGTCGAGGGCGAGAGATAACTGACACTTCTGGCTAAGCTTTGAGATGACTTTGACAAATTGTTTTGAGAAAATTTGATTGGTCTCAGTTGTTGCTGTGGACGCTATTTTGCCCTAATGGCTAGTACGCAATGAGATAGTTCTAAAGCCTTTATCTTGATAAAACGTGATTACTGCAGGCTGTACATGTTGCTGTGGGTGGTACATCACCCGATTGGCTAGTGCAGCGTTGGCTGTAATGGCTTGGTAATTGTGATCAAAGGCAAGACACTCTACTCTCACAGTGCCTTAATCTCCACCCAAGTCGGCAGTTGTACAAAGGGTGTCGGATAATATTATCCACTAGTATTATCCAGTTGAAGAAGTATGAAGTTGATTGTTTAGTCACGTAATGAGTTATCTAGCCAATATCACTAACCACCCTTTGAACATCATACTGAGGCAAAAGTTTACTAGGAAATGTAGTTAATATTTCGGAGATTTTTAAGAACGCCAATGGCAACACTACTTTAAAAGATTACCACATGGAAAAACACATTTTTTCTGCAACTTTCTTTCGTTGATCACTAACCTGAATTTGTGTTACTACATGATATCGTATAAAACGTATCAAGTCCCCCACATGGACAGGATCCAACAGCCGATTCATCAGGTCCTGAGGCAACCCTCTTATGGCATCATCAGTTGGCCAGAACATTAGAACAGGTCTGTTTACTGCAACGTCCAGGCGGTTCTTCAGTCCTGCTTGCTGTACAATGTATGAGGATTCAGTTGGTAATGTTATGATTCTTACAATACATGGTTAAGTTACCATGATCTCAAAGGGTGACCAATGAGACTCAGTGCCTGTTTTGTGGATTATACAAGAAGCGGGTGAACTTACAATGAAAACCTCTGTACGATGTACAGTGTACATAAACACCAATGTTCAAAAGATAAACTTGGTTTCTGAAATTATTCTGCAACTGATTTGTCCATTTTTTAGACGTTTCCCTTCTCTATGACCTAGCATTTACTGATCACTCAACTAAGTCTGTTAAGGTTGGAAAACGCGATTCTTATATGACCATACGCTTCATTCTCAAGACTAACCCAGTACAAATTCTATATTGTATTGGATTAAATCACCTCAGCACCTAGCCTCTACTAACCTCAACGAGCTTTACAAACTCTTTGTATCCAAGTATGTTAGCTACATCAATGTAGGACCCCTGTTGGGTTAAAACCAAAATGGCCCAAATTATCAACAATATAATGTCATGGTAATAACGGAAAAGATTAAACATTTCTGCAAATCAGCAATCAGCATAAGAATGTCAATTCGGTTTCTTATCAGTGTGGTCGTTTTTTTTTATCACTCTTGTTTGCAAGATTAACAAGCAAAAGGTTGCATCTTCCAGTTGAATACTAGTTATCATCTATTTAACAAATAGATTCCATGTTGCCGTGCGTCTGTTCAGTAGTAGATCACAGATGACGTCAAAATGTGGTACGAAGTAAAATATGGCACACGAGGCGATAGCCGAGTGTGTCACTGATGTTCTTACCACATTTTGACATCTTCTGGGATCTATTACTGAACAGACGCACGACAACATGGAATTTAGCTGTTTCCTATACAAACGTTAATGACGTCATCTAAACGTCTGTCAGTGTCCTCCAATCGATTATAAGTAACAACCATTCTCAAACTCATTAATAATTCATCAAGCTGAAACAAAGAAAATCACAACCGTGAAGGAAGTTTGGATACCCGGTCTTAATTAGCATAGATTTTGACGATTTTACTTCTCCATTTACTCCTTAGTTTTTGTTTCGATTGAGAAGATATACCAAACACTCGAGACAGTATTTCATCGGCTAGCGAAACACCTCGAATTTCATCAAAAATACTCCGCTGCGCGTCGCATTTTCAACTCTCTCCTCGGTGTTTGGACATACCGATGAAACACTGTCTCTCGTGTTTGATTTATTACATCAAAATGCGAAAATAATCTGACCTATTATACAAATTTAATTACATACCATTGGCCTGCTAGCTGCAGGCACTGGTGGAGTCAGTAAGCTGTCCAGTTTCATGATAATGCCATTTGCTGACTCATACACTCCAACTACTCTGGAAACATTTCCATATTCATCATAAAAAGACGTGACATTACCCTGAAAGGAAATAAAACCCAAGTTAATAACGACCAAGAAATAATGGCGCAAATGTTTTACTGGCCTTCATCTATTTTCATAGTGATAATCGAGATACAGTAATAGCCCACGTATAAGAACCTGGGTTTTAAGAACCTGTTAGGCTAAAATTTTCATTTTAAGCCCCCTCCACAGAAGAACCTATTAAGGCTAACATTTTAAGTTAGGTTCTTATCAGTGGGGTTGCTGTAACAGTGTATAGGTAGAAACTACTGAATTAAGATCATCATCTATTTTAAAGTAACTTGACATAACTTTTTTTTTCTTTCAAGCTTAAGTACCATGTTGTATGTCTATTGTGTTTGCCATCCAAATA
>Ga0126339_10003958_pt1 | contig 10867 bp, 2 predicted proteins | sample OrbTmetagenome_2_FD_92532 | JGI IMG/M metagenome (GOLD analysis project Ga0126339, IMG submission 92532) | Coral microbial communities from Petempiche,Puerto Morelos, Mexico - Orbicella T R C metagenome | ecosystem: Host-associated > Invertebrates > Cnidaria > Coral | place: Petempiche,Puerto...
ACTACTACTGTCACTGCTACTACTGCTACTGCTACTACTGTTACTGCTACTACTACTACTGCTACTTCTGCTACTGCTACTGCTACTACTACTACTGCTACTACTGCTACTGCTACTGCTGCTGCTACTACTGGTACTACTGCTGCTACTGCTACTACTGCTACTGCTACTGCTACTACTACTACTGCTACTACTGCTACTACTACTGCTACTACTACTACTGCTACTGCTACTGCTACTACTACTACTGCTACTACTGTTACTGCTACTGCTACTACTACTACTGCTACTACTGCTACTACTGCTACTGCTACTGCTACTGCTACTACTACTACTGCTACTACTGCTACTACTGCTACTACTGCTACTACTGCTACTGCTACTACTGCTGCTACTACTGCTACTACTGCTACTACTGCTACTACTGCTACTGCTACTACTGTTACTGCTACTGCTACTGCTACTGCTACTACTACTACTGCTACTACTGCTACTGCTGCTACTACTACTGTTACTACTACCATTACTACTACTAGCTAGTTAAACTTATTGAACGTCCGCACGTCAACTCTACACTTTCAATGGCGGGCTTTGAGCATGCGCATGCAAGTCTCTTCTCCCTCCTGGGTTCAACCTCTATATAGAACAGCGAAGGAAGAGTCCAGGGACCAGACTAAAAATAAACATGACAAGGCTGGAGTCTGATCTCACAACCTAACGGTTTTTTTATAGCTTTCGTCTTGTATTACACTATTTTTAGAGCAAATACAGATTACTGATGTTTTCTGAAAGTAATCTTGTGTATGTGGCCTAGAGATTTCATATCCTGTCCACGGTTCTTAACCAATATACTTCCCTTCCATGGCGGTATTAAACGCCAAATCATGTATGATGGATACAGAAGGGGGAAGTCACTGTCATTCTGATCAAGCCCATGTCATATGAAAGTAGAATAGTTCTTGATTTCCTGGAACAAAGCCATTTCTGTGAAGACACGTGCACATAGGGGCTACACACGCAACTTCCTTATGCACTGCTGCTACTGCAAAATCTTATCATTTGACTTGGCGGGAAAAACGCCGTTGTCAACCTAGTCCCTCACGGCCAAAGTAGTACCTCGCCGTGGTGTATCTAAAATCCCTAATGTTCTCGCTCGTTGGTCGGGTTTGACTGTATTTCTAATATTCCGCTTTCTTTTGTTTTTCCACGCAAAAAAAAATCGAACACAATGACTGTGAACACAAAGCTGAGTTTGCGATCAAGTCATCGCAAAAATTTTTGCCAATGAGAGAGAAAGTCCTCTTTCGCAATACCAAAGTTCATCAGCACTCTAAATTCGTTTCACACTGAAACCGAAAATGTATGCATACACAGCATTAAAACAGATGCATGACAAAAAAAGTATTGTGCCCCAACATAGCTCTGATAAACCAATCCAATTGTTTTGGATATTTCTTTCCCACAAAAAAAAAAATTTGAAAACAATTACTGTAAACACAATGCTGATTTTGTCTGATCAAGTCATCGCAGATTTTTTTTGCCAATGAGAGAGAAAGTCAGCTTTCGCGACAGCAAAGTTTGTTAGCACTCTGAATTCTTTCACAGAAACCGAAAGATGTAGGCATACACACAGTATTAAAACAGAAGTATGGCAAAAAGAATATTGTGGACCAATATAGCTCTGATAGACCAATCTGAAGTCATCTTTCGCTTTGAATAAAAGGAACAGGTGCCTTCTAAACTTGCATGAGATTTTGCTGATATTGACATCAGCATTTTTTTGTAAGTTAAACTGTACTTCTAGGTAGGGATTAATCAGACAGCGTTTTTGAGAAACCGAGCCCTGGTGGACAGCTGATTTCCTATCGGATGTTATTTTGAAGGGAAAGGTGAAGAATTTAGTGAAATAGATCAGAATGGCATAGAACGGTCTCTTTTATGTCAAGTTATGATATGTGTGTCGCAATATAACATTGTTGAGATTTCTTTCATAGTTTTCAATATAAATCAGCATGCTTCAATATAAAACAGTGTGGCAAGTGAGGTATAAAATGAAAACTACTCTGTGTTCTAAATCAGTTAAAATTTCTGATTATCATCAGTGATATATACTAGGGTAAGTCGGATGGAAATCAGTAAGGTTGGCAAAACCATCTGTTCTCTTTAGTGTAAATGCGTTAGCTCCTCCGGCAGCATAATTTTGTTAACCATCCCCAAATAAAGGTGCTGCCGTACTACAAAATCTTATCATTTGAGTTTGGCAGAGATTGGCGGGAAAAACGCCGTTGTCAACCCGGTCCCTAGTCCCCCACGGCCAAAGTAGTACCTCGCCTTAGAGTATCTTAAAATCGATCCCTAATGTTTTCATTTGCATGCATGAGAGCGGCCATCTAGTAAAGGTGCTCGCTCGTAGAGGTTTGACTGTTTTTCTAATAATACACTTTCCCACAAAAAAAAATTAAAAACAATAACTCTAAACACAATGCTGGATTTTGATTAAGTCATGCAAACTTTTTGCCGATGACACAGAAGTCAGCTTTCGCAATACCAAAGTTTATCAACACTCTGAATTCGTCTCAAAAACCGAAAAAAATTTGTGTGAATAAACAGTGCTAAAACAGAGGTATGATAAAAAAAAAATTTGTGGACCAACATAGCTCTGATAAACCAATCTGAAGTCATCTTTCGCTTTGAATAAAGGGAGCATGTGCTTTCTAAACTTGCATGAGATTTTGCTGATATTGGCATCAGCATGTTTTCGTAAGTTAAACTGCATGAATCGTTGGTCCTGTTTGTGAAAGAGTAAATTCATTGCGAAATCTGCTATAAAACTCACTTCGCTCACCACTAGGTAGGGATTAATCAGGCGAAGGCGTTTTTTGAGAATCCGGGCCCTGGTTTTGCAATGTTGATTTCCTATCGAAAATTTTGTAGGGCACTGTGACAAATTTTGGTGAAAATAGATCAGAATGGCATTTGAACAGTCTCTTTTATGTCGAGTCATGATATGTGTGTCGCAATATAACATTGTTGAGATTTCTTTCATAGTTTGCAATATAAAATCAACTTGCTGGCAATTGAGGTATGAAATGGAAACTACTCTGTGTTTTAAATCAGTTAAAATTTCTGATTATCATCAGTGCCTGATGCTAGAGGAACTAGGAAGTCGAATTGAAATAAGGTTGATAAAACCATCTGTTCTCTTCAGTGTTAATGCATTGGCTCCTCGAGCTCCGGCAGCATAATTATGTAAACTATACCCAAAACGAATATTTAATCGAGATAATTTTCCGACAATCAAGGTTAAAGAGCGAAATTCTACAAGTGGAATGCTTCTTGAAAAATAAATCTAAAAAACTAAATCCTTTTGAGCCGGTATTTTTTCGTTATTGCCTTCAAGCTCGTTTTCGGGAAGTGCACTTTCACCCAAACCTTGTTTGCCCACGCAACAGAACCCTTTCAAAACAGTGACCGGCAAGGTTTATAATTGTACAGCACTTCCAGTTATAAAGGCAAAACCACATAAATGTTTGTTATAACCACACCAGCGTCTGGTGAGATATATGTAATAGTAGTAATTGTTGAGTCGACTGGCGCGTGAGTCAGCTAAAACGAAATTGGTCCTCAACAACGTAACACCTGTATGACTGTATGTAAATTCAATTGTCACATGTAGAGAGAATTACCTGAAAACAATTCATTCGTGTTAAACCTCTCAACAGGAAAGCAAGGGGAAAAGGCCAAACAAGCGGAATAGTTTTACAAATTAACAGAGCAGGGTCATAACCAGAAGCAAATTATGACTGAGGCAATGTTCTTTTTTGTTTCTCTGTTTTTATTTGCCAGCGGTGTTTTCATTTCCCCCTTCAAAAAGACATCATCAACAACGACAACAACAAAACCGAAAAAAAAAATGACTGAGGCAAGTGCTTCGCTTTGCCTGTTACTCAATGATCTACTAGTTACGGCCCTGCAGAGGCTTAAAAATCTGAACTGAATCCATCAAAGGAAACTGAACGAGAAGGCACGTATTGCGTGGGAAAGAAAAGCTTGACGTCGACTACTGCATATTTAATGTGTTTGTATTTGAATAAGATCCTTTTAGCAACCTACCTTCTGCGGCCAAACACTTTTATATCTGACTGCTTCTTTGTTGTCTTGGGGCCATAGCGGTCAAGAATCGCACCTAGAAATTGTTAAAATTAAATATTTGGCAAACTGTCGTGGTTTGATAGGTTCGTTTACTGATACAGCTATTAAGTTCATTGGCTGCAAATTCTCGAAGAGTTTCTTTCCGAAAAAAGGTTTCGTAACCGAAGTACTTAAATCTTGTAAGCGTTTGAGAAATTTAGGTGATCGTTGAATATTAGACCGCTTGATATCAGGTTCGACAGAAGGTCAAGAATGGTTGGCACCGAATAGCCAGCGAAAAAGGACCATTTTTGTTTCTCAAGAAATGTTTCCCAAATTAACGTACATATTGTCTTCCTGCAGTCCAGTTGTAAATCAGTTCGAACGCGTGGAACTTTCAACTGAAACAGTTTAAAAATGTGAATTTATTTTCCTAAATGATTTATTTGTTTCGATGGTTCTGACAGTTTTATTAAAATTTTTACTCTCATCACAATAACTGGACACGAAAATTAGGAGAAATACAAATTTTGAGGTCAAATTTGTAAGATATCCGCTGTTCTACTTAGGCAAGTTATTTACTTAACTAAAATAAATGGAATCTTCACTATGCGCTGAAACTCGTGACCTGTTAATTAAGGTTTATATGCTTCCTTTTTTTAAAACAAAGAGCGACCGAATTTCAAGCCAGACATAACAAGCTTATATGAGACTTTGAAGTTGACTGTCAGCTTTTCTTGCACGAATATTTGCCAACAAGAACGATTTAAAACACAACTATGAACGCCTCAGGTACGTAACTGATCGAATGGCAAAATACGTATTTTTCTGTAAACAAATAAGCACTATTTTGTTTCCGTGACAGCTGACAAGGCGCTGTTTCTTACACAGCCGATGACAAAGATTACCTCGAACAAATGGCGGATATCAAGTTTAATGGGTCGACACTTTCAAACTTTGCAGATTTGAAAATTTCTTCACGAGATATAGATATAATTAAAAGCTTTTGTTGTTTCTAACAGCGTGACATCGCCCTAGGGAAAAAAAAGACATAAGTATATTTACAATTGTGTAGTCAATACAGCGTTTTGAAAGAGTTTAGATATTTTACTTTCAAATGCGCGATCATCCGGACAAGATCTCATTAAAGATCGTGATTGATTGATTGACGTGAGACACACTATGCCCCAACGCGTGCCAAAAATAGCGTTACTCACATGTATTTCGTTTTCGCCAACCCATTCACAGGAAGTTAGTTCACTGTTCTAAGGACGATTTCGAGTTTTGATACGAAACTATTCGAGAACAAAGCTGGTGTTTTACGGAGGATTTGAAGGTCTCGGAATTGACAGGTGATGCAATTAAGACTTGAAAATGGTTTTGCCGAAATTTTGTTTTCATAACCTCAGTTCTGGTGCGGCGGTGATGGTCATGGTTTCGCTTCTTGTTATGCCACCAACCACATTTACAGCTGCTGGAATCAACCCAGGGATGAGAATCTACAAGGAGGGAGACGTAACTATTGGTGGTCTTTTCCCTGTGCACGTGCGCGGAGATTTTAGATCGAAATTTATGTCATTAGCTGAAGCCATGGTCTTTGCCATCGAACAGATCAACAATGATTCGAAACTTTTGCCGAACATCACGCTGGGTTACGACATCACTGACACAAATCTAATAAACCGTCGAGCCATGAAAGCCACCTTGGATTATGTCAATGTTCATAAATTTGCTTTTATGAATCCTACACTGAATGAATCGTGTCTCATTTTACCGCCGAACCGTTTCTCTCCGGTGGTCGCTGTTGTTGGGACTGGTAACTCGCGGTCTTCAATCTTGGTGTCAAATTTATTGGAGGTTGAAGATATTCCGCTTATAAGCTATGCTGCAACGAGCGACGAACTCAGTAGCAGCGCTTATCCATCGTTTTTCCGCACTGTTCCCCCGGATCGGTTTCAGTCGAAAGTGATGGCGGACATTGCTCACGAGTTTAAATGGCGTTATGTTGCAGCTATAGCACAGGACGACGCGTACGGGCGATCTGGGATTGAATTTTTACAAAAACATACCAAACCCTTAGGGATCTGTATTGCGTACGAAAATTATTTTCCCGCCACTGAGGATAATCAGAGGGATGAGAAAATCAAAACCATCATTGAGGAACTCAAAGCGATGGAAGAAGTTGGTGTGATAATCTTGTACTGCACCAGCCGGCACGCTCTGGCTGTGCTGAGAGAAGCTATGCGTCAAGGCCTGGAGGGTCGAACCTGGGTTGCTAGCGAAGCCTGGGGAAATCACGACAGTGTTATCAAGGAAAAAGATCTTCAACCCATCCTGCAGGGAATGGTTGGTGTTGTGTTCACGGATGTAACTGTTCCTTCATATAAGCGGTATCTATTGTCTCGCACTTCCGCGTACAGACCAGAACCGTGGTGGAGACATTTCTGGGAACGAGAATTTGATTGCACTTTCAACATCACACCATCAGACGGAATGAAGCGGTGCTCTTACCACCTCAAGGTCAACGAGAGTGTCTTTGAAAACAGTCTGTCTGACAGCAAAGCCACATATGTCATAAATGCTGTGTATGCTATTGCGCATGCGTTAGACGCCATATTCAAGTGTAAATCGCCTCCAGTGAGCCAATGTCCGCAGTTGGAACCATACATTGAACCACGCGATGTCCTTGATTACTTGAAAAAAGTGAATTTCACAAGTGAAGTGTCCAAGGTCTTCTTTGACGATAACGGTGATTCTTTGGCTTCTTACAGCATCATCAACTACCGCGCTGGTAACGGAGCAGGCGGTCGAGTGGAGACTGTGGGAACCTGGGAAGTGGGAAAGCTCAACCTTAACACTAGCCTCATTATTTGGAACAACGGGTTGACGGGAACCATCCCAAGATCGGTTTGTAGCGAGAGATGCGAACCTGGATTTCGACAAACGCAGGAACTCAACTGTTGTTGGCAATGTATCAGATGTTCACAGGACACTATAACAAGTGTGTCTGGAGCGATGAACTGCACACCCTGTGCTGCGGACCACATCTCGAATGAAGCGCGAACACAATGCATCCCAGTCCCCTTGGAGCGCATCAGCTGGGGGGACCCCCCCGGAGTGTTAATCGCCTTTATTGCTTGTTTGGGAGTCCTAGCGTCGGTTCTCGTTGGTGCAGTGTTTGTGTGGCGCAATGAAACTCCGATCGTGAAAGCTTCGAATCGTCAACTCAGCTACACATTCTTATTTTGTATCGGAATGAACTATCTATGGGCCTTGGTGAACCTCGCTGAACCAAGCGACTGTATTTGTCCTCTATCACAGGCCTGGTTTTATCTCTTTTACACAGTTGCTATAGTGGTGCTTGGCGTCAAGACAAAAAGAATTGTCCATTTGTTTGAACACCGAGTCCCGCGCTCTGAACTCACCAAAACATTCATCGAGAAACACAAGCACATTTTAGTAATTGTCGGCGTTGCAGGCCTGGACTTGTTAATCTTAATTATTTGGTTCGCAGTGGACATACCTCGGCCACACATTGACAAATCCTTGCGGACAACCTATTTTCTGGAGTGTTTGGAGAATTCTGTCGTGATGGGACGTTTTTGCCAATATCTCCTCATCGCCATCCTCGTCATCGTGTCAATTGTCTGTTGCTATTTCGCGTTTAAGTCCAGAAAATTGCCGCATAATTTCAATGAAGGGAAATTCATCGCGTTTGCTCTTTACGTCATTGTTATCTCCTGGGTGACGTTTTACCCAGTTTATTTGAACATCCGCGGTAAATACTCGGTGGTTATCTCGGGTGCAGCCTCAATAATCGCTGCCACTGGACTGCTGGTGTGCATCTTTGTACCAAAGATTTACATTATTCTTCTTCACCCCGAGAAAAATACTGTGGCTTACATGAAGAGCCAAATTTCCAGCCACACCTTCCGGCGGAGCACAATGGAGCCAGCGGAGTCACAGCATAGGTCGTACAACAACCCGGAGAGTAACGCAGTAAGGACACCCACGGAGATCCCGGTCCAAGGGGAGACTCCGACCCAACCCAAGCCGGACTCCCAGAGTATAAAAGATATTGAAGGGAAGAATGAAAACGCCACAACTATGTTGTAATTGTTAGGCTCTGCAGAAAAGAAAGACAAAAACGAGACGTCTCAGACAAAACTGGAAGAGCTATTCGTGCACCAGCCATAACGAGTAAGACTAGTCGTGAAAAGAACGTGATTGATTCCCACAGAATGACGCATGGAAATTGCAATAGCTTCCAGCAGCCATTTCCAGTGGGCTAATTTTGTGTTTTCATTACTTAAATACAATCTACTAATTCTCTACCGCTTCAGTGTTCAGTAACTGGAAATGATCGTACTTTGCTAATTAATTAAGTATAGGTCAAAGAATGACTTAGCAGACACCAGTGATGTTGGAAACCTTCTGTAAATATACAAGTTGAATTCCTAAATAAGTGGCAAACTATAAGGGGTTTTTTCGCAACACCATTTCTCGAGCAAAATTGATTGAAGACGCAAAAAGCGAGTGCGTGCCACAAACTAGCTCGTTTATGCCTCCTGGCAAGTATGAGAAAATAATGAATGTGATTTTCATCAAAATTGTTTTATTTTTAATTACGAAAAAATCATTATGAAGACCTGATGTTTGTTTCACGTAGTGGAATAACAACAAGTTTATTTAAATTTTACATTGTTAAATTAACTGGAAATTTTTTTATATGACAGAGATAGGATTTATACAATAAAAACAAATTTAAATTAAATGCAAGTTTGTGATGTTTTCCTTTTTGTCCAACAGAAATAAATCTTTATGTCAACTTATGGGTTTCTCTCCCTCGCGGCTACACGCGTGTATCGCGGCGTCGTTACTCACTCGCCCAAAACCCCCAAAAGAGAGTTTCCTCGCAGGTTATTAGTGGCAGTAGAATTCATAAAATCATTACGGGAATCGAGTGAAAAAAAAACTCTCCTTCGATGATCTTGAATGTCTTGCTTGAAAGTTATTTCGGTCTTGTGGCGCACTTCAGTATTTCAGAGTATAAAACACGGTCGACCACTCGAGTCAGATACATAACGAGATTTTTTTTTCTAGCATAACCGGAAATATGCACACCGGTGACCAGAGTGTAATTATATTTCTCTTTCATCAGTTGATGGACTTCCTGAGAGAGAAATTTACAGTGTTTTTTTCCCTACTAATCAAGTTTAACAATTGTGGGTGAATTGATTTTCTTTGCTGTTCTTAATTCTCCTAGCAAACGCGCAAGCTTCCCAACACATGCCTCCCCCTCTCCCCTCAACTCAAATCGCTTTCCGTAGATACGCGAACTTTTCAGAACAGAGGAAGCCTTCTAGGCTTAATTACCAGCCGCTGTTAGGGAAAGGAACCCGCGCTCCTCTCCCGTAGACCAGAGTAAGTAAGTAAGTAAGTAAGTAAATAACCTTTATTTAAACACGATAAGTAATTAAGCTTGCAGCTTGTGGGGCCGTGTGTAAATAAACAATAAAGAATCACTACAAAATAAGAATTAAGAAATTCACAACGTAAGATCTAACCTAGTTTAAATAAAAATTTGCAGCTAATAATAATTTACTTAATTATTGACATTATGTGACTAATAAACTAATAAACGTGTCTGGTAATAAACCAGGCACGAGAGAGCGGCGGAAATCGAGCCTAGAAGCTTTTTGACACCAGATTCCTTTACAGACAAAAGTGTTTCAGAATGTTCCGCCAAAAGTTGAACATGGCGGAGCAAAATCAATGAGGTTCTGATGACTATGATCATGATTAGGCACCGTGGCCAGTTTCCGCCGTCCACGAATTTACCCCAAGCCCGACACAGCATACTTCGGTCATGCAAGTGAGCTTTTACAAAAATGCAGACAACCTCTCCCCCCGGACAATATGCTACGAATCAGTTTGTGGAGATCATTTGCACGCGGTAGAATAACGTGTTGGAATGTACCTACAAAGCGGAAATGTTTACGACTGAGATGCCAAGCGCGTATCATTTCCGAGGGTCCACAATGGGGTTCTCAGATCCCACTTTCCCGCCCATTTTTTCCTGTTAATCCCACCATCCCACCCTTGTTAGCCTGGAAATCCCGATCCCGCCCACTTTACAAAGACGTTTCTGCGTTAATTATTGATTTGTTACATTAATACATTAATGATTAGTTTAATTATTACCACAGAACCTTTTTGAAAATAGATATCGCATAAAATATCAAAAAAGAATTCAATGAGTAGCAGATAAGTAAGCACAAATGATTCTGACGTTTTCTTTCCGAATGAAGGCATTCCCGCTCGAACATCCTTTTCGTAATATATGGTGACGGAATTCGTAATGTCGCATACTTCGTTCGGTAAATCACTATCACCGCCATTCGGTGAGGCCATCCTGGCCAAAACAAGCCATGCGCTCTGGAAAAGGTCGAAAGACTAGAAAAAGTAGAAAGGATCGGGGGGATTATAGACACAAACATGTCAGAATGGACAGATGCTGTTGATGTCAGAGGTCAGCAGTACAAATGATAGCCTGCGCAGCTTGGCGGTTCAAGCAATGTTTTAACGCGGCTTTGGCGCTCGTTATTGCGGCTTCGCTGCTTTCTAAGCGTGTTCAAATTGCTTAAAAACCGCTAAACTATCAGTGCAGGCTACACAAATGATCGCAATAGGACTCAAAGACCTCATACAGTCTCATGATACTAACGTTATCAAT
>Ga0126339_10003959_pt1 | contig 10863 bp, 6 predicted proteins | sample OrbTmetagenome_2_FD_92532 | JGI IMG/M metagenome (GOLD analysis project Ga0126339, IMG submission 92532) | Coral microbial communities from Petempiche,Puerto Morelos, Mexico - Orbicella T R C metagenome | ecosystem: Host-associated > Invertebrates > Cnidaria > Coral | place: Petempiche,Puerto...
AAAAAATTTTTCCCCTAAAAAGTGGTTTAAAATGAAATGAAAGAAAAAAAAAAAACGAAAAATTGGCCCCCCGCCACTTTGGATAAGAGGCTGTTTAGAATGAAGGGGGGGGGGAGGGGGGGGGGGGGGGGGGGCGTGAGCAACTTTGAGAGCGCGCAATTTTAAAAGAATTTGGGCAGTTAATGATCTCCAAATTTGGCATCTTTTCCTTAAATGTATCTGAGAAGAGTTTGGTATGACATGCCATTGGTCAAGGATCTTGAAGTTTCAATGGTAACGATATTCAAAATTTACATTTTCCAATGGTTCATGATCACCGCTTTATTAATCAATGCTTTAAATATGATATCACGTACTTGTTATATATTTACCTTGTCTCATAGTGTTTCACTTGGTCGTCCTTGATGTTTATTTGTTGAGTCAGGTACTCGTTACTGAGTATTGAAACAAAGAAGAAGCCAAGTGGCGTTATAGATGGGCCTGCCGACATTACGGGATAAATCCGTTACATGACTTTTAAGATGGGCCATCTGATTTTTTTTAGAAACGTATTATCTCAACTTTGAAGGCTGGTCAACCTCACTGTCTGCGCTCGGTCGGGAAAAGCGCTTCAAATAGTTATTGTAGATTGATTTAAAGTACGTGAGTTTGATTGACATCGGTTCCAGGCTACCTGTGTCAGCAATTTTTTTTTCATGTGGATATAATTGAACTATATACTTGAACCGTATACATGACATGTACATGTACCTTGTTTTTATTCCCTCCAACTCTTCATCTTTATTTGTCAGCGAAACCTTATACTCTTCTGTAAGTTTATTGTACCTGTTAAAAAGTAGAGCAAAATGAATGACATTGTCTGCGACGATTTAGGTTGCACGCGTATCTTCCATGTCTGGATTGTCGTCGAAGATGTTTTTCGGAGCGTACATACTTACATAGCCACAAATTTATTAGGGGTTGAATGCTTATTTATTTACTTATTTATTTATTATAACATAGCCTTAGCGAAGCGCCCGTTCCGATTGGCTAATACGCTCGATCCATTCGCCCGTGGTTGCACGCTGACGTCAGTTTTTTTATTTGTTCTTTTCCTCGGCAATTTTTTCATCGATGTTGACGCTTTGTAAAACATAATGCCTATTTTTCTTTTCCTAAAATATGGAAAAATTTAATCCTCCTTTCGGAGATGAGGATTTGTATTTCTGTGAGCTACCAAATTTCGAGCTTAAGTTTTTTGCCGGGCCTCCACTAGCCTGCGAACGCAGACGTATTTCCGGCTGTCACTTGGTTCCGCCGAAAAATAACGTCTGCGAACCCGAGCCAGAAAACGATTTCTGTGACGTAGGAATTCTAAGCCAATCACAGCTTAGCTCAAATAATCCCAGAACTACTGCGCGAGGTATTCGCTGTGAGGAGCACTCGAGTTTTATTCTATCATGGAATCTGATTGGCCAAGGAGGAACCAAAGGCATTACGTCACAGAAATCGTTTCCTGGTTCGGGTTCGCAGACGTTATTTTTCGGTGGAACCAAGTGACAGCCGGAAATACGTCTGCGTTCGCAGGCTAGGCCTCCACCTGAGCAGGAGTTAAATCAGCTGGTTGAACAGAGGCACTCGGCACTCGGAGACGAACCAAAAAACACAACAAACTGGTCTGTATCAACCTTTCGAGGTTAGTAATGCATAGCGGGAATTTTAGAGACATTTTCTAGCGATTTGACGACAATAAAATTCAGCACAAGCTTTCATTGTAAAACTTTTCTGGCATCGAAAGCCATGTAAATGCTTTCGGCGAACAAAACGTGAAAGCTTAAACAAATCTCTGTTTGTGAAGTTTTACATACGAAATCCTATTGTTCCAAAAAGTTAAAGGTAATAGTTTTTCTGAGCTTTAATAAAGGAATTTTTATCAAATATTGGTAGCCTCTGATGAATTTTTCCAGTTCCAGTGTTTTAGTTTTGCTCGAACGCTCGTCGTTCGATCGTGAATTGAACTCTCAGTTGAAGAAACAGCCGCTCGAAGGAAAGACTATCCTGCAGAAATAAAAGCTTACATCTCTGGCAATTTCTTTTAGGCCTAAGTCTTCTGTTCATTTAGGCTTATTTTACCAAGTAACGAAAGTGACAGAAATCATTTTCAAAAGCCATCTATGTCTTCAAGTTCAGTCCTAGACGCACAACTCATCAAATTTAAAACGAAGCGGAAAGGAAAACGTAACCCACAAGCCTGCTGTTGAATAAGAGCATCTCAAAAATCTCAAAGTGTTTGTTCGCTTTCTTCTCCGCTCTCGCTTTTAAGAAATGTCTGGTTCCATATTGTTCTTTTCTTTCGCCGAAGAGGCCGTGAAGGACAGAGGTCAACCACCAAAAGCTTTAACCATGTGCAGTTTGTTTTCAATTCTTCGGAAAACTGATCCAAATTTAAGCTTAACCAATTTTTGAGGAACGCTTTTACCGACTGCAATTTTCGTTTGTTGTCAGCTTGATATTTAGGTTAACTGAGCAGTTTGAAACTGTTTGTTTATCCGAGAAACTATTAACTCGTCGCGATCCAAGAAAAGTTTCGATGTGTCGCTTTGTCACATTTTTGAATGAACAGTTTCGCGCAGTTTATCGCGCTTTTGACTTCATGTAAGCCAGACGAGATTCAATATATTCCATCTCAAAAGTCTCAATGTTAAAAAAGAAATGGTAAGCGTGCAGTGTGCAACTATCGAGTTATGGATGCACTTGGGAGGTTTGCTAAGCACTCAAGAAGCTAGAGTCGCCCGAGGCGATTGCCGAGTGCGACTCTTACTGCTTCTTTCGTGCTTAGCAACCTCCCGTGTGCATCCACAACTCGATAGTTGTACGTTGCACGCTTTCCATTTCTTAATTCTAATTAAAGAAGCGTTCGCCAGATTTTTACTTTCTGTAAATTTCCCCTGAATTCACAAATTCAATCAGAATGTCTGCCCATCTCTGCTAGAGTATCCGAAAGAAGCTATAAGATTAAAGCAATATCCATATTTTCAAATACCTTATCCGAAATTAAAATCTCGCGATCACTGCCGCTTATAATTAATTTTAACGTACCGTATATCTCTAGTAACCTGCTGCATACTTACTGTGCTTCATATTCTTTCACTAGATCCTCTTTGTTACGAATTTGCTGAGTTAGATCCTCGTTACTGAATAAAAGTCAAATTAAAATTGCGATACAAGGAACTGTGAGGTCTTGTGTTGATTTGATCACATGTATTACACTCGTAGTTCACAGTGTATTAACTATTTAACAACAGTAACAGCCACAATGACAGTAACAGTCCCCTGTAGAAAAAATGATGGAGTCTAGTATATACACGGAATGCAAATATGGCGGACCACTCGGTCGGCGTCCGGGACGAGTCGCATGAAAGCGAGGTTAGTCAGGCTTTGATGTTTTGTTTTGACGATGCTTTCCCAGAACAGTCTTGCTTCCTCGTCGATTCGGTCCGTTTTGTTTCGCCCTCCCTACGCGTTTTGTGTTCCTGAATGTCAGCAGAAGGGAGTGAAATCTTCCACAGCAGAGAAAGTGTTTTTTTTTTCAGTTTCCCTGTTCGCCTCTGAGGGGAAAACAGACGAAGGAAGGAAGTTCACGATCGCCGAAGGAACTGTTTAAGTTTCTTCGTTACATCTCAGGCTGGAAGATCTTAGAAAATGGGTAAGCGATCGCAATTTAGCTCCAAGTCGTTGTTATTTGGCTCAATGCTTTCATTGGTTTCAATGACGGGGGCAGTTGAAGTTCATGTGCTTGGTTATTACACTGTAGTATTTGTTTTGTGAGATTCCGTGCGAAAGGACGCGGAAGTAAACAACTTCTTGTTTTGAGACAAGATGTCTTTCAAGAGGAGCTTTTCTTTATCTTGGGGAAGGTACTGGCCATGCAAATTGTGTTGGAACACCACCAGACACCGCACAAGCTCGTCATTTAAAGAGTTTTTTGAGATCATCGGACCTGAAATGTAGCAAACAAAGTTTATAGTTCCCGCGGCGATCGTGAACTCCTTTCCTTCGTCTCAACGAATTGCATTGATCGACTATTTTCCCTTAGAGGCGAACGGTGGAAGATTTCTATCCCTTCTCGTGGCATTCAAAAACACAGCAACTCGTAGGCACAGCGAAATAAATTTAAAACAGATCAGATCGACGACGAAGCAAGACTTTTCCGGGAAAGCATAGTCAAAACAAAACATCAAAGCCTGACTAGCCTCGCTTTCATGCAACTCGTCCCGGGCGGCAACCGAGTGGTCCGCCATATTTGCATTCGGTGTATACCCATAGTTCTACGCGCTCTAAGACTTACAAAGCTAATAAAAACGTACGGAAAATTTCTAAAAGTTCCATGGAAACGTAACATAATTGAGGTAGTTAGTGCAGGGTAAAACAATGCAGAAATATCGCTCTCCTCGTGCTAAGTGGGCTGTAATAAGCTCGCAAGGTGTTGTAGTAACATGAACTGGCCGTGGATTACATTTACAACCAACAACAACAACAACAATGAGCTTTATTTGCATGGCCATAAAAGAGAGTTACAGCATTGCAAAAACATTTTAAGAATAACAAAAAATAGTAGTAAAAGTGAATCAAATAACAATAATTAAACTTTCGATAATAAATTGTCCCGCATTTCTAAACAGGATGATACGTATTGTACTAATTGCAACCATTTAATAACAATCACAGATATATATAGACCCAAGAGTTGTCTGGATGTAAAAACTTTAACGAGTCACCACAAACTGGTTAGCTCGAAGTAAGGTTTTTGATAAGCTCTACCCAAAGAACAACGATGAAGCAAGCAAACAAAGGATGGAAGGAAGGAAATAAAGAAGGAAGGAAGAAAGAAAGGGAATAGAGGAGGGAAGGATATAGGGAAAGAGAGAAGAAATAAGTAAGCAAGTGAGCAAAAAAAACCAAGAAAACAAACAAAAAAACAAACAAACAAACAAACAAAAAAAAACAAAACAAAACAAAGCAAGGAAGCCAGGAAGCTAGGACCCTATGAAGCCAGGAAGCCAGAACTCTGGGAAGATAAGAAGCACGGAAGCTTGGAAGCTTGGAAGCGGGGAAGGTGGGAGGTAGAGAAGCGGGGAAGCTGGAAAGACGGGAAGCTGAGAAGCGGGGAGGCGAGGAGGCGGGGAAGCGAGGAAGCGGGGAAGCGGGGAAGCGGGGAAGCGGGGAAGCGGGGAAGTGGGGAAGCGGGAAAGCTAGGGTCGAAGCTATGGGGTGCGTGTTAGAAAGAAATGTTGGGAAGAAAGGAAAACATCAATGTAATATAATCTGAAATTGTTTGTCAAAATCGACCAACAGTGCGGAAAAGACATTGCGCCCTTTTCCCTCGTAGATTTCCAGCTGCAGTAGCTCGCCGGGTTTCCTTTTGATGTAAACTGTATGCTTCGACAGATTCTGTTCCAATTACCTTACAAATATATATACGCCTTTCAATGTAAAACTAAACTTGAACAATTGAAGTAAAGCAAATAATATGTAATATATTTAAAACAGTTGTAAAATGCTCGTAAAAAAATAGCACAGAAGCAGACTACTTGTATATTAATCGAGGGAGATCTAGACTGCGGGTATTCATTAAGCTTAATTTATTAAAGACGTTCGCACGAATTGTTTGTAAGCATCCTTACTGCACACGCAATTAGCAAGCCGCTGCTGGATACCATTCCTAGTGGAGGCGCTTATTTTTCTTACCTTGCTGCATATTTTTTCAGTTGCTCATCCTTGGCAGCAATTAGTTCATTTAAGTCCTCGTGACTGCAAAGGGTACTAAACATAAATTAATTTGACTATCAGAAGAAGTAGGGTTATCGTGCAGTTAGACTTACGATGAGGTAAAGCTTGAAGTTTTCGGGACTGAGGAGAAAGAAAGTTTCATTTACTGATGAACAATGAAACTGGTACTGATGACGTGTAAATTATCCCTAAACTTGACAGATGAGTTGTGAACTGTGGTAGTTATTGTTTGACAAGGATAATCCCTCATATCAACTTTATTCTTGAGGCAATTTCTCTCCAGCTATTTTTATACTTTGTACTCTTTTCTCCGCTAAGCGCATTGGGTGGATGTTTACGCAGTGCGAAGGTATGAATTATATTTTCGAGCAGAAAAATATTATATTTTTTTAATAGTGTAAATTCTTTTTGTTATATAGACAAACTGACTGTTTTCGAAATGCGACAAATGACGTCATCAATATTCTCAAAGTGAGGATATGAGATGATATGAGATGACCGATGACGATATACACTCAACCCAATATCATACCAAGTATATAAGTAGATCTATCTTGGCCAATTTGCAGCGCAGACCTTTGAAACTTGGTAGGCTAATAGTTCTACAGGAAACACACCTACGGCTATAAAAATTCCGTTCCCATGGCAACTCACTCTTTTCCACTTCCCACCCACTTGATTTCAATATGTTAGTGATTTTCAGCTCGAAAAACTCGAGCTAACATATTTATATGCTTGCTGGATTATGCATATGAGGCACTATTTGCAAATATCAAAATGGAACGGCAAAGGTGGCCAGAAATGCCTTTAATATCGGGAAGGTCTGGAACCCAGTATGTTGCCATGGTAACAAAACTGTTAAGCTCGTATTGTGGAGCACATTTAGTAGAATGTTACTGCAAAGAATCAAACATTTCTGATGCAAATTGGCTGAGATATCTTTCTTCATCATATTTGATCAAAATTTGGTTGAGTGTATGACGCCATCACTTGGTTAATTTACATATTTTAACAACTTGAGTGTCCCTGGAACGAAAAGGGATATTTGAAAATAGTAAGCAGCTTTTTTTCTTCTCATACAGACTATTTAATTGTGTTTTAAAATGGCTTCGATAGGAAAGATGCGATTTTCGTCATAGTACCACTTTAATTTGAGTCAGATTTGCCAAAATTCCGAGGCAAAAATTTGAAATTCAGCTTACCGTGCATCGGTTCTCTGATGAAGCACGCTGTTTTAGCCCATCAGAGCGCGCGTTATATGGCAACTTTATTATAAAAAGCAGGCAAGGGTGTCCACAGGAGCAAATGTCGCGTCATAGGATTGACTATTTCTAGAAACCCCATGGGATTTCCGACACCGAGAGTGATATAGAAATAACTTGTTTGGGATTACCTTGGGAATGAGGTGTGCTTGAATATTTTGAAAGGTTTAAGCTGCCATGCATCTCAGTCGGTGAAGGAAGTGAGGGATTCTATCCCGTTTAGTATCACGCCACTCGGTGTGCCAGTCTACTTCTGACAGCGTGTAATGGTTTTCCACTGTAAGAGTTTAACAAAATTTTTTGGAGGCGACCTTAGCTCCTCAGTCGTATTTATTTTGCACAAAATGGTCAATTGACAGTAAGAAAAACATTAGTTCGTAAATTGACTTGCTTTAGATGCACTCCGCAAGCGGAATGAGAAATCGGATAGCAATGCATTGCGTCATATTTTACTGTTCTCTGTCGAGATGAATTTGTTTTCTGTAGTGACTATTGCTATTTCGTTGTCCACTCTCGTACCATTTCCGCTCGCGTGAAGCAAACGAAATGGTACAAGTCTACTTCAAGGCTACATCATGCGGTATAAGTACTATACTTTCTGTAATTATTAAAGTACTAACTGAATAATGTAGTTTGTTCATATCTATTTTATGAAAATGTTTTAAAGAAAGTCGAGTACCTGAAGTTTAGTTCCTTGAAGTCTTGGTCTTTTTTTGAGGAGGCTTCTTCGTATTGGTCTTTGAGTTGGTCAAACCTAACAAAGTGAGCCGTGATGGAGGGTGAGAAAGATAATTAATTTCTAAATACAGGCCAAATTCTCAAGGCAAAGAAGTAGGCAATCTTGTAACGTGGATTTTGGTCATGTAGACAGCCCAAACGGGTTTACACGCATTCTCATCCTTTGCGAACACATACACTTAACGTGCGTGGGAACAATATTCGCAAAAAAACTGAGTACATGTCTACAAAAAAACTTGAGAGGGGTTACCGAGAGGGGTTACATATTGTGATAAAGAAAATTGAAATATAAAATTGGATATCGTTGTTTTTTCGCTGCATTTACGCGATCTGAAAATGTGAAATTTCACTTCCCGTTGGGTGAGAAACTGCGAAGAGTTAGGACCTGGGATTAGTGAGGCTGTTCCGTCAAAGCGCGAACGTAGGTCTACTTATCTTTCGTAAATTTTTACAAGCTTGAACCAAAATAGAAATTGAGCTTGATTGCCTTATCCCTAGTACATTACACTTCTTTTTTTTCCGTTCGTATTTGTTTGGCTTGAAAAAATTGAAATTGATTGTCTCATGATAGAAAATGAAAGTATTTTACCGGTCAATATTTCTATTATAGCTATTACAGTGAAACAGAAACGTCTCATGTTTGATAACTATCTTTCTTCCGTTAGTTGGTCCTCATATACCTTAGAGTGAGGTATATTTGACTATTTTAGAACATAAATTACGGGAGACCTCAAAATTCGTTCAGTTGCTTTTGCATGCCTAAATCTCTTTTAGTTCTGTTTGTCTTACTTGTATTTGTATTCTTGAATTTGCTCTTCTTTGCTGAGTATTTAAAAAATAAAAGAGAAAAAGTTTTTAGCTAATAAACAAAGGAAAGCGTGAACTAATGACCGAACCAATGCACAAACTATTAAATATACAAAATTTTCTTAATGGGTCTGTCTAATTAGCAATAGCCATTGTTCTAATTAAGATTTCTTTAATGAAGAAACAAAAAGCATAAAAAACTCCGAACCTGTGAGAAGCTGGTCAGTTGGCTATTAATTAACATTGCGCAAGCAAAGAGTTGTATATACATCTGTTGGTTTATTATTATTATTATTATTATTATTATTATTATTATTATTATTATTAGCTGATAGTAAGACATCAGATGAAGCAATATCTTGTCTTCGTAATGTTGGTAGAAACTAACTAGTAACGTGCAATTGAAAATTATCCTAAATTTTATACAGGTGATGCACCGTAGTGATAATCACCTGCATATATGCTTGATTACTGTTGGGTTAACACTTTCAGAGATACATTGTAGGGTGGGGTGGGGAGGGGGCAAAAAGAGCCTTTTTCGAGGCTCACGAACAAATGAGGCACAGGCTCAATAGAGTTAATGTTGACACTAAGGAAAGTATGGTACCTACTTTGCTTTTATAAGTTCCATTTCTTTGTCCTTTGATGTGAGCTCAATTTGAAGCGAAGATATCCTGCAGACAAAAGAAGTACCAACAACCTATTTGGATTTACCGCCACCGGGGGGACTTTAAAGGGTTGTCAAGTTTTGAAACGCAAAAGAAAAAAGTGAACCACCAACCCCTCCCCCCCTAGTATACCTGGTAAAATATGAACGAGGTTTGTCAATAACGAAGCGCGCGAAGTCTAAATATAGAATGCAAATTATTGGAACCCCGCGAAAGTCAGACAACGTAAGCGTGTTCTGAGAGAAATAGGAGGAAAATGAACGCCAAATTTTCGATATAAAAATTGTTTTAGGAACGCTTGCTCACCCGCTTGAAAAAGCTTTAAATCTTCCACCATTACGTTTTGTTTGTCTGAGTTATAACGTCACTCGCGCCCTTCGCTATTGGGGAGAATAATAAAAATTACTTTTTTCTCTGTCCAATCAGAAGCCACCATTCATAGAGGTGTTTGGAACTTTCGAGGTAAGACGCCATCCGAAGGGGCCCCTGGCTCTTTCTCCAACTTTTCCTTGCCGATTTTTCCTCGCCGCTTTGACTTTCCCTCGCATGCACTAACTGCTCCTGGGTCTCCGAAGATGGCGCAATCGCTAAATTGTCAAAATCTCAAATAAGACTTGCAGCTGCGAGAACAACGGATTTTCGGTTCATTCAACAATTCCGAGTTTCGAAGTCGCGTATCGGTACATATTCCTCTTGGGATTTGAGTTATCCAGTAAATATTTCAAAAGTCTCCCGCTGGAGCATGGAAGATACGGGTACATGAAGATAAATACAGGAACTTCGCCCTGTTAAAAAGCCAGCCATTTCCAAATCACAGGAAGTAATAGAAGGAGAAATTTTAGTACTCTTTGAAGCAACTGTGCTACTAACATGATAAAAACTTACAAAATTCGGTTGGCAGTATTGGCAAATACGGCTTTATTTTATTTTAGCCGTCTTAAAGTGGCTCATAACAGTTTCCATCACTTTCAAAACAGAGCCACCTTAATTTAAGGTGGCTTTGAACACCATGTACACATTTGCGTCTTAACCTGCTAATCAAGATTCGAGTTATTAACAGCTAAAGCTAAAATTCGAGGTATTTTGAACAGGTTATACTGTTGCTGTGGTAACCTATTGTGTCACGAGAATGATGACAACGTTTTCAGCAATGATTGGCCCTACTGGATCTCTTCACTGGCGATGGTGGAGGCGAAGTCAGTTGAGTTTTTCACTGTGAAGTTCGAGTTACCTGCAGGAGGAGATACTGACCAAACCAACGGTAATCGCTGGAGAGAAGTAACATCTGTCATCTGTACTTGTTTCTAACGGATATCCCTCCTCTTTTGTCCAGAAGATCACAAAGGCACGAACAACCCCTAGAAGTGAGCCCTTCGCGGAATTTAAAACCACCGCAATTTTACCTTATGTGCAAGGAGTTTCTGAGTCTCTCCACCGCTGCCTAGAACAACAAGACATTCGCACCGTCTTCAAGTCCGACATTACACTTCGGTCATACTTAGTGCGACCAAAGGACACCGTCAACCCAGCTAAACAAGATGGTGTTGTCTACAGGATTCCCTGTGAGTGCGGCAAAGTCTACATCGGGGAAACAGGGAGATCTATGCAGGAGAGGATCA
>Ga0126339_10003960_pt1:5000-10862 | contig 10862 bp, 10 predicted proteins | sample OrbTmetagenome_2_FD_92532 | JGI IMG/M metagenome (GOLD analysis project Ga0126339, IMG submission 92532) | Coral microbial communities from Petempiche,Puerto Morelos, Mexico - Orbicella T R C metagenome | ecosystem: Host-associated > Invertebrates > Cnidaria > Coral | place...
TTATAAGGGAAGATGGGGCATTCTGTTTTGCTATTTATTTTGGTTTCATACTTCTCTAGTTAATGTCACGCTACATGATTTTCTTTAGCAGTCAGACACACCTTTCTAAAAGAATTGGCGATTGCTAAGACTACTGAATATATTTGAACTACTTGTGAAATAACTGGCTAAACTATCGTCAATGCAGATTTTCCTTAAGACTTGGCAAGAACATTGGTTCGTCAATAATCCTGCACAATTCCCCGCACAATCGAAGGCTTAATTTTCCCGCACAATTTGGCTCCAAAATCACACGTTATAATTTTTTTCCTGCACCCTACCAGAAAGCCAACTAAACTTGGAGGTAAGATATTTCATTCAAGTTACCGAAAGTCTTATCTTTATAAGTTTAGGGATCGACATATTTTGCGCGGTGCAAGAAACAAGTCGAGTGTTTTTAATGAGCGACGAGTCCAAAGACGTTTTCGTATTTAGCTCATTTTATTGCAATATGATTTGTTTTACTGCAATGTTCTAAATAATAACAGCAGTAGCCACATACCGTCATTGACTGCCTATTTTTTGTCAGTGTTTTCGTAGTTTGAACTCATACCGCGATCAGCTCAGAAGTTATCTCACGAGAACGTTTCGAGCGTAAACTTGGCTTACCTGGCTGGCTTTCAAGCAATATAATTCGTGGACCGACCCTTTCCGAAAACGATCGACATCTTTGTATGTGAGATGAACGCATAAGGTGCGATTCTTGCTAGAACGTTCTTCGCAAGACACCGCAGTCTGTCACGAAGAGGGAGCAATGTCGCGTTTCTCGTCCCCAGTTTCCACGGTCTACGCATGGAACGCCTGGGACCATGACCCCCCTTTTGGCGACAAAAACGCTTGCATTTCAAGACTCGGGCTTTCCCACGGAAGTCTGAATAATTAATGGCCGCAATGATCTCTTCTTTCTTGGGTGGTCCGGTGTCAACACTTAGGTCCTCCTCAGCTTCTGGTATATCAGGCTACACTTCTGGTGCTGGTCTATTGAGGACTTCCTTGAAATGCTCTACCCAACGTGCTTCTTGGTCTTTTTCAGAGTTGAGGAGCTGTCCTTGTTTATCTCGTATAGGGGCATGTCTGCTGCCACTATATTTTCCACAGATAAATTTAGTGATTTTATAGACATTCCTCTGCTCTACCTTTTGAGCCGCTTCCTCTGCTTCCTTTGCCAGCTCTTCCACATGAGCTTTTTTGTCAGTTCGGATCTTTCTCTTGACACGCCTGTTGGTTTCTGTATATGCCGCCCTATACTTCACTCGACGTCTAGCTGATCTGCTGTCATTTATCTTCTTCTTCAGCTGGCGCCTCTCCTCGATAGCCTGCCACGTGTCTGGTGTAATCCATTCTTTCATTTTTCTAGTCTTCTGCATCCCCAGACAGGTTTTACTTGCTTCATCAAAGATGTTCCTCACTTGCCTCCACTGTTGATTTACAGTGTCTTCTTCTTTAATGCCTTGCTAGTCTATGTTATTCAAGGCTTGGAACCTGTTCCTTAGCTGTAGGACAAAGGCATTTTTAACCCTAGGGTCTTGTAGTCTGCTGATGTCATATCTAGGGGTGGTGTGTTTGTTTGGCCCAGCTATTCTGAGTTTCAGCCTCACCTTTGCCGTCACAAGATGGTGATCGCTACCTGCATCAGCCCCTCTTCTAACTGTTACGTCAATCAGGGAGCGGCGCCACATGCTGTTAACCATGAGATGGTCTATTTGGTTTTGATCCCGCCCATTTGAGAATGTCCAGGTGAGTTTGTGAATGTTGCAATGCGGGAATAAAGTTCCACTGATGATCATGTTGTTGAATGCACACCTCTTTTCCAGCCTCTCTCCATTGTCATTCTGGACTCCACATCCTTCTCTTCCCAATAGTCTTTTAAGATTCACGTTATCTGAGCCCACCTTGGCGTTAATTTCACCTATCACAAGCAGGAGGTCCCTACGATGGACATTCTCAAGTGCCGCTTGGAGCTGTTCATAGAAGGCTTCTTTATCTCTGTCGTTGCTGTCATTAGTAGGTGCGTAGCATCGTTAGTCTGCCTACCCTTTAATCGTGCGAGAATAATCCTACTGTTTACTGGCTTCCATTCCATTAAGTACTTTTCCATTCCTTTCTTCATAGTGATTGCAACTCCCGCATGATGTGAATCGTCTTCTCTCCCAGAGTAAAGAACTGTCTCTTCTGTTGTTGTCTTCATTCTCCCAGATTTTGTCCATCTACTCTCACTGATGCCTAAGATATCTAGTTTGTAACGCTTCACTTCAGCAATGACCTGCGCCATCCTATCATATACATGATATTTCAAAATAATTATTCACTTGCTTCAACCGATATGGACCTTTAGTATAATTTCTGGAGGTAAATATAAGAATTGGACATTCTGATTGGTTGAGAAGTTCATCATATGACGCTATATCCACCCCGCTAGAGCTTGGTTACTAAGCTCGCCAGCTTTGCCATATTGGCAAGTAAACATGGCGGACCGTTGCTGAATGAAGTTTTCATTTATTCGAAATACATCACTCCAAGACCAGAATATTTGAAAGTATGGAGAATTTTCAAAATGACTGCTGTCGCCCTTGGACTAGAAGTCTTTGCAAGAACTCGTATTCACGGCCTCTAAGAACCGTAAAAGTAGTGGTTGCGTCGATCGCCAGCAGGTCAGATCGATTGACCGAAATTTATTTTTCTTCCAACTAAAGCTACTCATTTTTAGGCAATGATGACCACTGTGAAAGAAGTCAACAACGATAAAACAAAGGTTCCGGATGAATTTATTTTTCCTAGTGTTTCGCTCGTTTGTTTTACTGCCGAACTCGATGAGTAAATTGATTGCCAATCGATGTACAATACATGTAAGTTTATCATTAAAACTATAGCTGCATACGTGTATGAAAAAGAACAATTGCGTCTGTGTTTTAGTCCGTTATTTTGTAGTCCTTGATATTCACCTCTGAAATTTATACTAAAACAATTATTCGCCTCAGGCTCAGTGAACATTGGTGAATAGTCACCTCAACTTCGTCTTGGTGAATATTCACCAATGTTCACTTCGCCTTTGGCGAATAATAATAACCGAGAGTGAGGTTGTTACGGGAAAATCTCAAACTGAGGCCTTGCCGTATTGACCGAGCGATAGCGAGGTCAATACGATAGGCCGAGGTTGGAGATTTTCCTGTAACCACCGAACGGTCGAGGCTATTAAGTTGTTTATTATATGGCTCATGAATTAGAGAAAAGAAAACAAAACTATTCGAGCGGAAATCGTCAATTTACATCCGGCGATGCGCGCGTTTACCGATTCATTCATCGTCTCAAACCGAGGGCAAAACTGCACAGTCAGTGAACTTTACGTATTCCGTTAAAGACACACATTTCTTTACGGGAAAAATGATTGTCACAGCCTCAAAAAGGTATTTTAGTATCGTGGTACCACAACTTGATGGGGGAGTTTTTCCGACTTTTGTGGCGAAACGTCAGCGCATATAGAAAAGACAGAAAGTGCTTCAAAATAGTCCAAACCAACGGTCTTTCGGTGAAAGAAAATACCAATGCTTTAGAATTTACTGCTCAGAATAACTCGATCTTCGCATTCGCTTTCGACAACATATCTTCGCCTTTTTCATTCTGGGAATTATGGATGAACTTTTCAAGCCTTGTGAACATCTAAAACTTCCTGCAGTTGTCAGAAACACTGTTACCGACAGAAACCGCCCGATTGTTTACATCTGATGATCTTGGAAGCTGATTTACACTTGCTTGTGTTAAAGCGAGGGAACCTATTTGATGAGAACTGTGGCGGAGTTCAGTATTTCAGAAATTGTTGTGACTAAGATGATAACTTGCCGGTGGTGTTTTTCACTTAGTGATTTTAGCTTTACCTAAGACTCGGTAAACTTTGATTGTTTTTCACTAGTGTCCGCCAGGGTTCAAGCTGGTAAGTCAAAAACGACTTCTATATAAATTTTGTTAAGGAAAAATCTCCAAACTTTTAGCTACTCGGATTAAATTTACTTGCTCTTACTGTTTTTAATCGGCTTTCATCGTTTCAATGCGCTTGAATTTTCAGAGCCGGGCTCTTCCTAATTTGCATAATTCGTAATCGGCCCGTGGGCATTACGGCTGCATAATGACCGCTCAGATCTCGCTCTTAGCTAACCAGAACGCGCGTTATATCGGCCACAAGCCAAAGCCATATAATAATTGATAGTTATTGTGGAGGTAATACATACATTATTTTAATGGAACTAACATGAGGCGTCTGTCTTGGCGGAATATTGCAATTTTGAAATTTTTAATATTGAATCCGGATTTTCCTTTGCATTGAGTTTTTGCACACCGTATTCTTTTTCTATGTGTGTTGACATCAGACAAGGTAAAATAACTGTCATGAATTTAATTAAAAAACGTACGTAAATATATATATATATGTCTGAATATTTGAAAATCGTGCCAACTTTGGGGCAAATCTATTGCGTCCTATCGCCTTTGCTCCGCTTGAAAATCCAGCAGGGGCGGGGGGACTCAGTCAAGGAGGGGTTGGGCAGACAGATCAGGTGCCTGGCTACCAGAGGAATCAAAGCGGGGGCCCCAGGGTCTAACCCTTAAGGGGTAAGATGGGTCACAGAGAGAGGCTTTTTTTGTCAGTTAAACTGGTCTTTTCTTTGCAAGACAAGCTTTGGCCAACCATGCCCTGCAGCCTTAGGGGCCAGCAGCTAGCCAGCCAGACACAAGCAAGGTGAGTGAGTACATTGTTTAGTAACAGACTGTCTGTGATTGATTGATTCAGAAAGTGTCAGGGTGGTTGTGTTGAAATTAGCACGGTTTTCATAACTCCAGATATACATCTATATTTATAAAGATGCTCACCTCTGACACTTAAGGTAAGTTCTGCTGAGCTGCATGTCGCGAAGTTTGACACCATGCAGTCATACTGGCCAGAATTACTTCTTGAAACCTTCTCGATACGAAGCTCGCAGGATTTTGAGTCTTCCTTGTCACGAAAACCACCCCCGCATATCTTAACGCTTTGGCCTCTAAAAAACAACTGTACCCCAAACGGTTGACCTTCGTGTAAGTAACCTTCCCTCGACTTGTTTCCAATGCAAACCACTGTGAGGTTGTATCCAGTAGGTATGACGTCAACATCCCGGAATTCCGAAATGTAAAGGGCAATTAATGGAGCTTTGGGAGCTGAGGTAAATAACAAATTAATGTCAGCATTGTCCTTTAAATGCATGCAGAAATAATCTGTCCTGTAGAAGAGAAACTGATATTACAGGAAAAAGATTAAGAGAGATATATTAGGGTTGTTTACCATTTACGCTGAGAAACCGCCTTGTGAACGTTATTTGTAAATGGTAAACGAAAACCTCTGGCCATAAGCTCCGTCCGGATTGGCCATTTAATATTTACTGAAAAAAAAATTCCAAGAGAGCCTAGGAATTCGACCTGATCATTATTCCACTATGGAGGCTGGAACTGGTAAAGAATTGTAAATGGTAAGCTCATTTTCCATTCGGGTACATTTGGTCTGTAAATTTTGGACTACCTGTCAAGATGTTCCGTGTATTTCGCAATTTTTCCGGTTTGTTAAGGCAAAGTTGTCTTGCCATTTACATTCTGACAGAAATTTCGAGAATTTTTGGGTAAATGGTCAAAAACCAAGGTGTCACGGTGCCGCTCGTGAGCACGTTGGTCGAATTCTAATTTAAATTCTAATTTTGGAATTCTAATTTAACTTGTAATCATATTTTAGAATTTTACACGTTTTTGAAATTATTAGGTTTATTAGGTTTCTTTATTTTATTTATTTTGTAACTCCTAATTAAC
>Ga0126339_10003962_pt1 | contig 10860 bp, 5 predicted proteins | sample OrbTmetagenome_2_FD_92532 | JGI IMG/M metagenome (GOLD analysis project Ga0126339, IMG submission 92532) | Coral microbial communities from Petempiche,Puerto Morelos, Mexico - Orbicella T R C metagenome | ecosystem: Host-associated > Invertebrates > Cnidaria > Coral | place: Petempiche,Puerto...
ACTCGATCTTCGCATTCGCTTTCGACAACATATCTTCGCCTTCTTCATTCTGGGATTTATGGATGAACTTTTCAAGCCTTGTGAATGTCTGCAGTTATCAGAAACACTGCTACTGACAGAAACAGCGTGCGATTGTTTACATCTGATGATCCTGGAAGCTGATTTACACTTGCTTGTGTTAAAGCAAGGGAATCTATTTGATGAGAACTTTGACGGAGTTCAATACTTCGGTAATTGATGTGAGTAAGATGATAACTTATAAGTTTCTTCATGGTGTTCTGCTCAGGATGCATGACAGATCTGCTAATGGTGTTTTACACTTAGCGATTTTAGCTTTACTTAAGACTCGGCAAACTTTGATTGTTTTTCACTAGTGCCCGCCAAGGTTACCGGCTGGTAAGTCTATATAAATTTTATTAAGGAAGTATCTCTAAACTTTTAGCTACTTACATTCTCTTACTGATTTTAATCGGCTTTCATTGCTTCAATGCGCTTGAATTTTCAGAGTTGGGCTCTTCCTAATTTGCATAATCTGTAATCGGCCCGTGGGCATTACGGCTGCATAATGATCACTCAGATCTCGCTCTTAGCCAATCAGAGCGCGTGTTATATCGGCCACAAGCCAAAGCCATATAATAATAATTGAGTAATTAATTCCAATTGTTCAAAATGAGTAACAGTTAAAGCATTTTTTATTTGTCATTGTTGTTAGACACTAACAGTTTCTGATTAATTATAATAATCTTATGTAGGATGAGAGAGCATTTTCTGAGGATGAAGAGGAGAAGCTTCAAGGAGCTCTAGCACTAGAACCTGATGATCTTCACATTGTTTTAGAGACTTCAGCATTTATCCTTGAGCAGGTGACTGTATAGCCTGAATATTAGACCCGTGGATTTGAGATTTAGAGAACAGTATCCCTGGACAACTGCTGTTAAAAAAGTGAACAGTTTTGTTTTACAGTCTAACTAGTAGTTAGGCTCTGTTAATTACTTGGCTATTAATCATTTGGTTCAAAAACAAAATTACAGCTTTAATTAATACCATGTTCAAACCCGTACATAGCTCTACTATTTAAGCGATAGGAATTATTGAATATGTGATATATTTTTTTAAAATTTATTATTTGTTTTATTTTGTTGGTGTAGTAACTGAATACTATATATACATCATTTCTTTTATTTATTTTAGGCTGCTTATCACAATGCCAAGCCACAACTGCTTAAACAGCAGTTACAGAACATTGAATTACAAGATGAAAAGGTATTTGTTATCTTCTGTGGAGTTGTAAATTATAGCAAGTACAGTGTCTTTGAGTGATCTGGCTGATTAGCGGTTGAAAACGACTGATCCTTCATGATTATTTTTGAGTTTCTCACACCATCAATAAAGCATCAAGTTAAAACAATTAATTGTAACCTTTGAAGTTGTTTAATAGTTTTTCCATTCAAGTGGTCCCAAGTTCAAACAGTGCAAACCATCACTCAGAGAAATTTACCACGGCATAAGATGGCATTAGATAACACTCAGTCCAATTCTTATTATGTACTTTAAGGTTCAGGCCCTTGTAGATTTGTGGACTGCAAATGGAAAGTCTGTTGTAGAAAAGTTGAAACAAAGATGTCTTGCACCTAAACAGGTAAATGAACATTACTTTGACACCTGAGAAAACACACACAAATCACTTTATATGACAGCAACACTACAGAGACCTGGACACAGAGCAGGATAAGAGACCATATTCATATTCTGGGGATTGGACTGGAACTAGCTTACAACCGAGGCTAATGCAGGGAGTCTTTGAATGCAAATGAAATTAATTCCTTTGTAATGATGTTGCAACGCATGAGCCTCCATTGCAATCTGGTTCCAGTCCAACACCGAGAATACAAATACCGCCTATTAACAAATTATCAAGCACATTTCTCCATGGTGTACACACTCTTAACATATAATGTAATAGGAAATAAGTAGACTGCTAAATTTTCTTACAAAATTAATTTGACACAAGAAACTTGTTCATTGTTGCTTTTGTTTGAAATAGCTTCAAGCAGTAAACTGGAGGTTGAATCTGCAAATGGCTCAAAGCAATATGACGAAGATGAAACTACCTAATGTCATGTTTGATCTGAATCTGTCTTCTGGAAGCCAGGTCAGTTCATCAATTCAGTAGTTTGACTTGCATTCCTTTCATTTGTATTTCAGGTGAACTTTAAGGTGTTCCTTTCCTTGCAGGGTAATACAGAACAAGTTCACCTCGAATTTACTCATGACGAACTGTATGCTTTTTATAATCAAGTATGTGGGTTCTATTGATTATTAGTATTAGCCACGCGAATGTGTTGTTTCCTCAAAATCTTATCAGAGCCAGAGTGTCTCAATAAGTAACTCAGATTTTATTTATTGATTTTTTTTTCAGTTGGAGACCATTCAGAGTCAGCTTGATTCACTCAGTTAACCTCACGTGTTGTGAAAGCCAAGCAACTGACAATAATTCTAGGTTGACTGCAACTAATACTCTTCACCAATTAACATACACAACATTCAAGATTTTTATTAAAATTCAAATTCATTTTATGCAAGCTAAATGCAACACATAGACAAGAAAATGCAACCCCTAGCATAGCTTGCAAATATTTGCGAGAAGTATAGAATAGTGTTAGCCTAAGTCTTCTGGTACATTGTTCTGTTTACTGCAAGATGATTCCTTCTTCTAAGCAATAGTAAATGGCATGATGACCACACATTGCAATAACAATATTTTTTTGTTGATCTCCCGTTATGTGAAATTCTGTGCTCAAACTATTAGTCACACAGTTAATCATTACATACAAATGAGAAATTTATAACTACTAACAGTGTTTAGTAGACAGTTTACAGCCCTCTATTTTCTCGTATTTTTATTCAATTGTTGAATGCGTGGATAGAATTGTGAGAGAACTGGATGCCATCACAAAATGGAGACTTGACTGGATAGGGGGTAGGGACTAACCCCTACCTAGTGAAGTCCAGCCCTCACCCATGCATGCATCGCGCTCACTTCGCTCGCTTTTTCTTTTGCATGTGTAACTAGAGAGGTTGTGAAGAGTCTAAAATCTTGACTCTTAAATCTTCACGTTTCTTTGAGTGGTATATGTTGATCGTAAATAAGCCCCATAATAGATACATAAGGTAAGGAAAGATGGATGGATTGATAAATAAGGTCATGAACCACAGTTTTTGTACATTTTTAAAAAAATAATAATAACTTTTATAAGAAGATTACTAGCAATAAAATAGCACAATAGGCTCGCCGAGACTTGTCTGCTCTTAACCAACATGTAGGCATGGTTCACACTAGCGAGAGAACAAGATAATGATGTAATCACTTACCGTAAATCCTTGAATTAGCACCCAGGGCACTTATTTCAAATTTAGGAGAACACGGGGGCGCTTATTCAAGGGGGGGGGGCACTTAATCAAGGGGGGTGCTTGTTTAATTTTTCCCAAATCGTGGCCTGACATGATCATTTTTTCATACATCATCTGCGCATAAACAACAACATAAGCTGTTTATCGACATAAGAAGCATATCCTAAAGTTTAAATCGTGGCATCATCAGTACTAATTTTTTTTCCAGAGTTAACATGTTCACAAATTCAAACAGTGTAGAATCTAATACTACACAATGAAAACTATACATCCTTTGTTGTCTCATTACTCATCCATAAAATGGAGGGGGGGAGGGGGCGCTTATTTTAAATTTGGCCAACAGGAGGGGCGCTTATTCAAAAGGGGCGCTTATTCAAGGGGGGGGGGGGCACTAATTTGAGGATTTACAGTATGTCAGCAATGTGAACATCGACATGAAAACAAGGAAAAAATCAGGTTTTTTCCTTATGTTATGTTCATGTTGCTATGTTGCTATTAAGTCAGGATGTTCACTTTGCAAACATAACGACAAAACATCCTCCTTATGTCGTTATGGTTTTGTTGTTATGTGGCTAGTCTGAACTACAGTATGCTCTACTGGTCCATCAAGAATTAATACACTTACAATGCAGCCCACTAAGTGGAAGGTTTTACTCTACAAATTTAACCCATCCTAGGTGGCAAATCATCACCATTATCGATTTACTCCAAAATATTACACTAGAAACTTGCATAGTTTGTATCCTTCAGCATTATGGGTTGTTCAAATGACCAAGTTCAAGTAGTTCTGTTGTAAACAAAACTGCTCTGTTCTTAAATGGCTCTTATAAACCACATATATTTGAAACTCAAGTCCACTTATTTCCCTTCTCCTCAATATTATTTTCACTTTGCTTCATTTGTTTTTCCTCTCTTCCAAGTCCTTGTTATTTTCCTGTAATCTGTGGCTTGCACTATTTTCAAGGCAAAAAATCCCTGTTCACCAACTGTTTCACTTGGTTTGATCATGGCTCAGACTTTGGGTTTTGGTGAATAAGACTTCCAGAGTAAAGTTTGCCAACTTGGGTCTTGATCTGGCACTTTTTGTCATTGACATTGACTGTGCAAAAAGCTGCAATCTTCCACAATAATACACACACCAGCCCATGGGTGTTATTCATTAGCCAGAACTTGGTGCTGTTGATGCCATTGTGGTAGCAAACAAAGTATCCAAACTACCAAGTAACTCAAATCCTTTCTGTTGAAAGTCTATCTCAGCACCAATCTTGTTGCGTAACTTGGTGAATAGCTGGTCAACTTTTTCAGACTGTCCAAATACAGGTCCATAGATATCTGAAAGAAACCGCATGCCTTTCAGAAGCTTGTCATATGTTCTAAGTTTGAGAAGACAGGATCCGTAGTTGTCCTCCCAGCCAGTTAATTGGTTGACTTCACATAAAATCTGTAATAACATTACCCTAGGCATATGTGAATTTCTCAGTAAAATTTTCCTGCAAAGTTCCTAGAGTAATGGCCCTCATTAGGTTTGGATTTAGCAGCCTTTTCCTGTTGCTGGTTACTACTTTTGGGGGTGGTTACAATTGTCCTGTAGCTAAAACATGTGGGCTGATTAGTCTGTCTTACGGTGCAATCAAATAAAAAAGTTGTATTTTCCACTGGCTGAGGAATGAAATAAGTGGAAAATGTTTTCTCACACACTGCTGGGGCCTGGTCCTGAGGTGTTGTTTTTTGAGTCACACGCTCAGTGTTGTTTGTCAGTTGCTTTTTTGCTGTCCCCCATTGCTGACGAATATTTCAGAGCCCCAGTTCCCACCCAACCCTTTGTTTGATTTAATAACATACACTCTGTTAGTTACATATTTAGTAAATTAACCTCTTCTGGTGCCTGGTATTTCGGCTGATAATGTCCGCAGCTGAGATATTGTTCAAAAAACGAATATTTCACCGAGAAGCGAAGCTTCAAGGGCAAATGTGAAATTTTGAGGACAATCTCTCAGCCAAGGAAATTAACAGCCAACATACCAGCGAGCCCTTACTTTCGGGAGGTCATTACTTTTGGGAGAAGGGGGTCACCACTTTCAGAACTTTATGATAGCCAGAGTTTCATTTTATCCACTAAATAAATATTAGATAACACCTACAGAAATTCAAGGGACTACATGGAATTTACAAATGAGTTGCAGCAGAAAAAATGAGGCAAATAAGAAATGCATCTGCTTGTCACACTGTCTCACTTAAACCGAGTCAGTACTACAGCAATAACTGCGATGTTGATCTTTTCCCATTGAAAATTTCTGAACATAGTTACAAGAACATAATTGACTTACCAAGGACTGTATTTGCCACATCAGTGAGTAGGACGGTATACCGGGGATTGCTGATGTATCTGCAGGAAGACAGTAGCTTGGTTAATCTAAAACCTCATTTATAATTATGAGTCTACTGCCCCAGAATATGTCACATGCATACACTTAACTCTATAAGTCATCTATAAGTCCTTCTGCATATAAGTACTCTTTATTGATGGAATGAAACATCCAAAGTTTATGTGTTTTATACCCTGATAAGGATCAACATTTCTCTTCCTCCCAAATTTCATAAAATATAAACTATGTGTTTCTATAACTTGACAGAAACATGATAATTGTGAAGAACAGCTCCCAAGAAAACCTGTTGGCCTCCTATCAGCCTTCTATCAGCCATCTGTCAGCTGACTGTCAACCGTTTGTCAGCAAACTCTTCGCCATTTGTCAGCCGCCTTTTGGTCAACTGCCGGCCGTCTTTCGGTCAACTGTCGGTCGGCTGTTGTCTGAGAGACGGCCAACAGGTTTTTGCCAAAGCACACCCAACAGTTGGCCGACAGTTGGCCAACAGTTGGCAATGTTTCGGTAAGTTTTCATTAACATGTTGGTAATTAAGTTGTTGACACTATGAAACACTTACCTTTATGTTGTTTCTCCATACTTCATCTTCACAATTACCATGTTATCTATTTCTTACATGTACATAATATTTTAGCAGTGTTATAGTAAGGTGGTGAACTGGTGTATGGTTTTAACAATTTGTAACTCCAAATAACTTGAACCTTATGAGGAACTCTAAAATGGGGACCAGGCCATCTTCATCCTTTCCAGCCAAAGCTCTCCTCAGGCCCCTTCTCCGAATCAACTCTTGAAGAAGACTGGCAAGGAGAGGAGCACGACCAAAGGCAGGCTAAAAAAATAATATTATAGTAATTCAAAAAATTATGACAAAATGACATTCCTTAGGTTAGGTCAGTCACACTTTCAGGCATTTGCTAAGGCCAAGTGTAACACTGATGAATCACAGTATACCATTAAGTAAAAGACGACAAGTTTTTAAGGCAGGGTGTCAATAAGGAATTCCAATGGGTCGGTTCCCACTGTTCCCAACAAATCATTATAAATTTTCTTTTACTTTGTATGGTCATGTAGCTGACCTTGTCAGGTTTTTGACTTATGATCTCTCACTTGTCTGGAACACTGGATTACAAATTTTGTTTGAGAGTATGAAATAAGGCCTGTTTATTATTCATAGTGGAACAAAGTACAAATTATTTATCAGCTGTTTGCACTACTGAATCAGTAAATGGAATTTCTTGTCTAAATTTTTGTTGTAAAGCTCCTGGCATCAGATTGGTGGTTGCCTTCTCTAACATACGTAGCTATAGCAGGGTGTGACATTATAGAGACCAACCTTTCGTAGTACTGAATCAAGGGCCTTAGAATATTCAAACTTCTTTAATAACTGATCATGTTCCTTCAACTTGTGCTTCCTGGGTGCTGAGACAACAAAGTCATCCTGAAAAAAGACAAAATATTGCATAACTGCAGTTTGACAATGATCATGTGTAGATCAAGTAATATTATTTTAGGGAACTGTTTGTCACATATTTAATTTTGCCTAGTCATGCAAGCATGTACAATGTTTGCATCCGAAATACATTTAATTTATTACTAAGCACACAAAACTGAATTGGTACATAAAGTAAAGAGACTTCTCAGTACATTTGTTTGATAACTATACATGTGCATATTATATATAGTACCTCCTGATCACCATGCAAATGCGTTCACGATTCAACTAATAGTTCTATCCTGACCAATGATTATATTCTCATTAGGGTGTCTGGAAAACCCAAATAGCGAATAGTCCCGAATAGTGCGAATAGTCTCGAATAGTGCAAATAGTGGCGAACAGTCGCGAAAAGTGACAAATAGTTGTCAATAGTCACCACTTTAGATCTAATATCCTGCATTAATTAATTATCCAAATAAGCAACAGAATTTCAGTGAATTTATTACCTTTTCTTCTCCAGACACAGGCTAGGGCTGTCTATCACCAACATTAAGAAAACAGAAAACACAAGGATAACCTGATAAAGATGTATTTACGCTTTTGCAGCAGTTAAAACAGAAGAAATTACGTTTAGAAACACCTTTTGTCCTGATAAGTGTCTGCTTTTTAGCGGGAAAATCCCATCCTACATTGCTGTGAGGTTGACTGCGAGATACTGGGTACCCTATTTGCTACGATTTGCCACTATTTGAGACTGTTCGCCACAATTCGCACAATTTGAGATTATTCACACTATTCGTACTATTTGCTATTCCAGTTTATATGCTGTTCGCCACTCGTGACTATTCGCTATTCGCTATTCGGGTTTTCCAGACACCCATTCTCATTATCCTTATTGCATTTCTGTTTAATTATAATGTCAATAACACAAGGAGAAATTGCAAAAACACTCACAGGTAAGCAATACCTTAAGTATAGACTGAAGCCAAATTTTTTAACTCAACGAAATGGGGATTGAATGTTCAAACCAGAATTATTCCAATATTATATCTTCCAGAAAATAATCTGTCTGCCTAGCCATCTTTTTTGATAATTTCATCACTAGGATAAAGAATCATTGATACGATGTACTGAAATATAGTTGCTTTTACAATCTGTTAGTTTTGTAGTCTGGCTTGAACAGCCACAGATCAGCCATGAAGGCATTCTTCTTATTGAGTGGCGATGTAATTTGTAGTCTTGATGTAGTGTAATGTGTCTTTATTAATTACAGTTAAACAAACAAATGTAGACAATATACCTCCTGTGGCTTGAAATTTTTGCCACGCACAAAGTAACGATATGTTCCAGCAGTAAGCTTCTTAGTTGTTGGAACCTGGTCTTCAGCTGTTTGTTTCAATCGATACTTAATGGAGAGGAATCCATTTGTCATACCAGTCACAACATGTGTATCATCAGGCTGTCATCATAATCAAACATAACATTTACACAATTAGAACAATTGCCATAGGTTTATCACAACATCTTGCCAAGAACAAAGGACTCTGAGGGCCTAGAAAGTGAGTTTACAAAAAGAGAAACTATTAAGTTGTTGATAACACCAAAAATGTCAAAATGTCAGCCAGTGTGTGAAGTTTATTGACAACAGTGTCAAACATTATTAGTACATGTACTGTGGAAACCTAAACGTTTTCCTTTTCAAATGGAACACTAGTTACTATACAATAGTCGTGTAGTTGTGGATAACAAACAGTTTTTCCTAGTCTCGTGGCCAGGGGTTTCATTGCCATAACATGCCCTCTGACACAAGTAATGAGAAAGCAAGTATTAGTTACATTACCACAACACTTGAGCCACAAGTAATTAATTCAGTTAACATAAAAATTTAGCTTTCAGTAACTTAAATTGCCCTCTCCGTGACAGCATTAGAATATCTGATCTTAATTAGCCTAGTTTTTTCCATTTTTGTTTTGGTAGTTTTAGACAATATTTATCAAATACTCAAGACAGTGCTTAATATCACATATTTTCAAACACCTCAAAGTGTGTCAAAAATAATCTGAGCTTTGCAACTCTTTTCTCCATCTTTGGAAATGTGCAAAACATAGTCTCTAATAAGCAATTAGATTATGAGCTAGAGATTTCTATTGTGTGATAGTTGACAAATCGAGAGTGAATACTCTGAGCTATACAACTCATTTTCTTCATCTTTGGAAACATGCAAAATATAGTCTCTAATAAGCAATTAGATTATGAGCCTGAGATTTCTATCGTGTGATAGTTGACGAGGGCACATCTCAGACATCATAGATTTTAACATGCCTGCAGTATTAACGCAATAGTAGCAAGAGTCATTTTTAGACAGGTCCACATCAGTTTATTTTGGTACCATAGTTTAACCTACATATCAGTTATAAAGCCCGAGTCAACTATCACACAAAGAAATGGAGAGCAAATAATCTTATTATTTTAGTATGAATCTACCAGTCATTCAAAACTTCATCTAAATCCCCTTCACAGACTCTTTGAAAAAGTCAAGAAGCGGTCATCATTTTGTTAACAAGCGCACATTACTACGCTACTCACTATCTATCACAGAATAGATAGTGAGCAGTGTAGCCAATCAGAGAGCAGTATTCGTGATAGAATGCTAGTAGATTTATACTAAGGTTTGATATATTATGTCTAGTAATTGACAACCCCTGTTCTACAAAATCTATGAAGGCCATGAGAAAGAAATCTGAATCTGAATACATTCTATTCTACATGAACAAATTTTTAAAGAAAGATTAAATATGAACAATGATACAAAGTTTAGTAAATGTCAAAAATTATTGCACAACTGAAAAAAACTTACTGAGACTGCAAGACTAAGAATGGGTGAAGGATAATCCATGTTGTGAACGATTGTATAATCTCGGACATCATAGATTTTAACGTGCCTGCAGTATTAACGCAATAATAGCAAGAGTCTTTTTTAGACAGGTCCACATCAGCTTATTTTGGTACCATAGTTTAACCTACATATCATTTATAAAGCTTGTATCTTTGTAATCTGTACATATGTACATATATATGTACAGTCACAGTTATATGCAAAACTTAAACAGTTGCCTGAAAGCTTGAAAAAAATTCAGGCTGGAACAAGATTCAAACCAGTGACCTCTGTGATATCAGTGCTCTACCAATTAAACTGTCAAGACAACTAGGGGCTAGTCTTGTTCAGAGTAAGCAAGTGAAGCAAATGAATATATGATCATCTCAGATTTGTACGCAACTTAAGTAGTTGTGAAAATAAAAGCAACAAATTAAGTTGCGTACATAACTCTGATGATCTCTCATGTCTTCCTCCTACAGTTGAAATATATGGTATTTCATATGTTCACCCACATGTACCATCAGGAGGTAGTTATTGAATCGTAATAAATAAAAAAACAAACAAACAAATATATAAATAAGTAAATAAATAAATATAAAGGATTAGAATTGCAACCATTGTAGATCAAACTGCAATTTACAATCAGGGGGGGGGGGGGGAGGGGGACACCCTAACCGCACCCCCCCGTGAATATTTTTTTTGACCTATACCCAAAAAAAAAACCCACAATATTCCACCCATGTCCTTATTTG
>Ga0126339_10003963_pt1 | contig 10857 bp, 8 predicted proteins | sample OrbTmetagenome_2_FD_92532 | JGI IMG/M metagenome (GOLD analysis project Ga0126339, IMG submission 92532) | Coral microbial communities from Petempiche,Puerto Morelos, Mexico - Orbicella T R C metagenome | ecosystem: Host-associated > Invertebrates > Cnidaria > Coral | place: Petempiche,Puerto...
ATGAGGGGGGGGAAATGCGGGTTTTTGGGTTAAAATGGGGGAGGGTGTTGGGGGGGGCGCGTCGCTCCCCCTACAAAATTTTTTTGGGGGACCCCCCCCCCCCCCCCCCCCCCGCCCCCTTCTCCGGGGACGCGGCCTTCGAGGCCGATGGGAAGAACTGTGAGGCGGACTGAACTCACTGACATCATGTTAGTCTGAGCAGGAATCAGGGTAGACATAAAAGGGTTGAAGACGCGACATTTTTGATAAACCAGATATAAAGCGGCTCTCTTATCTGTATAAACTCCCTTCGTTCTCAGGTTAATTAGTGTGTGTTTCTTGAGCCAGAAATACGAAAATGATGTTTGCATGACTTTTGGAACAAAAAGGTCTTCACGAAGAGCGAATTTTGATGTATTTCCATGTACAATATCTGCGGAAACTGATAACTGTGATAAGCAGTTAATGTAACTTATGTATCGGCAAAATTATTCCATTAATTCAGGCGCTATATCTTTGATATGTTACAATACAATCTCAAGGGCTTTCCGCTTCCGTCGGTAAATTAGGTTCGATCAGTTCTTGGTTTATACGTTGTCCTTGGGACGTCATAGATGTTCTTTTAAAATCTCTCTCGCATAATTGACATCCATTATTTCCACTGACAAATTGAACGCCATCCACGCTGATCGGTTTTTCGCGGCACAGCACTGTATTTCTTTCTTCATTTATCTCTGGGTGTTCTTTCTCCTTTAATTCATAACTAGAACAGGAAAAGGCTCGCAAGCGAACAACGTGTAACTCGGCACTTACTCCAAGTTCTTGCAACCAACCCACGGGTCGCCCAGTGTACGGAAAGCTTTGTCTCTCCATCTTTTTGACTGTAGGACGCTTGAAGGTAGCTGATATCGCGGGCATAGAGAATGCTCTCTGACGGCTATTAAATGTTTTGTTTGTAACTTCTCCGCTAGACGACGAGCGCCGGCGAATCACGTCTTTGAAGGCTGACGAGCGCAAACAATATAAGGACGGGTTAATGGCGCAATTGAGATATCCAGTCCAATAAGCAATACGGCCAAGGTAACGTGGCAGATTTGAGGCGTCGTTAAAGGTGACCGCTAGTGCAATCAAAACGAAAAACGGCAACCAGCAGATAAGGAAAGTTCCAAACATAAGACACAGCGTGACCGCGAGTTTCCTACTAACAGCAAGGAGCTGATTAGGTCGGCGTTTTATGCTTTGGTTGATTGTTCCTTCGTGTGAACTGACTTTCAAATAGATTCGACAATACGCGAGAGACATACTTAAAACTGGAATAATAAATGCGATCAGAGCAAGAAATCCCAGTTTCAATTTGTCTTCTAATGTATCAGGAAAAGCTATTCCACAATGTGCCGTAGTCGGGTTAAATACAACGTAACTCCAATTTTCGAAAGGACCTAGCGATATTAACGAAAAAACGAGACAAAGAGTCCAAAGACCTATCAAATGGTACTTCGCTCTTTTTTTCGTAATCTGGAGCCATTCACAAGATGGTTGCTTCACAATTGTGAAATAGTTTTGAGCGGCGATCAGAGACAAGGTAAAAATCGAAATGCAGAAGAATAAATTGTTCAGAAATCCATTTACGAGGCACCAGTGCTGTTCCAATGTAAATCTTCTACGAATACTGTTGATGAATGCGAACGGAGTACACATGCTCAGCGCTCCAATGTTTGCTATAGCAAGATTAAAAAGGAAAATAAAAGTTGGATTTCTCAAATTCTTGTTTTTGTAAACAACGCTGCAGATGTATAGATTTCCAGCGATGCCAAACACGACAATAATACCAAGAAAAACCGCTTGAAGTATTCCTTCTTCTTGTCCATAGATAAACACAGTTGTGTTGACATGACTAAAATTCGACGAAAAATTCAACATATTCGGACAAGCTTTGTTGCAGATATCCTGTAATCTACTGGTCAAGCTCTTGAGTTAAAACCAGTTTATAATGCTGACGTTATTGCTTCCGTAAAAAAAAAAAAATGATTTTCTGGCTTTCAATTCACGATATCCCTTCCTGATGGCAAAATGTCACAGTTTCCGCCACCAAATGATAGCTAGCCTCTTTTATGCCGCTGATGATATCTGCATTCAGCGCCGGTCATTCGGCTTGATGTATAAAGCTAGTCCGTTTGTGTCGAACCAATGCAACCAAGATGTCACTGAAGATAATGTCTTGCTCTTGTTATTGTATTTCCGTTAATTGCCAGCAATGTGAATAAAAAATATTGTAATAATTTCGACAAGGTGTTTTCCTGCGAACCCAACAAGGAAAAAGTCGTGGAATATTGTCATCTGTTTTACAGTTTGCGAGTATTTGTTGAAAAAATTTGGTTGAAAATGTCAAGTGCAAATAGTATATTGGCCGCATACAGTATAAAACTGAATACCGGGCCGAAAATATCGCCTTTACAACAATGGTTGTAGCTATGACAACACGTGGTTCTTAAAAAGGTAAAAAGGGAAAGAAAACAAAATGATTTCAAGAAGTGAAGTGAAGTGGTGATTATGTGCCAAACGAGTGTGATAATAGTGCAAACGACTTAAAATAACGGGCGTTTACGTTTGGCACCATTCCAGAGACATGCCGAAAGCAAAATCAATTGCTTGAATTTTAAGTATTTTCCAACGAAGCATTTCAATTCGGCTCTCACTTTGCATTATTGCTTTCTTAAGCCAGGGTGAAAAATATCTTCACCACCGACATTGTAGTTAAGTTTTCCGCTGAGGTGCGGTTAATATTTAAATATAACAAGCTCCCGACACTGCAAATAAGCATAAATCCCGCCAATATAAAGAAAATCGAAACCATACGAGGCAAAACACGTTTTGATTATGGCTTCCTTTCATTTGCATTGCCCCATTGCAAAGGACAAAAGAAATCCAAATTGCTATTTCAAAACTCTCACTACAACTAATATTTTTCCTATTTATTATAAAAGTGATCTTTTTAATAATAACTTGATGGAGAAACTTTTCTGATGTGCTGATAAGTTTTCGATATACAGTATTAAACCACACCCGGAATGCCTTATTTTTACTTGCCGGCTATCTGTCTTTGTGACAAGATTGCTGTCAGCCGCCGTAGTGACAGAATACATCTATTTTTTGGGGCGTTTTGTTTGCTTTTTTGACTTTTATGTATATGTTTTACTTATGGTCCATTTACGCTGTAAGGCTTGTTTGCTGAAGCCAAAATGATTTGAGACTACGACATATGAGGTCACCAGTATTGGCTTTACTGATCAGTGGCAGTTGAAAAATAGGAATGTCTTTCGAGTACGATTTTTTCATTACGGAAGCTAGATTGTTTCCGAAATAATCCATTATTATTTTTTTCAATGTTTGTAAACTTCCTTCCAAAACAAAATATATACCAAAGTCGAAATGTATTTGTACTTTCAATCTGAGAACGTTTAATTGTGAAGTGTATTGTTTCGTTACTGTCAGAATACATTACTCTATCGATTCAATTTCCTGACACACTCGTCAAGCAGATGTCGATGTTCGCCAGAGAGCCTCAAGCTTGGAATCTTGTTTGAAATTTTAGACAACTGTAAAATACCTGTTGAAATGTCTTTGGTCGCCTGCTTTGCATTTTTAGAGTTGCCTTTCTATGTAATATTCTATTTCTTAAATACACTCTTTTTCAAAAAGAATGTATTTTATAGGAATATTGAGGCTAAAATTTGCGAAATTTTAAGAATATTTTAAGAATATACCCGGGGCTGAGATTTTGAAAAGAATATAATTTTCTGCGTTGAAAATTTGTAAATACAATACAGTGGGAAGTTCTTAACTAAACCGTATAAAACTATTCCTGTCTCTAAGCGTTAAAACTAGCCAAAAAGCAAAAACAGCACTAGCCGTTTGTTCGATGCTAATAAAATATTTCTTCAAGACGTCATGTGCACGATATCTGCTTTAATGCCAGCAGGCTGGCTCCAGAATTACTTAACACCATTCAGACACCAAATACACATTACAGAAATGTCAAACAGACGCTATATTCTAAGAATATTTTCAAGAATATTTTCAGTCTAAAATCGGCAGAAAAATAATAATATTCAGCCTCGGCTGGAAAAACAATATTCTTATAAAAAAAATAAAAAGTGTAACAATTAAGGTTGAAATAAAAACTAGGTTGCAAAAGATCTTATTCACGATAGCCGCCAGTTTGTTTTCATGAATTCTGACCATTTTTGAGGGGACAAACTAGTTGAAATCTGTTTTTCCTATGCTTCTGATACGTGGTGTGATGTTTGTCCGTTGTTTGGTCACGTGGTCGCCAAGGGTCGAAGCCTAAGTTGAGCCTCCATATTGCATCCGCTGGTGAACAGCGTTAATCTTGCAGCGTGACATGCTTCCTGGGCACTCATCAAATCGAGGTTGAAATTTTGTCCATTTCAAAATGGCGGCTAAGTTTTCGAGATTTCACGAGAATCGATCCTATGAGGTAGCTGAACCAGTAATCTTTAATCAGCCCATTTACTACAGAACACTTAAAATGATAAACGATCTAATGCAGTGGAGGTATTTTTGTTATGAGTTTCCTTTTCTGTGCCCTTACAGACCGGAAGTGCGGACCTTTCTCATTTTGACGAAGATGAACCGACAGTTGAGAAAGCTACCTTGGACGCACACATTACGGAGGTAAATTACGCTGTCAGTATTGTTTAAGTTATATGGATGTCCAGAAGTCAAACAATCGCTATAGTACAAGAACGCTGTATTACTAGAACGCTATACAATCACGGCTCGCCTAAAAACAAAATTAGTAATAGTAATTGGACCGAGTGGAGTACAATTCAGGGAGTAATCGCGCGAGTAATTTCAAAATCGGACGAGCGCGAAGCGCAAGGCCGATTTGAAATTACAAGAACGATTACTCCCTGAATTGTACGACACAAGGTCCAATTACTATTTAATCGTATCTATAACAAATTTCAGAAATAAAAATGTCCTCTGAGAACTTCTTTTGAGCGAAAACGTATGTAGCACATTTCATAAGTTTTCAAAACTGTAGAAAACATCGCAAAGAAAGCCATTAAAGCGTGTGTAGATTGACGTGCGAATCACGTGGGTATCCAATTACAGGTCTCTAATTACAAAAAGTTCAAATTGGATACCTGTAATTGGACACCCATGTGACCGACCGCCGATTATATGGCTAATAGGCGTGCGGAGAACCAATCATGATCGAGCATTTCGTTATAGATACGATTAATAATGAAAATAGCTTTAAATGATAATTTTGTTTAAGTTAAAAATAGCTAACAATTACCCACTGAGTTAAGACACTATAAAACAGCAATAAAAATATCCACTTAAATTAAAATTATAATCTTAAATGTGCCTCCCCATTCTTAGGACTAAAATTTTATACAAAATGATTTCTATTTTCAGTAATAAAAATGGTGACTATTTGCACAAAAAGTTAAAGAGAATTAACATAAGAATTAAGAGTAGTTGTTACAAGAGGTACATTAAACCCAATTTTAGCAGTCATTACCGACCAATTGCTCCAGATTTATTTTCTGATGTTCCTCTCAAGGCTTCTAGTCAAAAACTTGATGCCAACTTAGATCCGGGGGGTGATGGGCTCCCATATATAAAGGACGGGGATGCTTGTCATACCTTTGAGGGGTTAAAAAAGCAGTTTTGGTATCTCCTAGGCTCTTCAGCCTCGGAAGGTCCACAGTGTGAGCTTTTGTGATACCTTTTAGGGTTTTAAGCTAAAAAAAAAAAATATGACAGGAGGTAATGTGTCATTTTAGTGAATGACTTGTTATCTCTTAGGGGTGGGAAAAATTTCAAGCCACGCCCACAAAAGAGGATCTTGGTACCTCCAAGGGGTTCTTTTCAAAACTTCCGTCAAGCAACCCGGGCTTAGACCTGGGTAATGATCTAAGATGTCTAATAGGATGTTTGCCGTTGCTGACGGTCTTGCAACATTTACATTTCTTGAGCCATTAAACTGAAAGTATTAACTTTAATATATAGTATGTTTTATGTGACTGAATATGCCCCAGCTAAAACTGGGGAAATATCTGAGTGACATTCCCCAATTTTCAAAAGATCCGACGCGTTGCATAAAATATTGAATAACAACAGGATATGGTCCAATATTTGTCCTTGGACTGAAGGCTATTGTTATTCCCCCAATAATTATCTAGGAAAACATTGGATATCAGATGGCGGTCCGGCTGGGTTGGATCACTGGATCAGGACTGGGAAGGAAGAACCAAGGTACACTAGAGTTTTCTTGTTCAGTTGTTTGCTTTGCATCATGAAATATAAACATATTTAACCAGGGTAAATCCGTCAGCAAATGCTGTTTTCAAAGGGTGCCCTGGGCACCCTCTGATGACCAACCACCTGGTGATTGTCTTCACCAGAGAGAGGATTTCATAGGTATTGCTTGTAGAGATGTCAGGTAACAAATAGCTGGGATGTTTAAAGCAGAAACCTATTTCATCTATGAAATGGTAACCTCATGCTTATTAAAATTTGTGCTAAAGTTAAGATTGTTGGTGAAATTCCACCATGTGTGACTGATCTTAAATTGAGGCAATTACACTGTACAAGGTGGTTCTCCAGATGACTGGGGGTTCTCCGACTTGGAGAGTTTAATTCTTGGGACTTACAGGTTAAAATAGTGTCAAAACAAATCTCACTCTGACTGAGCTGACTGTTATTATCGGCTGCTGGTCTGTAAAATAGGGGACTGGCCTTTGTTGTTTAGATACAAGGGCTTGACTTTCACGAAAAAAACCCTTGGGCCAGCTGGCCCCTAAGTTTTCAGATTTAGTTGCCAGCAAAAGTAAAAACAATCGGTGGTATTGGCGACCCCAGCGGTCGCAACATCAAGCTCTGGATACCGTATTTCTTTACTAAAATATAATTTACAATATAGTTGCAAAGATTCCGAAGATCTGGCGCAGTTGTTCAAAGGGTAGCCAGAATGATATTCACTGGATAAATCCAGGGGTTTCATTAATGTTTTCAGCAGGAGGGTAACTGGTTTTCACAGATGGGCAAAACTATTTGAACTGAACTTCTTTATAAGAAAAATTGTCCTTACAGCCAGTCAGTTTATCTGGTCCCCGGCCCTTAATGTAACCCCTTTAAATCAATATCCAGTGGATAGGTATTGGTAAAGCAAACTATACTATCCACTGGATAGTGACTGATGCAGTGGAAATGCTATGCTGAAAACTGCACCCAGGTTAACAAAATGATAAATAACCTACAGAAGCTTTTATGCAATTGTACAGTTTGTATTGTTGGGACTGAACCAGAACTAACTTGGAATGTTCCTTTCTTGTATTCAAATGAACAACGGTGCTAAGTCAAAGTCAGGAGGGACACAAAAATACAAGAAGTGCATGAAAATATAAACCGCCACCTCATTCGCAATATTTTTGGTGCTGTTCTTCACCGATGAAGTAGAATGTGGGAAGGAGATCTATAAGACAGTCACGAATGGGAATATCATTAAAAAAAAGCTTCATGTCATTTTCAGTTGAAAATAGTAATTTATTTTCATTTAATGCTGATGTCAACTGGCAGCCTGGCTCCTCTAGGCCCTATGGTTATCCCAGGCAGCCAGTACTCTAAGTTTATTATCTATACTTTCTGCAATTAGTAGACAAGAGAGAGAGAGAGTACAAAATTAATAAAGACTGTTGTTGTGTTTGGTGTTGTTGTCGTTACACTGTATGTTATGACTTTTGTAAAATGGACATTTTTTACTGGTATTTTTTAGTTTTTGTTGCACTTGTTAATTAATTTACACACAAATGTATTTTGCTACAGGTCGCACAGAGCCAATACCCCTTGTTATGAAGGAGGATACTTTATGTCTTGGCCGTCTTGCATCAGAGGTATTTTGTATTTTTTTTTCTTGCATTCAGACATAGTAAACTTAAGGTTATTAGGTACATAGCATGTAGGATTTATTTTTAAAACCCTAATGAGGGGTTTGACATTCAGACATGACTTATCAAAAAGTATATGTATATATGTATGAGGTCTTAGTCCACAGGAAGGACTGGTTCACCCAGTTCAGCCAGGCCAGAGAATTGCCTAAAGCCCTGAACATTTTTGTCAGTAGTCATTTGAAGGTCTATTTATAAAACAAGGAGACAACCAATCGTGCAGTGGCTCATCATAAACGAGAAGGACACTCCAAAAACCGTTTATTTTGTCTTCAGCAAAACGAGTTCACATTGAGTTGAGTTACTCAGTGTTGTTTTAGCTTTTGAAGTGCATATGATCATAATGAAACTGGTCTCCAAAGAAGTCCAGAATTCAACATTTGGAGCTGCCAGTTTGAACGGTATCTTAAAGGCCAGGCCATATATCTGTGACATCGTTCAGTCCAAGTGTAATTTAACTGTTTGCTCTAGTGAACTAATGGCTGCCCTTGAACCCTATTGGCATCTCCCAATGTTGAATTTTGGACTTCTTTGGAGATGAATTTCATTAGGATCACATGTGCCTTAATAGATAAAAATAAGGTAACACCTCACTGTGGACTTGCTATTGCTGATGACAAAAAATACATGGTTTCTGGAGTGACCTTCTCCTTTTAATTAACATACATCTTGAAAACTTGGCTGAAATGTTTTGCTTGTTAGTTTTATTTTTCACTAAATATTATAGTTAACACACTATCAATCCAAAAACAAAACCCAGCATATTCATCTTTGCTATTATGTACGTATTCCCCTTGCAAACACAGCTGCTTATTTGGAAATATGTTTCTGATAGTGCATAACTGGAAAAGATCATTTTGTGTTCGACTTGCAATCACTAGCTATGGTCTTTGACAATACAGCGAGCTTCACAATTTAAATTAATTTACAAGATTAAAAGTGTATTGTGTTCAATAATTACCATATTATTTGGTATTAAATAAAAGATAAGTTAGTTATTAACAGGTTAATCATGTATTATACCACTATACATGTACATTTCAACTGTTCATTAAAACCTGTCCCTTCGTCTGGTGTAATTTTTTTTTCAGTTTGAGCAAGCAGATGAAGCTACACGCAACAGGAGGGCATTGGAAATAGAGAAAGAAGACACTGATGAACTTCAGCAAAAGTATCAGGTTGGTTTATTTGGATGAATCGTCCATTGCTAAGTAACTTTAAATGTAAGCTGAAAACTTATTTATTTCGTATAGCTTTTAAAGTGCTTGTTGCTTGATATTCACTCTTATTAGTAGTACTAATTAAGTTTATTATCATTATTATAAATATTCTATTTTATTAATAGACATGTAATTAGTTTTACAAATTTGAATTTTATCGTAGTGTTTTAAGTTGTAAAGCGCTGTTGATCAGTAAATGTAAATAGTGCTCTAGAAGTTATTAAATTATTATTATTAAGTACTTTTAAACACAGGGTGGGAGTACTCCTTGTAATGGCCTATACGGGGAGGCTCTGCCCGAAAGGGCTACCTTTTTCAGGCTTCAGGCATATAAAAGGGTAGGGATTTCACAAGTTGAGGTATTGATAGGGTAGGGAAATCTGTCATCTTGACTCCTGCCATGACCTGAATGGATAATACTCTAGTTTCTTTGGTTAACATCTCTTCTGGTAATGCCTGATGTTCTCCCGTAGTATTGTTCATTAACTTCATTCCAAGGGTTTAGAGAACTTGGGGTGCAATGTTCTTTAGTAGGTATGTGAAGGGGGTACCTTTTTTCAATAAAAGGTGTATGAAAGGGTACCTTTTTTGTCAAAATGGCATACAAAAGGATAAGCGGTTGGACCTTGGGGTGGAGCCTCCCCATATACAACTTTGCAGGGTACCCCGCCATCCCCGGGTTTTAAGAACTCTAGAATAAAATAATATGTATTTATCAAGAGGTAATGAGTGGTATCTGTCAGCAAAAAGTAAATAATTGCTCTGCTTCAGTATGACTGGATATTTTTGTTTGCTTATTTCCTTAGAATGAGCAGGAAAAGGAAAAAGCAATTCAGGAAAGCTTGAAAGATTTGAAAGAAATGTTCTACTGTGAACTTTGTGACAAGCAATATTTTAAGTATAAAGAATATGACAACCACATCAACTCATATGACCATGCTCATCGGCAGGTAATGTGTCCTTCAGTAGTCAACATACTTCTGTCGTGACTTTAATCACACATTTGCAGGTATAATGTAGTGATGGACTTATTTGAACCAATTTTTGTTTACAGAGACTCAGAGAACTCAGGCAAAGAGAATCAACAAGAAATATATGTAAGTGTATATAGCAAATAATTTTATAGTTTATTTCGATAGTAAGAACCTCAGTACATTCCTTCAAGAGGTTCTAGGAACTATCTGTTTTTACATGTATGAGAAAGTATAGTTCTTTGACATGAAGCATTAGTGTGTACAGTGGGCAGTGTACCCGTAGCCCTCTACATGCATTAATTTAGGGGCCAATGGGAAGTAGGGGTGGTGTAATGGTGAGAGTGCTTGCTTTAAAACACCAATGATGTGGCCCTGGTTCGATTCTGCCCTAGTGTCGTATTTGGGTTGAGTTTGCTGTTGCTTGTTGCCTTGCTCTCAGGGTTTTTCTCTGGGTTTTCTGGTTTTCCTCCCTCGTGAAAAACATTTTCAAATTCCAATTCAGCCTGGATAGAAGACCTGAGTGAAAACCAGTGTAGGCTGATGTGGCTTCCTCTCTAAATATTGTAATTTTGCTAGGCAATAAATTACTCCTGACTTTAATATTATCGTAGATGCAAAGAAGAAGAAAGAACAGAAACAAATGGAAAAGGAATTGCAGAGGCTTCACCTTATTTCTGGAAAGACTACAACTGAATCCAGGTA
>Ga0126339_10003965_pt1 | contig 10856 bp, 9 predicted proteins | sample OrbTmetagenome_2_FD_92532 | JGI IMG/M metagenome (GOLD analysis project Ga0126339, IMG submission 92532) | Coral microbial communities from Petempiche,Puerto Morelos, Mexico - Orbicella T R C metagenome | ecosystem: Host-associated > Invertebrates > Cnidaria > Coral | place: Petempiche,Puerto...
CCCGGGGCCACCCTGCTGGCGCGCGGGCCGGACTTTCCCAACCAGGCGTTTGCCCTGGAGCGCCGTGCCCTGGGCATCCAGTTCCATCCCGAGGTCACCCACGAGATGATGGAGCGCTGGCTGCACAAGGCCGGGCACATGCTCGTGCTGCCGGGCGCCCGCCGCGCTGAGGATCACCGTGCCGGCCGCCGCCGCTTCGATGCCGCGGTGGCCCACTGGGTCAAGGCGTTCCTGGACCGCTGGTTGGATTGACGGCGGGGCTATTTTTTTAGACTAAATGGTCTAGAATGCCGGTCTCCCCAATCTGACCGGAGGCTCTGTCCATGTCCCGCGCTCTCACCTATTACCTAGCCCTGAACTCCCCCTGGGCCTTTCTCGGTGGTGCGCCCCTGGCGGCCCTGGCGGCCGCCAAAGATGCGACGGTGGAGGTCCGTCCCCTTGATCTGATGCGCCTCTATCAGGTCACTGGAGGCATTCCCCTGCCCAAGCGGGCGCCCGCGCGCCAAGCCTACCGCCTGCGAGAGCTGGCCCGCTGGCGCGACCGCCTGGGGATCCCCCTGGTGCTGGAACCGGCGGTGTTTCCCTTTGACGAGCGCCGCGCGGCGGCCTGCGTGCTGGCCGTCCAAGCCAAGGGGGGCGATGCCCTCGGCCTGGCGATTGCCTTTGGGCACGCCCTGTGGGTGGAGGACCGGGATCTCAATGATCGCGACGCCGTGGCCGCCGTGCTGACCACCCAGGGCCTGGACGCCAGCGCCGTGCTGGCCGAGGTCGAGGGCGACACCGACCGCTGGGAAGCCGTGCGCCAGGGCTATACTGATGCCGCCGTGGCGGACGGCGTCTTCGGCGTGCCCACCTATGTCGTGGATGGCGAGCCGTTCTGGGGACAGGACCGGCTGGATTTCGTCGAAGCGGCGCTGGGGTGAGGCCGCCGCCGTGACTTGGCGGGCAGCGCACCGCCTCCTGGTGGACTGTTGCGCTGCGCCCCGCCGTTTCCCCGACGGGACACGGCACCAACCAAAGTTGGCCCGCCTTGCAAGCAAGGCGGGCCTCAGCGTGAGCGCACCCGACACTGTGTGAGTCTAAAAAACATAGATAAATGAAAGAGTACCTTCGTTGCTCTATGTACTCTGTCACCGTTGCTTCGATTCGCCTTGCCGAGCACCTGTTTTTGTATCCATATTTCCCGCCGTCCGAGGATCGCACCCGCGCAACTTATAACTTTTGTGACCCCATTTGGGAGGCATGCTTTGCCTGGCTTGTCCCGATGGTGGCGCCATGGGGCGCTTCGGGCGTCGCACGAAGATCGACGGTAAAGGACACAGGACCTTGGGTCAGGAGAAACACTGGTCGCGGATCGCCAGCAACTTCGAGGAGCGGACCGCCTATGTCGCCGGCAGAAAGAACCTCGAGGAGATCCGGCGCAGGCTGTCAGCCTTGGCCCTTTCGGGCCGGGTTCTCGAACTCGGCTGCGGCAACGGCACCTATACCCGCGTCCTCGCGGAAACAGCCGGAAGCGTGGTGGCCACCGATCTCTCCGAGGACATGGTCGCGACCGCCCGGGAGCACCTCCAGGATCTGCCGACTGTGCAGGTCGAGCAGCAGGACGCCTTCGCCCTCTCGTACCCGGACGCCACCTTCGACGCCGTGGTCATGGTCAATCTGCTGCATGTCATCCCCGATCGGGACAAGGCCGTCGCGGAAAGCCGCCGGGTCGTGAAACCCGACGGCCAGATCGTCGTTGTCAGCTTCACCACGGCCGGCATGGGGCTGTTTGCCAAGCTCGGCCTGCTCTACCGATACAGGCGCGCCTTCGGACAACGGCCGAAGACCGCGCGCGCCCTGACCGTGGACGAGACCCGCGCCATCGTGGAGACGTCCCGGTTCGAGGTCCGTGACGCGCGCCTGATCGGCACCGGCTGCAAGGCGGTCTTCCTGCACGCGGCGGCGCATTGATACCAGCGGTCATTGAGGATGACCGGTGCCGCTGGCATAGAAGGCGAGGGACTCCTCATGACGACACGCTTGTCCGGTGTTCCGGAAACCCTGCTCATTCCCCTGTGGGCGCGCGCGGTCGAGGGCAAGAACCCGGTGCCCATCATCGTTGATACCCGCGCCGCCGAGATGATGGCGCAGATCGACTATGACTTCGCCAAGTTCGACTCGGCATGGAAGTCCCAGGTCGGCGTGGCCGTCCGGACCGAGATCCTCGACCGGGCGACGCGCGCCTATCTGGCGCGCGTGCCGGAGGCCACCGTGGTCCAGATCGGCGCCGGGCTGGATACCCGCTATGCCCGGCTCGCACCTCGGGTGAAGCGCTGGTACGACCTGGATGTTCCGGAGGCCATCGCCCTACGGCGCCGCTTCTTCACGGAGACGGACCGCTACCGCATGATCGAGTCGTCCATGTTCGATCCGGGCTGGATGGACACGGTGGCGGCCGAGGGCACGCCCGTGCTGCTGATCGCCGAGGGCGTGTTCCCTTACTTCACCGAGGACGCGTTGAAACCGCTGCTGCGGACTCTGGTGGAGCGGTTTCGCGGCGGGGCCTTCCTGGTCGAGACGCTGGGGCCGTTTTTGGTCGGGCGCGGCAAGCACCATGACAGCCTGAGCGCGATCGAGGATCGGCCGGATTTCAAATGGGGCCTCAAGAATCCCCATGACCTGGCCGGCTGGCACCCGGACGTCACGGTGGTCGAGCACTGGAACTACTTCGACCACCACCGGGCGCGTTGGCGCTGGCTCTGGTGGCTCATGAGATTGCCGCCCTTGCGGGCCCAGATGTCCAGCCGCGTCGTGCATCTACGGTTTGACGGAGCCTGATCGCTCAGCCTACGTGCGCCCACCCGGCCCTGATCCTAACTCGTCGGGATCAAGGCCGGTTCGTATCTGGCGCCTACTTGAGGCCCATGCAACTGGCGTAGTAGCTGACCGTGGCCGGCCAGTCGGAGAACACGCCGACCACGCCCACATCCTGGGCCAGCACGTCCAGCAGGTCGAGCATCACGCCGTCGCTGTCGGTGACGTCCGTGATGGTCTGGTAGTACCAGCCGCCGCCAGTCACCAGCGGGCCGGAGCGCTCCAGGGTCCAGGTGATGATGGTCAGGCCGGCCGCCTTGGCTTCCTTGGCGTAGACCGAGGGCACGATCTCGCCGTTCTCGACGGTGACCAGCACCCACAGGGGCGGGGCGATGTAGTTGACGCCCATTTCTTTGAGCTCGACCATGGTGTGTGTCCAGGTCGACGGCTCCATGGAGTCCCAACCCTCAATGTCGTAGCTGTCGTCCAGGTAGACAGCCTGGGCACCGAACGCGGGCTCATTTTCGATCCAGTAGAGCACGTCCTCAAGGTTGAAGGACTGCGCCCAGACGTCCGAAGCCGGGATGCCGGCGGCCTTGTATTCGTCGATCAGCTTCTGGGCGTAGTCTTCCTGAGTGAAGCCATCAAACGGCATGTCCACCGACGGTGTCTTCAGTTCGGGGGTGAACTTGGCGCCCAGGTCGCGGAACAGGGCGATGGACTCCGCGTGGGTCATCAGGGTGCCCACTTCGCGGGCGTACAGGTCGGTGCGCCAGTCGGCGGTGGCGTCCATGTAGCTCTCGAGGGTGGTCGCGCTCTTGTCCGCGGCGTCCATCTTGCCTTGCAAGGTGCGGAACTCGGCCAAGGTGATGTCCGAGGCGCGGCACTCCGCCTGCGCGGGGGCGTCGCCACTGGCTGGCACGAAGGTCTGCGTGCATTTCTCGGCCAGATCGGTGGCCAGGATGTTGGTGGTGGTGTGCAGGTCGTTCTGAGCGTGGCGGCAGACCAGTTCCTTGTCGGCGGTGAAGGTCACGTCGCATTCCAGGATGCCGGCGCCCATCCGCGCGGCCGCGACGTAGGATTCCACCGTGTGTTCCGGGAACTGCATGGCGGCGCCGCGATGGCCGATGGAGAACAGGGTGCGTCGCACCGGCGCTTCGGCACAGGCCAGGAGCTTGTCCTTCAGATCGCCGTCATCCATGCGGTCGATCAGGTAGAAAGGCCGCGGCCCCACCTGAGCGGCATCGGCGAGGGCGACGGAGGTGGTGGCGACCAGCGCGGTGCCGGCAACCAGGGACGCAAGGCCGAATTTGGTGACCATAGTGTTCTCCAGTCGTGAGGAGGATGAACGACGACAAGGCGAGGGGCGTGGCGCCGCTCGCTCGTACCAGGCAAGGAGTCTTGCTTAGCGCACTTGCATTGCTCACCAATGACGTGGCCGTGAACCTTCCGTGACAGAGGAGAGGCCCGGACTGGCGGCGGCTCCGCGCGGGCGATAGCGTTCCTCTATGAGAGACGGCAAGATGCAAGACCCTGTTTCGGAGCGGACTGCGAGTTCCCTCCAGGTATGGCGGGGGCTGGCGAGACGGAGCGGATCATCGTGAAGCGCGCCCAGACCGATCGCGACGTGGCGGATCAGGATGTCCTCACCCTGATGACGCACGCCTATACCTTGTACATGAACGGTGATCCCGTGGGCGCCAGGCTGGAGGCGGCGCGGGCGGCGGCGGCGGTGCCACGGTCCGGGCTCGCCCAGGCGGAACTGGGACGGCGTCTGATGTCCATCGACGAACACGATGGCGCCGAGACCGCCTTGCGGCTGGCGCATGACCTGGGCCTGCGCGACGCCGACACCCTCCACGTCCTGGGCCGCGCCCTGCTGGCCCAGGGGCGTCGCGACGATGCCCTGCGCCCCCTGGAGCAGGCGGTGATGCTGGAACCCGGGACCTGGGCGGCTTGGGCCGACCTGGGCCGAACGCTTAGGGATGGCGGCCAGCACTCGGCGGCGGTGCGCGTGTTGCGGTGGGCGGTGCGGCTGGCACCGGGCGAGGCCGACCTACGACGAACCTTGGGCGACGGCCTGCGCGAGTCCGGGGCATTGCCCGCGGCGACCGCCACCTTGAAAACCGCCTGTGCCCTGGACCCTGGAGATGCCCGTGCCTGGACGGCCCTGGGCGCGGTGCTGCTGGACCGGGGCTGCTCGCGGGATGCCCAGCTTTGCTTGGCGCGGGCCTCGCGACTGGACCCGGCAGACCCCGCCCTGCTGTCCCGTTGTCTGTCCGCGCGCGTCTTCCTGTCCGGCCAGACGGCCGCCGATCTGGCGCGGGCGCACCGGGTGTGGCAGGCGCGGTTCGGTAATCCGGTACCGCCACGACCGGCGCCGCGACTCTCGCGACAGGCGCGGGACACGGTGCCGGTGACGATCGGGGTCCTGTGGGCGCAGCCCGGGGATCATCCGGTCTCCTGGGCGCTGCGGTCGCTGCTGCGCCACCGGGACCGGGCGCGTTTGCGGACGGTGATCCTCAGGGACCGGCCGCGCGATCAAACCCCAGGGACCGAAGCGGGGCTGGCTGAGGCGGAGATTGGGGCGCTGGCCGATGCTTGGGTCGACAGCGCCGGCTTGTCCAATGCGGTCGTCGCGAAACAGGTGCGCGACGGCGATGTGGATGTGCTCATGGACGTAAGCGGGCATGCCGCCGGACATCGTCTGCCCTTGTTCGCCCGCCTGCGACCGGCTCCGGTCCAGGGCACCTGGGCGGCGGGTGGCGCCGGTCCCACCGGACTGGCCGCCATGGACCTGCTGATGGGGGACGCGGTGCGGACGCCGCCGTCCGAGGACGTCCTCTGCGCGGAGCGGGTGGTGCGATTGCCATTGGGCGCCGTCACCTATGAGCCGCCGGCCGACCTGCGCGGGCCCGGGGACGGGCTCACCCGGCCCGTGGCGTCACCGCGCGCGGCGCGCGGCTTCGTCACGCTTGGCGCGGCGGCGCCGCCGTCGCATGTGAGCGATGGCTGCGTGGACCTGTGGGCGTCGGCGCTGCGAGCGCTGCCCACCGCGCGCCTGGTGGTCATCGGGCCTGGCTGGGCCGACCCGGAGGCAACCGACCGGCTGCGTCGGGGCCTGCGGGGGCGTGGGGTGGATCCGGATCGACTGCGTCCGGACGGCACGGACTCCGGGGCCGCCCGGCATCGGATCCTGCCGCATGTGGATGTCCTGATGGACAGTTGGCCCTGCTCCTGTGACCTGCCCGTGCTGGAGGCGCTCGCGGTGGGTGTCCCGGTGGTCACCCTGCCGGGACCGTCGCCCGTCGGTCGATGTGCCGCATCCCATGTGACCTATGCCGGGCGGGCCGATGGGTGCGCCGAGTCGCCGAGTGATTTCGTCTCAAGGGTGCAAAGGGCCTTATACACGCCAAGAGAGCCGGTCCGTTGGGACGCGATTGCTTGGACGGAGAGCTTTACTTCGGCTCTGACGGACGCCGTGGCCGCTCTCGGCGAAGAAGGGCACGTCGCCGAATAACACTCTTAATAAACGTCACGAAGGGCATCGGTTCGTTTTAGTTGAGGTCCGGGGTGGCCTTGGTTCTTTTGGGTTTGTTAGCGTCTCTGTTCGACGAATTGTAAATGACGACTCAGGCGGAAAACGGTTAGATTTTTCTGCAAGATCAGACCTGTTTTTGTTCCGCATTCCGGGCTGAATCCTCTGAATTCTCCGATAAATGGGTGTCGGGCGCGCCGCCGACGGGGACCTCAGAAAGCCAGTCTGATGGTACCGCCTCGGCGGGTGGGAGACGGGTGGATGGCGCAGGATGACAGAGGTCGCGGCTATGCCGAGCGCACACCCTGCCGTTGCGGCTGCGGGGCTGTCCGGCTTACGGCCGAGATGACCTCGTCGGATTGCGACGTGGTGCGCCAGACGCACGATACGGCCATGGCATCCGGGGCCTGTGCCTCCAGCGCCTGGCGGGCGGCCGTGGGGGCCTACCTGGAACGGCACCCGGGCGCCAGCGTGTTTACCGCCGAACGTGTGGTGTCCGCCTTGATCCGGTTAACGGACGGGGGCAGCGGGATCGTCGCCGAGACCATCGACTCCGGAACCAATATCGTCCCCATCGGCGAGGCCTGACCGGCTCGGCTGATGGGCCCCCGGCAGCATCGTTTGCAAATTGCGATGCGCTGTGCAAAGCGCGATGCACCATGCCACGAGCGCATTGCAATTCGAGAGGGTGTCGACTTTATCTACACACGAATATGGTGTCATTGCTGGGCGTCCGTTCGCCCTGGAGCAACGATTGACAGATCACATTTACAAATCTGTGACTGTGTGGGGGAAAAAAGGGGGAACGGTGCGGCGGAGAGAGGGAGCAAACGACCGCGACCGTTCCCCTGACCGGCGTGGGGTGCCGGGTGAGCCCGCGACGCGGAGGCGGACACGGGAAATTCCGCGCCGGGACTCTTGCGTCGGGATCGTCTGGAGGGGGTGTCGATCCCGTCACGAAAAACACCTTGCACCACACGTGCCAAGCAGCCTCAAAACGACACATAAAATTGCCATCTATAAGTGGCGGCTTGCATCGAAAAAAACGATTGAGGTGGGGCCTCGCCGTAAGCAAGGGAAGCCTCTATACCAAGCGGCGATGAGTGAAGACGCAGTGTCGCCTGAGTCTCGCGCCACAAGGTGCATCGATTGGTTCGGTCGAAGCGGAACGACGGTCAGGGCGCGGGTTGTTCAGGAGAAGCCGGAGAGTCCGGTGCCCTCTCGCTGGTCAGGTTTCGCGCGAAGAAGGCCCGCGCTTGCTCGTTGAGCCTCTGGTGTATCGCCACGCGGTCAATGCCGGGGGGATCGGTGCGCGGCGCCGGTTCTAATGCCTTAAGGTCGGTCGGGCGCAGGGCGCCAGGAACACGCAATGCCCCGCGCCCTGGATGACCTCGACTCCGGTCAGGGTCTTGAGGAGGGGTGCGATCCGCGCGGCGTTTTCCTCTGGAATAAGGACCTGATCTTCGCTGCCGTAGGCCAGGACCAGCGGCACCGTGACGGGCGCCAGGTCTTGCCGGCCGAAGGGCACACGGAGCGGGGCCATGACGAACGCCGAAGCTGTCGCCGGGGTGCTCGATCGCCGCGACGATGAATCCATGGACGGCCAGAAACGCTGCCAGGTCATGATGGCTCAGGCTGTCCCCGGCGTGTCCATGGGGCACCAGCACCAGGGGGTGGCGGACCGCCTGCGGCGGGGCGTCGCGTTCCGTCCGGAGCCGGAAGGCGTCGAGATCGGAACAGGGGAACTCAGGGCCGATACAGCTTGCCCCCCACCAGCGGCCAGGGCGCGCCCGTGGTCCCCGGGAACGTGATGGGCAACTTCGCGCGGCACCGCGCGGCCATGAAGGCGAACGCCTGGGCCTCCAACGCGTCGCCGTCCCACCCCACGGCCTCCACGGGGTCCACCGGGGCCTGCAGCCAGCGCCCCAGCGTGTCCATGAGCGCCGGGTTGTGGCGCCCGCCGCCCGTCACCAGCCAGCGTTGTGGGCGATACGGCAGCAGGGACTCGCCGTGCACCACGGCGGCGGCGATCATCGCCGTGAGCGTGGCGGCGCCATCCTCGACGGACAGACCCTCGACGATGCCGGCGATATGCGGGTCGAAATCGGTGCGATCCAGCGACTTGGGCGCCGAGCGGCCGAAGTAGGGGTGGTCCATCAGCCGGATCAGGCGGGCCTCGTCCACCGTGCCGGACAGCGCCAGGCGACCATCGGTATCGTGTGGTTGGCCGACGTGACGGGCGACCCAATCGTCCAGGGGACCGTTGCCCGGGCCGGTGTCGAACGCCAACAGGTCGTCCGATCCACGCGCGCCGATCCAGGTCGCGTTGGCCACGCCGCCCACGTTCAGCACCGCGAGGGGGCGCTCCAGGTCGACCGCCAGGGCGGCGTGATAGACGGGGGCCAACGGCGCTCCCTCACCGCCCGCGGCCACGTCGGCCTGGCGCAGGTCGGCCACCACCGGGATGCCTAGCTCGCGCGCCAGCAAGGCGGCGTCGCCGGCCTGCACCGTCACCCGGGCGAGCGGATCATGCCATAGGGTATGGCCGTGGAAGCCGATCAGATCGGGGGTGATCGCCGCCCCGTCCAACAGCGTTCGCACCGCCTGGACATGGCGCAAGGCCAGGTCCCGGTTCAGCCGCCGGCCCTCTTCGTCGCGCAGGTCGGCGCGGCCCAGCATGGATCGTAGGCGGTCGCGCATGGCGTCGTCGTAGGGCAGGGTGATCGCCGGGCCACGCCCGATGATGGTCTCGCCATCGGTCTCGATCAACGCCGCGTCGATACCGTCCATCGAGGTGCCGCTCATCAGTCCGACCACCAGCCAGGTGGCGGTGGGGTCGCGCTGGACCGCCGTCGCGCCGGCCGGCGCGGGGTGGTGTGCGGGTTGCCGGAACGCCGGGCGCCGGGTTGGGGTGCGGGAGAGTCCCTCGGGGAACGGGATCATGGGTCACGGCCCTCGCTTTTCCGAAAGAGGGGAGTGTGCTAAACGTCCCCGCTCACGACAAGACACGCCAGCACACCTCTGACCATCGGGCCTGCCCGGCGGGCCGGCGCCCTCACTCTTGAGAGATACCATGACCACCGTCTCCTCCGATTTCCTGCGCATCGTCCACGAGCGCGGCTTCGTGGACACTTGCACCGATACCGAGGCGCTGGACGCGCTGCTGCGCCAGGAGGTGGTCTCCGCCTACATCGGCTATGACTGTACGGCCCCCAGCCTGCACGTGGGCAGCCTGGTGTCGATCATGCTGTTGCGCTGGCTGCAAAAGACCGGTCACCGGCCGGTGGTGCTGATGGGGGGCGGAACCACCCGGATCGGGGATCCCACCGGTCGCGACGATGCGCGGCGCATGCTGACCGACGCGGAAATCGCCGCCAACATGGCCGGGATCCAGAGCGTCTTCGCCAAGTACCTGACCTTCGGCGACGGCCCGACCGATGCCGTCATGGTCAACAACGCCGACTGGCTCGACGCGTTGGCCTATATCCCCTTTCTGCGCGACTACGGCCGTCATTTCTCCATCAACCGCATGCTGACCTTCGACTCGGTGCGCATGCGGCTGGAGCGCGAGACACATATGTCGTTCCTGGAGTTCAACTACATGATTCTCCAGGCCTACGACTTCCTGGAGTTGGCCCGCCGCGACGGCATCCGTTTGCAGATGGGGGGGGCCGACCAGTGGGGGAACATCGTCAATGGCGTGGAGTTGGGGCGCCGCTGTGACGGCCTGTCGCTGTTCGGGCTGACCGTGCCGCTGATGACCACCGCTTCGGGCGCCAAGATGGGCAAGAGCGCGCAAGGCGCCGTCTGGCTGAACGCCGACCAGTTGGCGCCTTATGACTTCTGGCAGTTCTGGCGCAACACCGAGGACGCGGACGTGGGCCGTTTCCTGCGGCTGTTCACCGAACTGCCGCTGGACGAGATCGCCCGGCTGGAGACCCTCCAGGGCGCGGAGATCAACGAGGCCAAGAAGGTGCTGGCCCATGAGGCCACCACCCTGGCCCATGGCGAAGCCGCCGCCCGGGCCGCCGCCGAGACGGCGCGCGCGGTGTTCGAGCAGGGTGGGGTCGGCGAAGACCTGCCAACGGTGACCGTGTCCGGAGACGACCTCGTGGCGGGCATCCCGGCGCCGGCCCTGTTTACCCGCGCCGGTCTGACGGCCTCCAATGGCGAGGCCAAGCGCCTGATCAAGGGCGGAGGCGCGCGCCTGAACGACACGGTGGTGGACGATATCGGTCGCCTGGTTACCGACGCGGACCTGACGGGTGGCGAGATCAAGCTCTCCGCTGGCCGCAAAAGCCACGCCCTCGTCAAGGTCGGTTGAGGAGCTTCTGACTTTTTCGCGACAAAAGACCGCTCTTGCAACTAAGGCGGGACGCCCTATCATTCACGGGATGCTCTCTGCCGCCGAACCAACGAAGGACAGGCCCATGACGGCGGACCACGGCCCGCTGGCCCGTTACCGCGCCCTCCTGGCCGCTGGCACGTTGCACGCCGACACGGCGCAGGAACACGTGGTGCG
>Ga0126339_10003968_pt1 | contig 10851 bp, 7 predicted proteins | sample OrbTmetagenome_2_FD_92532 | JGI IMG/M metagenome (GOLD analysis project Ga0126339, IMG submission 92532) | Coral microbial communities from Petempiche,Puerto Morelos, Mexico - Orbicella T R C metagenome | ecosystem: Host-associated > Invertebrates > Cnidaria > Coral | place: Petempiche,Puerto...
AAAAAAAAAAGCTGAAGAAGAAAAAAGGGACTTATAACTTGTTTTAAAGGGGAGGGGTAGTAAATTGTTTTATACTGTCATTTGCATATAGTCTTTAGGGTGTCAGTTACCAATGCAAATTGACTTTGCATAGAAAACAGTGGCAATACAAAAAGGAGAAAAAGGGACGAGGGTGTTTAATTTGTTTCACTTAGACTGAGGGGAGTTCTGAAATGGAAGCTGAAGACTTATAAAGTGAACAACAGCTTAAATTGTATAAGGTACGAAAGTAAGTGTCTGAAGGAAAACCTTCCGTACACGGCAGGTGATAACAACGTGCAAATGATTGACAGAAGCTTCCTGTCTTGGCTTCCCACCCAGTCAACAAACCATTTGGATCTTTACGTGGAAAAAATATTCACTAAAAATTGAACCAAACATCAACCTTACCAGAAAAGTAAGCAAGGTAAATGTCCATCATAAAAGGCGTAATCCTAAAGCGATAAACAAAAGCTGAAGAAGAAAAAAGGGGACTTGTTTTAGAGACTGAGTCCTACTACTGACGCATAAACAATGAACCATCAAGGCTACTTCACAAACAGCTGGCAAAAATTGTATAATAAGCTCAGCAGAGTGAAAAACACAAGGACATTTTCTTGAAAATACAAGTTAGTCTCCCATGAAAGGGACTGTTAGTATATGAACTTTTGCATATGTCTTTTGTCTTCAGAATTAGCCGTGTTCAGACTTTTGCGTCGGACATCATGATTTGGTGCTGCACCTAAGCAGCTCATAAAATACTGCTGAGTAAAACAAAGACAAAAGAGAAAGGGTGCTTAATATGTTTTACTAAAACTGTGAGAGAGTGATGAAAAAACAATCTTACATAGAAATGGCTGAAGAATGGGAATCGGCCGTACTTTACCATGGGGGTTAATCTCCTATATAGGCTATACAGGTATGTGCGGCCCCAAAGGGTATGGGTTTTCAGCTGTTTTGGTCATAAATAGGGTATCAATTTTAGCAGATTTTGGCCATTTTGGTCATAAATAGGGTATGGTTATTGCTCTCCAGCCTTGATGTGGGTAAGAAGCCACTTCTTCATCAATGTCGAAAACAAAATCAACAAAGCCCTTCACAAATTATGTTTACGGTATTTTAACCGTCTGAACAAAGGAACTAATTATAACGCATGTCTAAAACAGGGTTTTAATTTAAGGGTCAGGTCACAAATAGGGTTTCGAATTTTTGGTCAGGTCATAAATAGGGTAGGGAATATGGCAGAATTTTGTCATAAATAGGGTAAGGGTTTTGTGAAGAGGGCCGCACATCCCCACCCATATTTTCTGGGAGTACTCCCCCCGGAGCCGTACTTTACCAGTCAATACTGTATTGACGTTTTCACGCACTTTAATTTATTGCTTCCAAACTAAGAAAATTGCTGAAAAGTATTCATACACTTTATTGCTTCCTAATCATTAAGAACATCAATAGTTTACGAAATAACGACAAATGATGGCAAAGCAATCGTCAAAAGAATGGTTAGAAACCGGTCTGTGAAGTTTATCAAGCGTACATGGAATCAAACAAAAAGTAGTATTGAAATAAAAATTATTTACACGCTTTAAAAACGGCTGAAAACGTCCTATGAATTTAAGAAAAGTACAAATCGAATTTACATAATAACTTCCGCAAAATGTTGGCAAACTCAGTGTCCAAATAAAAGTTTAAAACCGTTCTGCAAAGGTTCTGTAGGCCATAGTGTATATTGAATCAAATCAAGAGTATAAATAAACGTTTTTTACGACTTTTAGGTCGACTGATACTCTCTACTGTTCATAAGTATCAACAGCTGCTGCGCTGTTCAAAATAATTTATCTGAAGAGAGCCTTAAGCCCATTACGGTAATTTCTGCTGAAAATTAAACAGATACAAGGATTTATGGCACAATTTGCAGTAGCTATTAACCTAGCCACATATTCAAAGTATGGATCGCCACAATTCGGCCATATGATGGTGTCCGTAAAGAGGAGAATACACCAGAAGATAGTGATGGGCAGCAAGCATACTGCAAACCCTAGCACAATAGCAATGGCCATCTTTAGCACATTCCGCTCCCTTTGCTGGCGTTGTTGACCAGCGTTGGTTGATTGTTCGCCTGGAATCTTCTTTGACTTGAGCTTTAGATAGATGGTAATGTAAAGTATGGCTATCAACACCAGCGGGACAAAACCGAATAAAACAATATAGGATATCATGTAATGCTCGTAGGATGAGGACTCTCCAAAAACTTCACTCCAATGCAGCTGACAAACCAGCTTTTCTGGATATTCAACAACTTTGTTGACGAAGAGCTGTGGAGAGAAAATAGCCATCGCGACGATCCAAGTAGCGAGAATCAAGAACGGGCACAGCTTTGAACTGATAAGTGGCAAACGGAGAGGAAATACCACAGCTCCAAATCGATCCACTGCTATCAGAACCAGGCTCTGAATAGACACAGTAGAGGAAACTTTTGGTAAGAAGGAAACCAGCTTACATAAGACCTGGCCAAGAGGACCACCGATCAGCCAGGAGTCTTTATAGAGCGTTTGAATCCTCCAAGGAATCAAGAAAATCGGAAACAGCAGATCGGACATGGCCATGTTTACTATGAAAAAGTTGATGGGTTTTCTCATAGTTTTCGTCTTGTAGACAATTATTCCGATGACTGTGTTCCCAGCCAACGAAAAAATGAGGATCACGCAGTAAGCAGAGGTGATTCCAATTTTTTCTGCTGTAGGATTGCTTGGACAGCTCCATGGCTGTGTTCCATTCATAGTTGTATTCACGTTGTCCGACATTGCCGTTTAGTTTCTTTTTCCGCTCCGGCTCAAGCTAATCTGCTCACTTAGTAACGTCACTCTATTTATAGGTTTTAGGTTCCTGTTTGGCGAGTAGCTCAACAAATTGGAGTGACCTATCAGCTTGCGCCACAATTTGCTTTTCATTTCACATCTTAACGTTAATGAAACTGGAAACAGACAGTGTCCCAGAATGTCACTGCTGTTTTCAGCTCTGTTCGAAGAATGATTGAATGTCGTTAAATTTTCGTTTTTCTTTCATCAAATTGTCCATCAAGACGAGTCAGTGAGTACACAGGATGTTCAATGTTAAAGCCCTAGCTCAATTAAATCAATTATCCTGATGCCCTATCAGAGAATTTGCATCTTATCGGAGTTTAAATTTAGAAATTTAAATGTCTATAACATATATTTCGTTCCTTTGTCATCAAAGTTCTTTAAATCATCTTTTAAATGCACTCATCTTGCAGTTGTTTTATGACGGCATCGGGTGACGCCAAATTAGAATTCAGAATCATTAAATGGAGAACGAAAGTCTCTTTGATAAGACGGACCAACAGCCTTGTTTTTCTTGCCATAACATTTTTTTTTTACAATCTGGGCCGGGTTGTTCAAAGTCGAATTAAATTAATCCAGGATTAGCGAGAATTTTGATTTCAGTTTTGTAACTTTTCGGTGAGATTTTCTGTATATATTGTTTGTCCTTCAGTTTTGAGCTTGATTAATCTTGAAATATTCGAAACATAACAAGTTAAAAACATTTTTATGAAACATGAATAAACACTTTGGCTAATTTTTAGTCCTGGGTTAGCGATAACCGGCTTTCGAACAACCCGGCCCTGTTAGACAAACCATGAAACACAATGCAAATGGAGTCCAATACATACATTTTATCTGCAGACTAATAGAATGTGGATGTTCTTAACAAAATCACCTGCCACTAACTTGGTCAGTTGGACTATATTCTGCTTGTCTCTTAAAAATAGAGCATCGATATCATAAGCCTGCTTAAAACAATTTCCAGGAGTAATCAAAGACTATATATTGGTAAATTGCTTTACGAACCAATCAGTCCTACCTGATTACTTGTTTGCAGGACCGAGAAACAACTACATTTTGTAAGGAGGCTCTTAAGACTCTGGCCGTAATTTCAACTGAAAATCAAACAAATGCAAGGGTTAATGGCACAATTTGCACGAGCAACGATCAGTGCAATAACATAATAATGTATGGTGCTACAAGACACTTTATCTAGTAAGGAAAAAATAGTGTACGGCACCCAACATACTGCGAAACTTAATACAATAGCAATGACCATTTTAAACACATTTCTCTCCCTTTTCTCTTGTTGCTGTGCAGCGTTGATCAAACGTTCGCCTGGAGTCGGCTGTGACTTACGCTTCAAAACAATCGTGCAGTAAAGTACAGTTGTTAAAACCAAAGGAGTATAAGGGAGTACAACAAATATTGCCAAAATGCAATTTGCAAAGGACGAGAACTCTCCAAAGGCTACACTCCATTCCCGTGCACACACTAGCTTCCCAGCGGAGTATCCAACAAGTCTGAAGGGGAAAAGATATGGGGACTGGGTAGCCATCGCGATGATCCAAGAGGCGGGAATGAAGAAGAGGCAAAGTTTAATGAGCGCTGATGAGCGGAGAACGGAGGGAAAATACCATAGCAGTGGAGGAGACATCAGAAAAGAAGATACGAAGCTTAGACAAGGCTTGACCAAGAGGTCCGCCTATCAGCTAGGAGTCGACATACAACGTTGTTACAACCTTCGGGAACAAGAAAAATCGGTAACAGCAGATCGGACATGGCCATGTTTACTATATCAAGAAGATGGTGCTTGTCCTCATTGTCTTTGTCTCGTAGACGATTATTCCGATTAAAGTATTCCCAGCCAACAAAACAATGAAGATCAAACAGAAACGAAGGTTTTTCCAATTTTCTCTGCTGCAGGATTTTTGAAGCTATCAACACTAATTTATTACGCCGATCGTTCTTCAAATAATCTATATGTGAGATCTCTGGAGATCTTCCTTTAAGTTAACACATTCCTTTTGCAACAGCCGTACGACGCCAACCAAACAAAGAAAAAGTAAAGGACTGGTGCAACTTTGCCAACATTCTCAACGAATAATGACAGACTATATATCAAACGCTAGGTATTTTACTGGGGATCTAGAATCGCGTTTTTCGAAAACACCTTCCATCTCGATCGAACGTTAAGAGGAAGAAATTAGACCAACAGTTTAATTCCCTGAAAAACAATTTTCAACTAAATAATATTTCCTACGCAATGCGTAAATGCATTCCCTGAAAAAGAATTTTCATCTGAATGATGTTTCCTACGCAATACGTAAATGCATAGCTAGGGGCGCAAGCTGCAAATCATCTTGGCAAATAAAACAAAATCTATAAAATTGTTAACCACAACGATAACAAATTTTCCAATCCGATTGCCTGTGAGAAGGCTGGAAATCAGCAGTCAATTAGGACACTTTCAAATAATCTCTATGTGAGATCTCTGGCGATCTTCCCTTAAGTTGACACATCTCTTTTACAACAGCCGCGTTTGATATGTAGACAAAGAACAATTCTGAAAAATTCTGATCCTAGCAGTATACAGAAAGAAATTAGACCAACAGTTTAATTCCCTGAAGAACAGTTTTCATCTGAATGATATTTCCTACGCAAGGCGTAAATGCATTGTTAGGGGCGTAAGCTGCAAATCATCTTGGCAAATAAAACAAAATATATAAAATTGTTAACCACAACGATAACAAATTTTCCAATCCGATTGCTTGTAAGAAGGCAGGAAATCAGCAGTCAATTAGGACACTTTCAAATAATCTCTACGTGAGATCTCCAGAGATCTTCCTTTAAGTTAACATATACCTTTTGCAACAGACGTACGACGCCAACCAAAAAAAGAAAAAGTAAAGGACTGGTGCAACTTCGCCGACTGACATTCTCAACGAATAATGACAGACTATATATCAAACGCTAGGTATTTTACTGGGGATCTAGAACCACGTTTTTCGAAAACCTTTCATCTCGATCGCACGTAAACAGTAAGAAATTAGACCAACAGTTTAATTCCCTTAAAAACAATTTTCATCTGAATGATATTTCCTACGCAATACGTAAATGCATAGTTGGGGCGCAGGCTGCAAATCATCTTGGCAAATAAAACCAAATATATAAAATTGCTAACCATAACTATAACAAATTGTCCAATCCGATTGGTTGTAAGAAGGCTGGAAACCAGCAGTCAGTTAGGACACTTTACGCACATTCTGCACAGCGCGAGAAGTACGCTAGGTTCAACGGAGAGAATCCTCTTGTTAGCTTTCACTCTTGGGGAAACCGATTGTGCGCAACACGTTGAGTTGGTGGTTGGCGCCAAGGCAAGTACTCCATACGAATTGTGTATGTTGTTTTGATTATACTGTCTGTAGCTTCTGTAAATATTTTGAAGTTTAAATAAAGTCTTCGCTATATTTTGTTTGCTGGTGAAATATGTTTACTTTCATGGCAAGATTTGCATTTCTCCATTTCCTTCACGAATCTGTCCAAGTTCACGATCTTGGATCCAAAGTTATTTTCATTTTCTTTTTCAGCTTCCTGCGAGTTATTTAGGAACGTTTGCTGCTTACTGTTTTTAATTACGAATGCAACAGATCCAAATGTTCAGAAGTTTCCACTTCAACGTTCCGCGGAACAAAATGTGATCTATTGATCGCAATCGTCGCGCTTTTCGTGATACGGGGCTGCCGACTTTCGCTCTTGAATATCCTTTTTCGCCCCTTTTCGGCCAGCTTTGTGCCACTTGAGCTCTTTTCTGACTCTTTCTGGGTTGTATTTTTTCCAATTTTTTCTTCTATAGACAACACTTTTATCGAAAACAGAAGAGGGACCCGGCATTTTTAAGTTGCCCGAGGCGGCCATGTTTGTTCACAACTCGCACACGCATGCTATCGCGCGCGATATTGCGTGATTTTCTCGCGGGTTATTTGCTCGCGTGTACATTGGGAACCATTCTTGGCGCGGTCAAAAAACCCTTTCGGGCCTCCTTAATGTTTTTTTTCTCATACGATGTTATATTTTCCTAAATTGACAGGACTTGCTAGGACCTGGTGCCACCCAGTAATTATGTTTATAATCAACCTATGGTTAAAAGCGGCAAGATTTTTCAATACAAGATCCCAAAAGAAATACCGCGTACAAACAGCAATAATAACAATAAATAAAACTTTTTCTAAAGGTTGTAAGGAAATTCGAGGCTCAAGCTGCGCGAATATCCGAATGCAAATTAAGATGTTTGAAAAACCCATCCGGTCGCGTTTTCAGGTTAATTTACTGCATGATTGGCAGTTCAGGCTAAATAATTTCGCCTTCATCTTAATATGAATAAAGCACTATCAACGGATGACAATCCAGCTAATAAATGGAGTCCGACAGAAGCATAATTTCATGTCATCAAACTCCAACACAACGATGAATGGAACACAGCCACCAAGCTGCTTCAGTAATCCTACAGCAGGAAAAATTGGAATAACGTTCTCTTACTGCCTGATCCTTATCATTTCGCTGAGCGGGAACACATTAGTCGAAATAATGTTCTACGAGACTGACCTATTGATTGGTAAACGGTGCTCTCGGTCACACCTCGTATAAGCTGCATATCTTCTTTTCCGATGTTTCCACGATTGTGTCTATTCAGAGCCTGGTACTGATAGCATTGGATCGATTTGGAGCTGTGCTATTTCCCCTCCGTTCTCCGATCATTAGCCCTAAACCGTGCCTCTTCTTCATTCAAACCCGCAATTCGACGCAAAAGTCGCCATCATCTTTGCAAGACAATGAACTCTGATTGGTTGTCAGTTAAGGCCCAAAATGAGAAACCGAATGCAAGAGTTAAGGCGGCGTACCTGTAGTGACCATAAGCCGTTCTACCGCGCTGCAATTGCAATAGGCCATTCCATGAAAACGCTTCGTTTTTATCAATTACCTTCTATCTCGTGAAAGGAGTCGGTGGGTCGGTTAGAAATATAAATGTAAGATGATACTATCTTCCCCGTGGCTGCCACTTTGCATCGGAACTGCTGTCACTCCACAAGGTGTTCGAAGACGATGTTATGGAGGCTCTGTTAGATGTCAGAGTCACTTGAAGATGGGTATGTAGTGTGTTTAGCTAAGACAAAAAGAAAAAAGAAAAAGAAAACGAAAACGAAAAGAAAAGAACAGAAAAGAAAATGGGGACAGGCAATCAGCAAAAAGCACCTTTTTTACACTTTTTAAAAAACTTGACTTGGGCCTCTGCCGGGCGAAACATGAAAAATATGAAAAACAACAATTAACAACAACAAAAAAGTTTACTATTTTAAATGCAAGGTTACACGGGACACAAGCTAGAAGCAGAACGAAAATTCTTAGACAATTAAGATTTTTATTATCTAAAGACCAGGTCAAACGTGAAACTAAAATGTCAAATCTCTCAGCTGCTTAATGCGCATTTGACGTATCAGTAACACCCGTCTTCACCACGATATAAATAAAGCAGTGCTTAACAGCCAACAAACTAGTACACTTTACGACGCCGGAAGACTCGAACTCAGCAATAAACGGGACTCACCCAACGAGCTGCTTCAGTAATCCTGCAGCAGTGGAAATTGGAAAAACCTTCGCCTACTGGCTGATCTTTATTGTTTCGTTGACTGGGAGTACTTTAATCGGAATAATTGTGTACAAGGCAAAAACCATGAGAAAAACTACCAACTTTCTGTTAGTACACATGGCCGTGTCCGATCTGCTGTTACCGATTTTCTTGTTCCCGCAAGTTATAACAGAGTTATATATCAACTCCTGGCTGGTAGGCGGTCTTTTTGGTCAGGCCTTTTGTAAGCTGTATGTCTTTGTTTCCGATGTCTCCGTCGCTGTATGTATTCAGAGCCTGCTGGTTCTGTTAGCAGCGGATCGATTTGAAGCTGTGGTATTTCCCCTCCTTTCTCCACTCGTCAGCCCTAAGCTTTACCTCTTCTTCATTCCCGCCACTTGAATCATCGCGATGGCTGTCCAGTCCCCTTATCTCTTCGCTTCAGACTCGTTGAACATTCACGGAAGTTGGTTTGCACTCGGGAATGGGATGAAGTCTTTGGAGAGTTCTCGTCCTATGCAAATTACGAGTTTGAGTAATATTTATAATTTCCTTTATGCAACTTTACTCTATAGTTGTTGTTAACCGTTTTGCAATCATAATCTATTTTACCGTTTTCTGTGGTAATTTGGTAGCAATAAAATTCACCCAATTCAAATTCAACCTATTCATAGCCATTCTAGTTAGCTCCCGAGTTTTATAACTTTATCCACAATCCATGTCACGGATTAAAATCGTTTGATGATGGAGTAGAAAGCTTAACAGGAAGTTTCTGTCAGTCAGAAAGTAATGCAAGATTTAATCACATGCAGTTTCCAAGTGCTCTGCACGCATGCCCGCAGACACGGAGTGCTTTCCATGCAATTAAAAATTCATCTTCGGAAATTTCAGGTGGCGAGTGGAACATCATTATTCACACAACTTGATAAAAAGAGGACAACCTCGCGAGCCCTGTTCCATTAGATTCTCCTCTAGATTCTCCACGCCGTGTAAAGCGCAACATGAACGTTCGCTGAAAATTATCCTGACATCGCTATCTTTAATACAGGCATTGCGGTTCAGTCAAGGTCGAGCAAAATGGTGCGAGAGATAAGATATGCAGATGTACAAACAAATAGAAAAGCCAAAACACGACAAAATTCTCACTATAAGCAATGAGAAAAAGACCAACAAAGCGTCTCTTTTTTTTTTTTTTTTTTTCGCAAATATTCGGTCACCGAATAGCTGTGATTTTAGGTCGAAACAATTTCAGTATGATCGTCCAAAACGATATTGTAATAACTGTCTTCTTGGAAGACCGCATGGCTAATTTGGATATAACATATCAAACACAAGAGACAGTGTTTCATGTAATATATTAAACGCGAAAGACAGTGTTTCATCCAGATATCCAAACACCGAGAAGAGAGTTGAAAATATGACGCGCGGCGGAGGAGTTTTGACGAAATTTGAGGTGTTTGGATAGCCAATGAAACACTGTCTCGAGTGTTTGATATATCTTCTCAATCGAAACAAAACCTAAGGAGTAAACGGAGAAGAAAAATCTTCAAACTCTATTCTAATTAACACCGGGTATCCTTCACGGTTGTGATTTTCTTTGTTTTTGATGTGTAAACCTGATAATTATTAACGAGTTTGAGAAGGTCAAATGATCATCTTTAAGGTCATAGTGAATATAGACCATTACAAATGCCTCCAAATATGCTTCAACTGAACTGCATCAAAAATATTAGGGGAAAATTCTCTTTTTCATTTTTTTTTTTTTTTTTTTGCAAAAAAGTTTTCCTGTGAAATGCCAATACGTTTTATGGCATCTTTGAGGCACCATTCTTAAATTCTCGATAGGTCACTTTCGACATATTAAAATTTAGCTTGATAATGAGGCCTAGAGGACTCAAACAAAAGAAGTGAGTTAACATGTCATTCAATTTCCTTTGTTTGTGTCCTCTAGGACTCACTGCCAAGCTAAATTTTAATATATCGAAAACAGTTAATGGCCATGGCAATCTATAATTGCACGAAAATCACTCATTACTTTGAAACGGGCTAGAAACGTACATTCTTAGACGATTTGTCCTTCATTTTTGAAAGTAACAAATATCATTATTCTTCTAGCAATATATGAGGGTGATTTTGTAGAGGAGAGGTGTACATTTGATGTCTAATAGTGAAATGTGGGAATTTTTCTGTTGACGAATATGGGAAAAAGTCACTTCTTTTCAAGTTTACCAAACCAAGCTTAAGAGGGAATCCAACACACTTAAAAACTTGGGTTTGGCATGAATAAATAACTTGTTTTAGACACTCTTACAAAACCAAGCTCGACTCACTAATAAAATGTAGCTAGTTAAGCCCTGATTTTTT
>Ga0126339_10003969_pt1 | contig 10851 bp, 13 predicted proteins | sample OrbTmetagenome_2_FD_92532 | JGI IMG/M metagenome (GOLD analysis project Ga0126339, IMG submission 92532) | Coral microbial communities from Petempiche,Puerto Morelos, Mexico - Orbicella T R C metagenome | ecosystem: Host-associated > Invertebrates > Cnidaria > Coral | place: Petempiche,Puerto...
CTCGCCAAAGGCGGTTTTCAGTGGAGCCCTCCTAAATAAAAATCACCTAAAAATGACATAAATAAGAGTTACCTAATAAATTACTACAAGCTAAAATAAATAAGAGTAAAAAGAGTTCGTATTGGTTAAAAAGTTAAAATTCTAAAGATTCTAAAGTTGGTGTCTTATTGAGACTGCGCAATTTAATACCATGCAAAGCAAAATTGATAATCTACAAATCATCCATCCTACCTCACTTAACATATTGCCATCTGGTATGGCATAACTGCAGATCTTCTGACAGTGGAAAAATAAAGTGGATTCAAGAATGTGCACTTAGAGCAGTATTTAACTCCCATTCAGAATAATATGGAAACCTTCTGGTTCATGCAGAGTTACCTTCACTACTAAATTGAAGACTACAAGATATCGCTATATTAATGTACAAAGTAAAATATGGCCTTGCACCAAGTATTGTTGACAAACTGTTTGAGCAGAAAAGTGCTATTTATTCATTAAGAAACAGTGATTTTGATTTTCCTACTTTTAACAGTATTAGCTATGGTAACAGTATTAGCCATACTTCATATATGGTCTAAACTAGATAATAAATTGAAAGGCTCCTCGAATACTGAATCTTTTAAAAAGAACATTAGGAAAAAAGACCTAACGTCACTCTTAAAACAACAATAGCTGCTGTGACCTTTGCAATTCTTAGAGACTACCTCTTATATACCCATTGTTTTATTGTACAATTTATACATGCTACATATCTTAATTGTAAATACATTTTTATTATTATTCCTTATTTGTAAATATTTTTTTGTTGTGTCCCCAATTAGTTGTGAAAACTAAATACATTGACACATTAATAAAGCTTTTACTTACTTACACAAGATCAGGTTTCAAGACATCGTTTATTTAAAGTTGAATAAATAAAGGACCAAAATATTTTTAAAATATTAACAAAAAGACCTCAATCTGATGTGTATCCCCCGCAGTAAATGAACACAATACTACCAGTATCAACATAGCATTCTACCGACTTGCGAACCAAATACAGTGGATACAGTTCAGGGCGACACACACTCAGAACCTCCAACACACCAACTTCCTTACCTATCCACAATCCAAGCACATCTACAAGCCGGATTCCACAGGCGAGCTAGAATTCAAGCTCCAAAACATCCATCAAGAACTCCACCCCACACTCAGAAAGCTAGACCCCCAAAAGAAATGGTCCAACATCAGCCACACAGACAGGAAAACAGTTAAAGAACTCAAGGAAAACGACCTTGTCTGCCTTCCCAGCCACAAAGGCACCCAATTCTGCATCATCCAAAAGAGCAAATACACACAAGTGGCACTAGACCACCTTAATGATCCCAGCACCTACCAGAAGGTACCCCGCATGTCAGCCAAAACCATACAGAACAAAGTCAACTCAGTGTGGAAAAGCATCTGCCTACAATACAAGTTCCCTCAATTTATCCTAAAGAGTTTTATCTCCACAAACACTGACTTATGCAAGTTCTACCGCCGAATCAAAATGCACAAGACTGGCCCAAATATCAAAATAAGTCCAATTGTATCAAACATCAATGGACCCACACAGTGCATCTCATGGTTACTTTCCAGAACCCTTGGGCCCACGCTCAGGAACATCCCAGCACATCTCAAAAACAGCCTCAAACTCATTAGACGCATACAGGACGGAGACCTCAACAAGAACAACAACAAGACATGACCATACTCCCGCAGCCTGGATGCTGTATCCTTCTACACACCCATATCTATCCAAGAAGCTATCAGCAACACTATCAACAGAATCCAGTACACAACACACCACCTCTCCAGACAAGACATCACTGACCTACTTGATGTGACACTCCAAAACATGTACTTCGCCTTTGAGGACTGCATATTTTGCCAAACCAAAGGCCTCCCTATGGGTTGCAGCACATCAGACATCTTAGCCATACTGGTCGTGGATAAACTGGAGAGTATTGTGCTCTCCTCACACCTCGTCATCAGCCCATACAAGAGCTATGTAGATATCTACTTCCAAACAACCAATGAAGAAAAGACAGACAAATTCCACCACACCGTGAACAACCTACACCCTAGGCTGAAATTTCAGATCAAGAAACCCACCCCCTCACCAAAAGGTCTCTCCCTATCCCTCACTGACTTCAAAGATATACTCTCAGAGAGCAGCGAAAGCTCTCTTGAGTTCTACAAAAAACCAGCAAAGAAACCACTATTCTTCCACCATCAGACAGCCCTACCTGGAAACTCAAAGATTAATTTCATCTGTAATGAATGAAGATGTATACAGCAGAGAGGCTCTACCCAAACAACATCCTGTAAACACAACCGCGCATTTGACAATATCCTTCGCCTCAACGAATATCCCAAAAACATCATAGAGAAAACTAAACGCCATCACCAAAGTGACCTCGAACTGCAAAATGCAGAATGGTTGTACTTAAAAATCCCATTCATTTCAGACCGACTAGATTGCAAAATCACCAGAATCTTCCACAAAGAAGGCCTCCCAGTACGCGTCGCTCACAAATCCTACATGCTGAGACAAGCTCTCTCACCACACCCAAAACATATGCATAAGAACAAACTGCCTTATTGCAATCTCCAACCTGTGCCTATGAAGAAATATCATGTACCAAAGTCACCTGCAGGAGATGTAACAAGTTCTACATCAGAAGCACCACACAATCAGTACATGATCACATTAAAGAACACCTAAACAACTCGTCCGTACAAAAACACATTGCAACATGTCAAGAGGCAACTAACAACCAAAAAAAAGTCGTGTTGATGTCAAAATAATTACAAAAAAAACAATCCTGTCAACTTGCAATTATTCGAGGCATTCTACATCCAAAAGTACACGTCCGAACTTAATTCCCATGAAGAATGCATCAAACTCAGAGACCTTCTGTTTTGAACTATTTTGAATTGCTTTATCACTTGTACTCATTAACGATTGTCCATTTTATTGTATATTTCCGAAAGAATGTATTGAACTCAGAGAACTTTTCTCCTATTTTATTTCATTTTACCTTGAACTGCTTTATTTTAAACAGCTTTATCACTTATACTCATTAGCTATTGTCCATATTATTGTATACTGCCATCACCATATTTGCACTCATTGTCCTTATTACATTCTATCATTCGCATCACCTACACCACTTTTATATCACACTACGGAATATTTTCTTTCATTCCCTGATGCTGCTGTAGAACGGCAAAAGCTTGAAATTAAAATACAGTACAGTAGCCCAAGACCTCAATTGAATCAAGAAATTTATCCATTCCCAAATGCTACTGAAGGACAACTTCAAACATTTATAATACAAATGATTGTTATTAAAAAAAAAGAACTCCTTTTTGGAATACCAAGAATGTATCCACAAATCGTATGCATCCTGCCTGGCATAGGAAGACTGGGCACAAAATGGATGATGCAATAGAGAAGTTGAGCATCACTGGGAATGAAAATGTTATTCACCATTTTGACTGCATTCTTTCACGTTCATTGCCAGGTGTGCCTTTGATTATCTTCAATCGACAACATGAGCCTTTTACATTTTAAGTTATGCCAAGGAGTCAAGAAGGAACAGACCAAGAACAGCCAACATCACGAGAAAAATACATTTACAGAAAAGGAAGATGACTGGATGTGACTGTTTTACCAAAATCATATTCAATATTCTGAGATATCTTATTTTCTTTAAAGAAGAAAGTAACACGGGTCTCATTCACTCGTGGGCCAAAAATTGTGGAAAAAGCATGACCCTGTACTTCCTTAGCAAGTTACAGGGTCTTGCTGCAAGGCAACACCCATTGCTACTGTCAAGGGGTAAGCAGAGTACATTTGACACTTCTGCATATGTATCATGATCATCTTATAAACAAATTCTGAATAAAGTCTGTGCAATCCATGGTTCCGTTTTGGAAATTTATCTAATTATTAATTTAACAACCCTTTAAGTTAACAGCTGTTGCATCAGCTACATATACACAAACCTGGAAGAGAAAATAAATACAACAAATGAAGATCAGCTAGTAATCTGCTGTTAAATTTGATATTAAGTTTTTAAAGATAATATTTGTCACTATATGTATATTAAATCCCTAGGCTCATGTCTACCCAAAAGTCTTCTTTTTATGTTGGGCTTATGTGTTTCAGCTCACTTTCGCAGGGAAAACCTTTTTTCACTTGCTAGTTTTAGTATTTATCATCACTCCCTTACCCTTTTGGTCTCACTCCCATAATAATTATCAGATTTTCATGATGTTATTCCTGTTACCCTGGTGGAATTGAATGTGTTGTAGTGTTAACCATACCCAGAAGTGTTTCATGAAGGCAATCAATAACTAATGAGTACTTGATGAAAAGCAGTTATATTAATCAATGACAGTGATTGTCATTGATTAACATAACTGCTTTATTATGATGATCAATTACTTATCAATTGAAAATCACAGGAAAGTCATTCATTGATTACTCATCAATTACCGAGGAATATTAGTCAATTAACTTACATTGATTATTATTAACATTGATTTTCATGAATAAATTTTTATCAATTAATTCTGCCAAGTGTGACTCATGACTGAAAGTGACACAGAACTTTTATTTTTTCAGGAAAAAGATTCTTGAAATTCTGTCGCAACCGACACTTATCATGATGATGGATGACCCATCAAGGTCCAATAACCTGGGGGAGTTCCTTAACCAAATCCAAGGGGACTTGTCCAAAGTTTCGCATCTTCTGGGATGTATGCGCCCAAAGGTAGCATTGTAATCACATCCAATGACCCAGAAGATACAAGGTTAGTTGCTTTGGAATATTTGCTTTTAAACAGTTGAGGAATAAGTAGTAGTAAAGAATTGATTAGGTAAAACAGTCTTTAATGTTCTTCATTACAGAATTGAAGGATGAGTGCAGCCATTCACTTTTGTTCATGATGACAACTTTGAATTAGATGAAAGGCAAGAGAAACAACTAATGGTACTTGCTGAAGACAACAAGGTAACTATCAAGTCAAGCACATTGAAAATTCTGGCAAAAAGATGGGAAGTGTGGAACATCATTCAGTTCCCACAAGTTTGAAACGTACAAAAACTTTCCTTGAAGATGAAAATTTGAAGGATATTGAAACAAATGAAGATGAAAATTGCTTCTATTTAAAATGTAGATGTTATCACAGCTATAAGAAACACGAAGTTCCTCATACAATAGAAGTTGCTCTTCGCATTATATCAGGACATGTGATGGATGCCACCTGTACATGTGCTGCGGGTAAAGTTGGCTATTGTAACCATACATTGGCACTCATGTTGAAAATTTGCAAATACTCTTTGTTTGAGATGTTATCACAGCTATAAGAAAGATGAAGCTCCTGATATGATAGAAGTTACTCTTTGTATTATATCAGGAAATGTGATGGAAACCACCTGTACATGTGCTGCGGGTAAAGTTGGCTATTGGAACCATACATTGGCACTTGTGTTGAAAATTTGGAAATACTCCTTGTTTGAGAGCAAAACAACTGAAGATCTAAATGATGAATCAGATGAAAATCCAGCTCTGGAATTTGCATCAAAGTTACAAAGCTGGCATACGAGAGGTCAAGGTGATTCAATTCATCCCCAGCCAGTGATGGAGTTTGTTATCAAAAATTAGGCCTGACGATGAGAAATCTGACAAGGCTGTCTGCTGTCAACTTTACGAGGCCCACAAAATAACAAATTACGATTTAATAGTTGAAGAGAGGTTTAAAAAGCCCATTGCAGCCATCAATCCTAAAATGGGAATTGCTACCCTTGCCTCAAACACACCCAGTGAAAGAGTGCAAACCAAATTTGGTAGCAGCCCGTTTGGGTCTACAAACAGTTATCAATTTTCATATACTGAGGCCAGCTTACCTGTGTATGTTAATATAAGTTCCATTCCAAGATGTGCTGATTCAAATTTTGATATTAACTGCTACCCAAGATTTCCCCTTAAAAATGCTGAGCGTAGATTATACCCAGACAATCTCACTAGTGAGGAAAAAACCTTTTTATCTTCACTTGAAGTTGATGAGGATGAACTCAAAAAAATTGAACAGGAAACAAGGGAACAGGTGAGCACTAAGAGATGGAAGGTAGAAAGAAAGTTCACATTTACAGCCTCAAGGTTCCATTTGATTTCCAGAATGCAAAGAAATCACGATAATTTTGCTAAAGAAATGATGTATCCAAAGGAGTCTGTAAATAGACACACAGGACACGGAAGAAAATATGAAGGAGCAGCAATTCTTGAGTATCAAAAACTCATGAATGCAAGGAAAACACCAGAAGTAATGCTGAAGTGTGGACTTGTGGTTTCAAAAGAAATTCCAGTCTTTGCAGCTACTCCTGACGGGAAAGTTATTGATTTTGGTCGTAGTCAGCCATTTGGTATTTTAGAAGTTAAATGCCCATCAACAAAATCTACTGTTACCTTACTCAATGTTTGTGCTGATCCCAAATTTTTTCGTCAGCAAGTGGGTGACCACTGTTGTTTAAAAACTGACCATGAGTACTACGCTCAAGTTTAAGGCCAAATGGCAGTGACTGGTGCTGCTTGGTGTGACTTTGTTGTGTATACATTTAAAGGATTGTCAATTCAAAGAATTCCATTTGATCAAGAATTCTGGGATAACATTAGTCAAAGACTCAAGTTATATTATTTCCAACATTTTCTAGCCTTTGCTATACAAGAATACAAAGCCCAAGATAATGATCCAAAGCCAACGAGATTGCAATCCCTAATAGTGGACTGTTCAACTTTCTTTAAATTACACTAACTGTTATTAAAGTAAGTTAGTGTTTACTTTTTGTCGCTTGTCAATGTCTTTTCCAGGCAAACTGTAGCATATTTACTTTCTTGCAACTAAGGGTAGTTTAATATATTGCTAAGATATAATAGGATCCTGGACATAACACAAATGTGTGCAAACAGTCCACATCTGGTTTACAATGCCAAATAGTCTGAAAGGTAAGATACTGTCCCAGATGTGAAAATTCTTCACGTTGTTTATCGCTCTCTCCACGTGAATTCTGGGAGATGCAATTTCTTGTGTTTTTATTACATCCTCAGCAGGCATCTGGGCAGAACTGCCTAAAAATGGGGGGATGGGAGACACACCAACTGGTAAAAGATCTTGAATGGTGAAACCTTTGTCAGCCATAATTGAATCATTGGCTCCAAAAGGATGGTCTAAGAATCCACTTCTCTCAGTTATTTCCCGGTCAGATATACTGCCAGTATAGAGCTGACTTATAAATGAAATATGTCCAGCAGGAGAAATGGCAATCAACCCTTTAAGTGCTGTGTGGTTATTGTAACTGCTGAAGAATTCACTGTTTAAAAGTAAACTAATTGGCATCTGAACCTTGATCTCAGTGCAATCTATTACAGCCCTGGTATGTTATTATCCACTACTTTTTGGGATGGCCAGATGTTCAGCTGCCCAAACCTACACATGACTAGGAAGAATTACTCCTTAGGGTTTAGTTTTCTAGGCCTGCCTAAAGCTGGTCCAGCACCAGGCTGAGTATCTGTTTTGTAATATTCAGGGTCAACATCATTGCTGGCAGAACTCCAAAAGTGGATGTTCTCCCCATTTTCTCCTGGATTTAAGTATGTGTATGTCACCATGAAAACGTTATACGTAGGAAAGCCGCTATAAAATGCGACGTCTTCATTAGAAGTAAAATTATCTAATGCAAAAATTGTCTTCTCCAAATTCAAATACTTCTCCGAAAGCCTGACGGCATGAGCTCTAATTTCTTCCACCTCGGCCTCTTGTTTTTGATTTTCAAATTGCGCTCTTCAAGTAACCGCTCCAATTCAACAACCTTTTTTCAAAGATCATCATACAATGGCTGGTTTTCTGTAATGCTAATTTCTGCTAATTTCGCATGCTGCAAAATTACCTTCAAAACAAAACTCATTCACTGAATTACTGAAATCCACACTTTCTGAAGATGCACCCAGAACTGCACTCAAATCGAGTGAGGTTGGAGTCAGTTTTCCATCATCATGACTACTTGCTCTGGGTCTAGGCGGTGGTCTCTTCCGAGGGGAAGTCCTTTCCAAGCAAAGACTGATGACTGAGACTGAGATTTTCATGTTCTCGTACTGTGGCTTACCCAAACAGTCCGCCATTAATTAATTCGGTGTATAGTTTACTGTTTTAAGATCCAAGAAACATCCGTTCAAATGATACACTATCAAAACATGCAAGGTGTTTCTTTAGGACAGCTTGCTTCATTATTCTTCCAGTGAGCGATCACTTTGCCGATCCCATTCTCACACACGGACCATATATTTTTGCAGTCTTTCAAAATCAACTACATGTGCGACTAACATTTCATCCTTGGTGACCAAAAACTTCCAAATGGCTGACAATGTTTGAAATTGCCTTATAATTGCAAACCCTTAATCATTGGCTACATCATGTATGCCTATGGATTGTTCTCTTGTAATGCCGAGATCCTTCATACTAGTCCGAGTATCTGAATCAAAAGAAACTTTACTGAGAAGAAACACTTCAAAAAGCACTTACTATTAAATTTTATCATAAATTCTACTAAACTGCTTTATTTTCCTTGGTACCCTGACGCATTTTTTCCTCCTGTAACTTTCCATTTAGTAGCCCTGTCCTCAAAAATTGCCCCCTAAAAAAGGTTTTCAGGGGCCACTTTGGTTCTCAAGTAAAATTTTCTGGTTGAAACACTGTATACCAGAGTGCCAGTGCAAGTGGTGCAGTTGAAGACTGAGTTTCCTGCAGAGAAAACAATGCCACTACCAAAGGTTTCCACCCATATTTGGTTGGAAGCAGAGGAACAATGCAGGCTTGTCGTGGTCAGCAGTATTAGTTACATTTTGAGTGAAACAAATTGTCCTCCTTTGAAAAAGCTTACATTTTGGCAACCAAATTTGTCTTAGTGGCGACCATTGTACAGAAGGAAATGCCCAAAGGGGATTTCTGAAAACCTTGAGTTTGGAACAATGTACCTAGTCACCTTGATTTGATGTGTGCACTGATTGCTTCAAAGCTAATATCACACAGCAAATAAACAATTTTCAATGAAATTTTACTTACCAAGGCACAAGTCAGACCATAATAGCCAAAAGGACACCACCAGAATTACTCACCAAAGTACAAGGAAAGTAGCCAATATAATTAGTTCAGATCTTTTTACACTCAGATCTTTCCAAGTCAGATCATTCCACACAAAAAAAATAGGTCCGCAATGCAAACTTGTGTGGCATTTCAGTCAAATAAAAGTTGATGTGCTATGGATATATCAGAGAAATTGTAGCTTTACAGTGAATATTCATACATTTTGTTGTGTTGTAGTGATGAACGTCAAGTAAAGATACCGTGGAGTCCTGGTTATAAGATCCCAAGCTGCAGACGAAATAACAGTTACAGGAAATTCACTCCCTTAGGATTCAGTTACACGGAACTCTTTACCATGGTAAATGACCCTTTTACCGTGGGAAACTGCATTTAGTGAGCATGACCAATATTTCCGGAGGTAAATTTCCCATGGTTAATATCCATGGATACATAAAAAAGATCACATGCAGCACCCTTGACATTTAATGTGGTAAGTTGCACTGGTGTTTTGATGTCCAAGGTATTACAAGCAAATCACACTTCTCGGTTTGTAATTAATATGTAACCAAAAAGGAAAAATGGTTTTCCTCCATGTGCCATTTTTGTTACCTTCACAAAATCCTGTGTAGCCATTGTTTCACAACATATACTAAAACCCAGCAGAACAAAGAACAAAAACAAAAGTCAGCAAACGTATATATAGCCCAAGTTATTGGGGGGGTTCATTGAAAGAGTCACAAAGTAAACACATTTTGCAGGTTAGGCTTGTTTTTCGCAGCAGGGCTGAAAACAAATGACATCATTGAAAAGCAAGCACACACAAGATGGTTTAGTTTTTGGTTGCGATTCTGGACCGTGCAATCAACAATAACATGGCCTGTTTCGTCGGGATGCCAGATGACGTGCTACACAACTGGGACAATTAATGTTCCCAAACACAATTTTTGAATCGCATTGGCTTGGGGATGTTTACTGTGGAACAGCTTTATTTCTTTGGCTACATTTCTCCTGGGATTTGTCGATAAGTTCCAGTGGAGACAAAGAGTTCAGTTAGCCTTAGCTCTTATGCAGACGGGTTAGTACTTGATGTAAGATCACATATATTGTCGTGAACTTTCTTTTGATGTAAGATCACGCATTGTGTTATTTCATATTGTCCCGAATTTTCCTTTAAGTCTTTCATGATGTAAAATCTCGTATTGTCTACTTAATGCTTATGATCTTCGCATTAAAGGTACACATTTGAGAATGTATAAGAGAAAATACGTGAAACGAAAGATATTAGGAATGCATGTCTTTCTTAAAGTAGTTCTTGCCTTGTCTGTGTTCTTGTCTTTGCAACAATCTAAGGCGGCCACCTCTAGGCCGCCGCCACCTTTTGGTCGTTCCAAAGATGTTTTTCTATTGTCTATACCCCCATTTAGCGGCCACCCAAAATTTCATTCACATGCAGTTCAGTTTTTTTTTTGTGAGGGGAAAGGCAATGACAGATAAGAGTCCAAAATAGAAAGTGACCACTAATACAAACTCCATGTTCCAAAGTAACAGACGCCAGACATGTCGTTTTTCCCTAACCCCCCCCCCCCCGGCCCATATCCCCTGAGGTATGCGGGATAGAAAGAGTCCCTTGTATAATAGATGTCCCACGAAAAAAAAAAAAAGTAGTGGAAAAAATAAAAAAAG
>Ga0126339_10003970_pt1 | contig 10850 bp, 11 predicted proteins | sample OrbTmetagenome_2_FD_92532 | JGI IMG/M metagenome (GOLD analysis project Ga0126339, IMG submission 92532) | Coral microbial communities from Petempiche,Puerto Morelos, Mexico - Orbicella T R C metagenome | ecosystem: Host-associated > Invertebrates > Cnidaria > Coral | place: Petempiche,Puerto...
CTGGTCAGCGGATACCTTGTTTTGACAGGTGTCAATTGATCATAACATGGATGTCCAATATCAAGGAAGTACACGGTAAACCAAGGCTGCATGTCTCTGTCAACCTATTATTTGGAGTATGGCTGCCATGTTGGGCAACTCTGCCATCGTCGTTGTACGTACGTGCCCATGAGCAATACCGCTAGCCATGATAACCATGAGAAAATCAACTCATGGGTTTCCTTTTCTTTCCTATACAAGTATGGGGCTCCGCTTGGCAGCCCTTTGGGCCGCCAGAGCTCCGCTATTAATTTTGACAACGAAATCTCACAATTTGCATTTGATTAAAACATGATAACTACATTTTATTGTGCCTGAATTCATGGAAAAGTTACAACAATAGATCAAAGAAGAAGGTGGAATTGAATTTGTTAAACTAGGTCCAAACAATGGAAGCAAAAAATTCGCAAGTGAGTCCATGCACTTAGATTGCACAAAACAAACACACAAACTAACAAGACTATGGTAAATTTCTACTTAAAAGAACATTAAGACTACTCGTTCTCATTTTCTGTGAGTGATAGTCAACTTGGCTGTGTCTCATTGACTATTTAACAATTAGATTATGAGCTTGAGATTTCTACGAGGTAATAGTTGATGAGGCTGAAGGTCTCATCAATTATCGCCTCATAGAAATCTCGAGCTCATAATCTAGCTGTTTTAGTAAAATTCTAACTGAAATTTCCTTTAAATAATGATTCCAATTATTTCTGGTTTACTATTAACTTCACGCTTAAGAGAATTCACGCGGACTCGAATGTATTGTCAATTTGACATTTGCAGTTGTGTACAGTCAACTCCCGTTATAGCGGACACCCTCGGGACCACGATTTGGTGTCCATAATAGCGAGAGTCTGTAATGGCGGGATGCGAGAAAATTTTTATATTATAATATTTGGACAGACTGGATGAACTTATTCATGGCAGCGAGACTGCAAAGAGGGCCTTAAGAGAAAAAGATAAAGGAATTTTGGTTGATGGACAGAAGAAGCAGAAATCGACCAAAACAGACAAAGACAATCTCAAAAAGCAGAAAAAATAGACTTAATATGTGTGCAAATATTCCAAGATGCTGCTTGGTGTCCGCTATAACGAGAGAGAAAACAATAATTGTGACGTTGGGACCAAATAAAGTGTCCGTAAGTCCGTAATATTGAGAGTCCGTAATAGCGGGAGTTTGTGTCAGTCAAACATCTGTAACTTTCACTGGGGATTTAGCTGCTGTTTGTAATAGTGGAGTGTCCGTAATAGTGAGTTGTCCGCAAGGCGGGAGTTGACTGTACTCACTTATCAGTTTCTTTGAAAACTTTTGAGCTTTTTTAATTCAAGAAGCCCTAAATGCCCACCGCTTAGTCTTCTAGGGAATTTTGTTTATTCATTTGTTTCTAAATGTTCTTTCAAAACTTCGGAGAAATGAGGAAATGTTGCAATTTTGTCGACCACACCAAGCCACTGTATATTAATTAACAATTAGATTATAAGCTTGAGATTTCTATGAGGTGATAGTTGATGAGGCCAAAGGCCGAATCAACTATGACCACATAGAAATCGAGAGCGAATAAACTAATTGTTTTAGTAGAATTCTAAATGAACCTGGTCTTAGTATTAAACTTCACACTTAAGAGAATTAGTACAGACTGAATTGTCAATTTGCCATTTCCAGTTGTGTGCGCACACTTATCGGTTTCTTTCAAAAAATTCAACTTTTTTTAAATTCAAGAAACCGTGAATGTCCTTCTCTTAGTCTCCTCAGGAATAGAATTATTCATTTGCTTCTAAATGTTCTTTCGAAACTTCGGATAAACATGAAAACGTTGACATTTTGTCGACCACACCAAGCAACTGCACACTAATGGCTGATAGTGTGCAATGGCTCAGCCAATCAGATTGCAGTATTTGCATTAGTATACCAGTAGAATTCTACTAATGGCGCAATGGCGTGCAGTGAAATTATTTGAAACCCTCATTTCAAGTATATTTCAGGTAGAATTCTATTAAAACAATTAAATTATTTGCTCTTGATTTGCTCTCAAGGTGATAGTTGATACTCTCATAGAGAGTATGCAAACTGGGCAAATGCCTACAGGAAATTTGGAACAGCCAGTCCACAATTTTCCAGAAATATATAAAAGCAGATCCTAACGTTTTTCTGGAGGATAGGCAATCAAGAACAGGCTTGAACTGTAGCAGATTGTTTTGCATCCTGTGTAGTGCGAACTCGCTGCCATCTTGTAGCCTTGGTTGAGGCAAAATTCATGACTAGAGGAACTAGAGCCGATTCATAGCAGGTGGAAATGCCAAATGGAACAGAAAATTTCTGGATTTCCAAATTCCTGGGAAAAAGGACAACCTCGAGAGGTTGACTGAAATTTTTGAAATGAACTTCAGGAAACTTTCTTTTCCTTTTGATTTTGAACCGGAATTTCCGAAATTTTGGTTGAATGGAATGTGCCTTAAAGCTTTAGCTTTTTTCCACAGCAAAAATTTTACACTGACTCTAGTTTCATTTGAGTTTAAAATTAAAGCAGTTTTAAATCCTTTTTCAGTGCTTTCCATGGTCTGCAGAGGACAAAGTCAGCTGCGCTTGGCTTGTTAAAAAAAAAACAGGGAAAAGATTTATATCAAGTTAACATTAAGCTTATCAGAAATTTATAGTTTAATCTCAATGCATGCATGTATGCATAACATGATGACTGAATTTATGCAGGTCAATGTTTAAAGACGGAGTCAAGAAAAACGTTGTTTCACCAGTCTTGAAACTCTCTCTTGTATTAACTGAGGATCCTGCTTTTTGTAATAGGTGCTTAGGGATTGCTGAAACAACCTGGAAATAACTTAGAAAGTTAGATTGACGTTGAATTTGTTTTGAAATGCACTAAATGTTAACGGTTTGCCATCACTATCCAGGACGTCTTGGATAAGAACAACTCCTTTTTCTTTCCATTTTGGTAAGAAAAACCTTTTTCCATTGATTAGAATATCCTTATTGTTAAAGAGAATCAAATCCTGACCATTGTTACATTTATACAGGTTCCTTATAGCAAGAAAATTGGTCATTATTTGTCTATAAAATAGTGGAATTCCAGATTTCTCCAAAAATTTGGAGTCATACAGTGTAGTTACAGCTAAGAAGAAAATTCAGTCCACTGTATTTCTGGAAGAAATTAAGTTGGAATGGATTTCCAAGGTTCTAGGGAAGTTTCCTCAGATATTAATAGCTTGATTAATAGTTTCCAGGCCAGCCGTAAAGATTTGAAAAGAAAGTTTGGATCAGGAGCTTGCAATCCTCCATTGACATAGTCTTGACACATGACATCTCTCTTAACTTTGTCCTGTTTCTTATTCCAAATGAAACTAAAAATGGACTTCTTTATTCTAGAGGTTTCCTCTGAACTAATGTCCTGCATAGATGCCGAAAAAACTATGTGTGAAATTCCCAGGCTTTTTGCAATAAGGCACTTGCCGAAAGGGAGAATTTACAGCCTCACCATATATATCAAGTTTGATGGTGAGATTGTCAATTTTTTTCACCACATTTTCTTTGTTGTTTTCTTGCTTGTTATATGAAATATAAATTCCAAGAGTGCGTACGAGTTCATTTGTCCAATTTAGGCCAAGGGGTTTGTTATCCATGTGCCTCCACGATCCAAGCCAAATTGCTTTTGTTTTTCCCAAATTAAGGTTTAAGTCCAGATATGCTGCCAAATAATCAAAGTACTTCGGTTGCACTATTAACTGAAGCAATATTCTGTAAAAATAAAGATAAGTCATCTGCGAACTGACTTATTTTATGTTCTATTTCAAAAAATCGTTATACCTTCAATATTGGTTTCCTGTCTTTGCTGCCAAGATCTCTGCTCCCAATACAAAAACGTAAGGGGAAAGGGGGCAGCCTTGCCTAACACCTCTTGATAACTTAAAGTAGTTTGTTGTATATCCATTATGGAGAACAGAGCTTTCAGTATTAGAATAGAAAGTCTTAAACCATTGCTTAATGTTGTTTCCGAAATTAAGTAAGTCTAAAGTTTTCTGAATAAAACTCCATTCCACCCTATCAAAAACCTTTCTGAAATCTAGCAGAAGTAAAATTCCCAGGTTGTTTTGAGCTTTAGTCTGTTCAAAAATATCATTTATCAAACGGATATTCTCTCCAATATAGCACCCTTTGACAAAGCCGGTCTGATTTGAGTTAATGAGAAGTGGAAGTACCATTTCTATTCTGGTTGCAATGGCCTTTGAAGCAATTTTGTAATCAACATTAAGAAGCGTGATGGGCCACCAGTTCGATAGATTTTTTAAATTTGTGTCCACTTTGGGGATAAGTGTAATCACCCCTCTGCACTGGGAGATACTTAATTCATTGTCTTCAAATGCTGCATTAATACTGTCGAGGAATTCTTGGCCTATCAGTTCAAAGAAGAACTTGTAAAATTCAATGGTAAAGGCATCTTCGCCAGGGGATTTTCCACTTCTAAGACACATCAAAGCTTTTCGACATTCTTTCAATGTTAATTTTCCTTCAAGGGCATCCCTTTTGTCCTCTGTTAATTTCGGTAGGTTAATACTTAGATTTTCAGTAAAATCATGAAAGGACTTTTCAAAATCACTTCCCATGTCTGAGGAGTAAAGATTTTTGTAAATATCACGAATTTCTGCAAGGATATCATCATCATTTGAAGTTTCAGCTCCTCCTGCAACAGTTAGTTCGGTGATGGTTTTCTTATTATAACTCTTTTGCTCCATGTTAAAAAAGTATTTCCTAGGTTTTTCGCCACTTTCAATCCATCTTATCTTTGAATGGAGGATAGCACCATCTGCCCTCTCATTGTAAATGCGACATAATTCTGTTTTGGCACGTTCATATTCTTGTTGTTCAGTATCAGTACTGCCATCCACGCTGGAGTTTATTTTCTCTTCTAGTGACTAAAACCACCTTTCGAGATTCCTTACATTTTTTGCTTTATTTTTAGCGTATGGGATTGTCAAGCTTCGAATCTCCATTTCAGTCAATTCCCATTTCAGCTTTGGGTTGTTCAAATATGCATATTTTCTACATTTAATCAGGTAATTTTCTGTAATCAAATCAACAAAACATTCGTCATCAAGTAGGGAGTTATTAAATTTCATAATCCTGGACCTTTTTTCTTACATTCAATTTGCAAGGAAAGTCTAATGGCCTTATGATCGCGTGCAACTGCAGTCTCTATATTGCACTTTTAGTTCTAGTAGTGAAAAGTTTGGCGATGAGAAAGAAATCAATTCGTGATTTCATTTTTAGTGTGCTTGATTCATATGTGAAACCACAGGCGGCCCAGACGTTGAATACGATCAATACGTGACATTATGCTGTTGGCGATTGCATTACAATTTTAGCTGTTTGTAAGACAATGTATGAGAATGCTTCGAAAATTACTGTAAATGCAATGTTTAAAAAATAATTTGAATAAAATGGCTTACCTTATGTTTGCATTGTGCTATTTTAACGTCTCTGGGTTCCTGGAGGTGGTTTAGAGCCATTTAGACGAGTTTTACTTTCTGGCAGTTTGCTTCCCCTAAAGAGAGATGAAAGGCGGGCGACCCACTGGCCCGACGGCCTGCACTCAGAGCTCTGTAAATTCCACAAAAATGGTCTAATCTCATCAAAATTGCCTCATGGCAGCCGTCAATAACTCTTCTTCCCATTCGCTTTCTCCCAAGGTTCCAAAGTTTATCTTAACCGCCTGAGAATCACTGGTTTTTCAGCTCTTGCTTTCCATTTCTGCTCCCTTTCGATTTGTAACCGATTATCTTGGCCACAGGATTTGAATTTCTAGCTTAATGACCTCACCATCGTGACAAAGTCGCCTCCAACCATCGAGAGGCATGGGCATTGGTCAGTTACTCTTTGCCATCTCTTGCTGCAGTCGGGAGAAAGCGAATGGGAAGAAGAGTTATCGACGGCTGCCATGAGGCAATTTTGACGAGATTAGACCATTTTTGTGGAATTTATGGAGCTTTGAGTGTGGGCCGTCGGGCCAGTGGGTCGCCTGCCTTTCGTTTCTCTCTAGGGGAAGCAAACAGCCAGAAAGTAAAACTCGCCTAAATGGCTCTAAACCACCTCCAGGAACCCAGAGACGTTAAAATATTGCAATGCAAACATAAGGCACGCCATTTTATTCAAATCATTTTCTACACGTAGCATTTAGAGTAATTTTCGAAGCATTCTCATACATTGTCTTATAAACGGCTAAAATTGTAACGAAATTGCCAACAGCATAATGTCAAGTATTAATCGTATTCAACGTCTGGGCCGCCTGTGATGAAACACCATTTGCCAGGGTTCTTGATTCTGAGAATATCAACGAGATTTAGTTTCTTCATAAACTTGACAACTAAACCTTGGTATATGGTTGGTTTCCATTGAATGCCACCTTTCTTGTCAATAGCCTCAAGAGTGACATTCCAGTCGTCCCCTATAATTAGACTACTTATGTCAGCTTTTGAGATTAGAATCTCACTAGGATTTTCAATAAATACTTTCTGAAGAGCAGCATTGTTTGGTGCATAAATATTGCATAGTGTAAATTTGAATTTCTTTAGATAAGCATCAATTAACAGTATTCTTCCGTCTTGATCCCCCAGGAATTTCTCGATGTTGATATCCAACAGTGGATTTGTAAAATGAAGTGTAAGTACTACTACTGGCTCTACATTAATGGTAGTACTTGTACTGCCACTGGACCAAAAAAAATGGGAAAAAGAATTAAAATTAGATAACATCGATTGGAAGTCAAAATTTACTCCTATTGGACAAACATGTCGTGAAAATAAATTGAGAGAATCTAACTTTAAGCTGATTCATAGACTAACTGTTACCAAGAAGGAATTATGTACCTACCGTTTACAAGACGAAAACAAATGTTTATACTGTAAAGAGCCAAACTCGATCCTTCATACCTTTGTTGAATGCCAATTTACTTAAGACTTTTATAACAAAGTTGTCGATTTGTTCAATATAAAATTCAGTTGTACTTTCTCCCCAAAGTCTCATGAGATATTGTTTGGAATAGTGATATATATTTCTGAAAACAGCGTTGTGAAATTTAATTACCGCTTATTACTTGCAAAATATCACTTATACTATCAGAAAATGTACTCTAAGCATTGCAACATAGACGAATTTGTTATAAAGGTAGAACAAAAGCGGATCATTGAAAATCGTCTGAAGAGAAAGATTCTTGCATGAGATGCCTCTGACCCTAATGCATTCTATCCATATCTTACGTCCAACTATAGTGTAAGTAAGATAGTGCTCGACTTGTAATTTTATTTTAAGTATGTTCATTGTAATTTTATTTTGTTGTAACCAATAAAAAAATCTTTTGTTTTTGCAAAAAAAAAGAGGAATGAATTTGGTTTCCATGAGCTTAACTTTCACGCTACAGTTTTCATTCAGCAAAATACAGAGAAACACAAACTTCATAGCCTTCAACATAATTAAATAAATTCTAAATAAATTTCAGAAGCAGTGTTTCTGTAACTAACATTTATTCCATTTGGAAAACTTTGGAAAGTTATCATTGACAGAATCATTTCACCAAGCATATGAAGTTTGAACTACTTGCAAACTTTTCATAGTCTTTTACTTTTGCAATAACCGATTCTGCTCACAAATCCCTGCAATTCCCTGTTAGAATACTTTTGAACAATTGAATTGCCACTGAATGAAATTTTGGAAACACTGCCAACTTTTTTCTGCATACAGTAAGCGAAAACTGTTTTTTCTGCCATTCGAAGTTGCCTGGTTGAGCCCAAAATTTGGTGTGGCCAAAACAGCCTTGTGACATCACTGGCTGTATTACTCTCATGCCGCACTGAAAATTTAGAGTGATTATAGAAGAAGAGACTAAGGTTCTAAGCCCCCCAAAAACATCTTAAGGTAATCTCAGAGCTGTAAAGTAGTTAATAACAGTAACCTTAAACATGAGGAGGAGGGGAGTTGATCCTGTGGCCTTTCAGTCAATTTAATTGGATATTTCCAGGATATTTTATGTGAGCAAGCAAACAAGTGTGATCTGTTTATGAAAACAGTTCTAGTTCTTAAATCAGTTCCAGTTCTTAAACGACCGGGACACTTAGTCAAATGGCCAGCACTCAATTAAACAATATCTACATTCATAAAATAAAAAAAGACATGAATACTAGAAAAAGCGGCTTCTGAAAATATTACTGATCCGGAGTGCTGCTGCACGAATTGCAGCAACAACGCTTCAAGTCTTGAATCGATTGCCACAAGCTCTGGGCCACAAGCTGCCTTCCATTGAAAGGGAAGGTTCCCCTTTGAATATTCTGTAAAGTTTACATAACTGCATATGCTCATGCCCAGAATAGGATTCATTTTTTTGAATTACTTCTTAGTATGTCGTACTAAAGGTACTAAGATTTCCAATGCTTTTTAAATTAGAGTCAAGGACTGGATTGCTTAGAGTACTAGAACACAGCCGTAATTGGGGCTCATTCAGTTGGTATGGTTAGAGTGGGGGGTTAGAGGAAATTGGGGTAACAAGAACACTGCCATATGAGGTGTACTAACGCACTAAGGATCTTTTAAAATACTTAGATAACAAGAACACTGCTGTACCAGGTGTACTAATGTACTAAGGATCCTTTAAAATACTTAGATAACACAAACACTGCTGTACTAGGCGTACTAACGTACTAAGGATACATTACAATACTTAGATAACAAGAAAACTGCTGTACTAGGCGTACTAACGTACTAAGGATCCTTTAAAATACTTAGATAACAAGAACACTGCCGTAGGAGGCGTACTAACCGACTAAGGATACATTACAATACTTAGATAACAAGAACACTGCCGTACTAGGCGTACTAACGTACTAAGGATCCTTTAAAATTCTTAGATAACAAGAACACTGCTGTACGAGGCGTACTAACGGACTAAGGATCCTTTAAAATACTTAAATAACAAGAACACTGCCGTACTAGGCGTACTAATGTACTAAGGATCCTTTAAAATGCTTAGACAACCAGAACACTGCCGTACTAGGTGTACCAACGTACTAAGGATACATTACAACACTTAGATAACAAGAACACTGCCGCACTAGGCTTACTAACATACTAAGGATACATTACAACACTTAGATAACAAGAACACTGCCGTACTAGGTGTATTAACATACTAAGGATCCTTTAAAATACTTAGATAAGAAGAGCACTGCCGTACTAAGTGTACTAATGTACTAAGGATCCTTTAAAATGCTTAGATAACAAGAACACTACCGTACGAGGCATACTAACGTACTAAGGATACATTACAACACTTAAAAAAAACAACAAACAAAGAGAATGGAAATCACTTTCTGTCATCTGCCAGTAGAGAGGGAGATGGGAGAGCGGGAAAGTGGGGGGACATTCAGACGTCGTGGCCTTGAAGTTGTCGGATAGACGCATCCAGTTTCACTTTTCCTGGACTGGTGCGGTGTAAGCACAGCATCTCTAAATTCAAGAACAAATGAAAATACAGTCCTCGTCTTGATGGACAGAACGGGCTTATACCCAAATACACCGCAGGAGTAGCTGGGTGGGGACAGTGTGCAAGACACACGACTCCATTCCTACACAGTACATTAACAGAGTGCTCAAACTAAATCACTTGTCTGGAAAAGGTAGATAGACAGTGTATTCTCTAGCTGGAATATAACTAAAGATGAAGTCACGCAATTCTTTAAACAAGCAGATAACCACCACCCAGCTATCACGTTTACCGCTCTAATATATAGCAGACTGAAACCACACTCGTTGACAACAACATTTTCAATGGCGAACGATTCATAAATGAGTCTATATTGGATGAAAAAAAAACATTTCAAACCTGCTCAAATATTTCAGTACATGCACTTCTCCGGTTCCCATCCACCAGTGGTCAAAAAAGGGCTTCATCAAAGATGAGGCACTCAGACTTCTCCGAAAAAAAAAATCCTTGGAAAAGGATAAAACAAAACTTGCGGCATTCAACAGAAATTTAAGGAAAATAAGCAATCTTGCCTTTCACCACACGATACCGTCTAACGGTGCCTGATCCAAGAGAAATATTCATACAAAAGTGGCAGTTAATCCTAAAACAGCTGCTACTTTGCAAAATGTTCAAGGATCCCCCAGTTGTTTTGTTCAAAGGGGGTAGATCCTTAAAAGATCTACACGTTCGAGCCAAACTCTAAGCTGGCTATTATATGTGGATAGGAGATGGGTGGGCCTCTCACCCCATTGTCAACACTAAAAAGATAGAGTTTGTTTTCAAAGTTAATGTTTTGTCCAAACCAATTGTTTTAGAAACTGTCTCTGAAGAAACAGCTTGTTGTTTCGATTGATTGTCAATTGTAGTTCACTTTTGTTGTGTTTTGGTATACTTTGCAAGCATCTATGATTGGCTAGTAAACACACTTTTCTAGACTGAAGTAATGACTAAAGTTGTTAACTGTTCACGGGGTAATAAGAAGGTAATTAGAAATATTTTATTCATTTTCATAATATCGTTAAAAAATCATGGAATCGTCTCAGTCTATACGTGGGTCAAGACCCCCAAAATGGAGGATTTCTTATTACTCGTAGTTACAAATGCTACCATAAATTGCCAAAAACTTATATCCCTGCTCTATATCTTGGTGTGTGACAGCAATGTTATACTTTAAATCACTTGATCAAGCAACACTCGCATAAACTGAAAAACTTGGGCCATCATTCACTTTTAACTTGACCTCATTATGCATTAAAGGCACCAGGAAGGTGATAATAAAATGCCATTCTC
>Ga0126339_10003971_pt1 | contig 10850 bp, 5 predicted proteins | sample OrbTmetagenome_2_FD_92532 | JGI IMG/M metagenome (GOLD analysis project Ga0126339, IMG submission 92532) | Coral microbial communities from Petempiche,Puerto Morelos, Mexico - Orbicella T R C metagenome | ecosystem: Host-associated > Invertebrates > Cnidaria > Coral | place: Petempiche,Puerto...
AGGATCTTCAGAACGCTTAATTCAGACAAACATTTCGCAAACGACTTGCCGACACGTGCCGAAACACAGATCTTATCTTGTAAAAACATTAAGTTCACGTGTTAAAATAGGAAGTTCAAGCGACAGTTTCAATTTTCTTCCCATGTTTGGTAGCTTAAGATCAAGCAACTATTAATAAACGGTAGTTTGTCGGTGAATTTGCGAAGTGAATCGAAAACTCAAAATATGATAGCTTTCATTGATTGGCAGGACATTTTGACAACATGCAAATTTCACTTTGAAGCCTTTTTCATTCCCAGAACTGTAATGTCCTTTGTTTAACAAACACTGCTTCACATAAAGAAACTTGTGGGAATGCATAACAAAGAGACATATATGCGTATATGTGCGCGTATTAACATACGCGTATACGCAAAATAGGCTCGTATAATATGCGTATGCGTAGTTCGCATATATCTGAGCTGCACTGTATTTTGAGTTTTTGATCGCTTCGCAAATTCAACTGTATTATGCATTCCCGTAAGTCTCGTATGAAGCATTGTTGGTCAAGGACATTCCTGGGAATAAAAAAGTGCTAGGCTTCAATGCAAAGTTGCATATTGTTAAAAAACGTCAATGAAAGTTATCATATTTTGAGTTTTTGATTGCTTCGCAAATTCAACTGTATTTCAACTGTGTTAAATTAGTGTCCACTTAGTTCTTTTCTCAGGAGTTCTGTAGTAGCCGAATAAGACTGAAAAAAATATATTGAACAAAGCAAATAAACTAAATAAACAAACCACGGGGGTCGCTGTAAATTAAATATGCAAAAATCCAGCATGCCATAATACTGTTTACTTTTAAAACCTAAAATTTCCAGATAAAGGCAACCAAATGAAAGAAATGTGACAGGAAGTTCAATAACAATAAATTTTCATTCAAGATGAGGCCAAAAAACTTATCTAAAAGCATAAAAATGTTCAAAATTTCATGGACATGCTTCGCTGCATGACCACATGTTCAAAAAAAGCCACGCAATGCCATTTCCAAAATTCTGTCTAGAAAATTGAAAAATAAACAAGCAAACGGATGCTTAAACCACCCTCATACCAGTGTCTTCGTTCCCTTTGACCAGCTCGTTTTGTCAAGCCAGCATGGGTAGTAAGGAGTGAAGACTCGAGGTACAAGATTGATGTTTAAACGTAAGACATGGGTCGCACTGTGGACTTTTTTTGATTTTGGCGGGGCATTTACTCCCAGAGGGTTACTGGCGTCCAGGGGTTCAATAACAATATTATTTTTGGCACTAGAGGGTAGTTTAGAAAAACGGGTGGGTAGTTTTGTGGAAGGCCCAGAGGGCCTTCCCAACAAGGGGGGTCGGGGGGCATACTCCCCCAGGAGATTTTGAAATTCTAGACTCTTGCAGATGCATTTTCCTGCATTTTAAGGCCTATTTTTATGTTGCTTTGATGTTCCTAGAAGTCAATCAATTAGGAAGACAAGGTTGATAACTTGTGGTATTTTAATTCTTTGTAGTCAAATCAATTCATGAACGGTACATCATATTTCACCACGAAAAGAAGCATAACATTTAAGTTTAAACACCGAAATGTGTCCCTTTCAATATTCTCAACTAACCTTGCGAAGAATTATTCTTCTTCGACCTCTTTTGTTTTGATGCTGGAGTGAAATATGCTAATAACGATTACCTTTAGGCAGCCATTATTATTCATGCTTAGTCCCAATTTCCTCTCGATTTCAGCTGAAGTGCCTAGCACATTTTTTCACTTCGTATTGAAGCGATTGTTCTTGTGCATTACGTTACACTTTCTTCATCTTTCGTGGTCCAAAAGGCTGGGTTAACACTAGAAAGTTTTTGCTTGTACCTTTCTTTTTCTTTACCTATAACATAAGACTTGTTTTGCCAAATTTCTTGAAGAGAATCCTTAGCTGCGAGGAAATTACCTGGTCTTACATTACCAGTCAAAGGAATTGCAGCACCTACATGTGCGTAAAATGCATGTAGTCTGCGTGTAGTATTTATCGATGGTGCTTGTAAGGTGCGTGTAATTACACGCGTGTAAAATTTACTGATCTGGTAGTTGTAAACACGCATTTGCATGTAATTTCACCTGTGTGCGTATATTTTAATTGGAGGAAGAAACCTTTGTTATTCATACACGCATTTGCATGTATTTTGCAAAACTAAAAGCCACTACTACCTTGTATGCGATACACACGACTCTCAATGTTCACAACAAAAAGTAAATTTAAAAGCCAACAAGCGTTGCTTAATTAGTGGACCAGCTCAAGCACCTATCAAACAAATACTCTTTCTTAATCTGTAGCAGCTCACACTTCTGCTTAACATCAAGCCTAAATTCTGATCTCAGAGATCCCTGAGCCTCTCCTTTTCTTTAAAACACGTACAATGTACGTTGCAACGTAATGTTTACCCATGAACAAAATGTCATTTCAACTCTTGTTCCTTCAATAACAATGAAATAGGGATTCAAAATGAAATTTGTGGACTCTCTCTTAATCTTAAACAGTAAAGAATCAAAAGTTTATTTATCAAAATCTAAGCGTTCGTTAATTTTCAATTCATCAGATTTGAGTGTAACCTTCAGACAAAAACCGGCAATGTTTACACCGGGTTCATTTGATTATTCAGCTTAAATTACAATACAATTGATTACTGATGAGCTAGATTCGAGAAAAGCATTCAGATTTTCATCAAGTCTGGTTGACAGATCGTCGCATGTCGGTATATGTATAGGTGTATGGAATAAAATGAAGTAAGTAATTTAACAGAACTTTCACACTGCACAGGATTTCCCCCTGGGTAGATTTTGGTCACATGCTAGGCAATGCTATTCGAGAAACAGATCGACTTTCATTTTTATCAGATCAAAACAATATGTTTTCAGATTCTAGTAGAGAGCATTCGCTTCTGAGTACTATTTATGACGAATCTTCAAAGGCTTTTTGAACTTAAAGAAGGATAGCTGATGTTTAAAAATTAACTGAAAATCTCAAGTGAAATATCGTGTTTTGCTGTTAGGATTTTGTGTTCATCAAGCCTCAGGTCGTCAATCGCTGGCACCCTGGTTGTTTATCATGAAAAGAAAAAAAACACGACGGGAAAAGCTTTTGAACACTGGTTAACTCTGAATTCTGTGGAGTACGAAATATTTTTAATGATCTTCGGATTGATTTAAAGTACACTGATTGCTGTAATTTAAAATTGAAAGCAACATTATATGTGTATGTTCAGCTATCTCTATCAAGGTGATGTATGTATGTATGTATGTATGCGTGCATGCGTGTTTGTATGTATGTATCTCAGTGAATCCTAGCGTGCCCACCAGTCACTGGCACCGCTTGTTGAAACTACAACAGAAAAAAATACTTTTACTGTAAAGCAGTAAGCCGGCTTAAGGAAACTGGTCGATTCTATTGGAAACGTTTGATGACCAGAAGCAAGAAGGCGAAAGACTAAACTGTATCACAGTGCAGTCCAGTATGGTAAATGTTACACGGTAAATGTTTTGTTTTCATTACACGCACCTTTAATATTTCGTTCTCATTACACGCACTTAATGGGTTCCAGTTGAACGACTGCGAGTAATTTTGCACGCAATATCATGTCTACTGCGTGTAATTACACTCATTTTCGTGTATTTGCATGTAAGGTGCGTGTAATGTACGTGCAGTACACGTGCTTTACGCAAGTGTAATGCTGCAGTCCCTTTGACTGGTGCTGTAGTTATTTGTGTACGGCTACCCGGGACAGTTACAAGTGGGTAGATCTACCCACTACGCGGCTATTATTGAAACCCCTGCTGTGGGGAGGTAACAACAAAGCTGCTTGTGGCCGTGTAATTTGCTGATGAAAACAAATTGGCTGTGAGTCATTTCCACAATGCTATGAAAACTGAAAGCGTCGAAATTTGTATGGATTAAAGTGGTTGGCTATACTGAAGAATTACAACTGATAATGTTTTGTGACAATTAGAAAATGTTGGAGCAAGAGTTCTGTACACACGATATGTGCTAGTGTTGTGAAATCTAATTTAATTGCAGAATTTCAGATTTGATTGACATTGGAACAAAAGAAAATTTAAAAAAAAAAAGTTTTCTTAAGGCCATTAGGCAAGATGTGACCTTCTTCATGGCAGGATATCGGTCTCTTCGATCTTATGGTGTAACGGACATAGGTATGTCTGATATGATCGCGACATAAGTGTCGCACATGTCACGAGCATGCGATGACATAATTTATGTCCAATGTAAACATCGATCCTGTTAGTACGACCCCTGCCTAACTAGAAGACAATGGATAAAATGCAACAATCACTCCAGTCCCGATACCTGCATTTAACAACTGGAAATCTAACCGACACTTGTTACAACCTTCAGGTAGCTCACCTTTTCGATACACTGTTCTCCATTGCTTTCTGCTATCTCAACTGGTTTGACAGCAAACTTCTTCAATTCAAGTTCAATTTCACCAATATTTTAGTCCACAGATAAGTTTAGTTCAGATATTTCAGTGCTCATGCAGTGCTCTGACAGTGCTCATTCAATTCACTTCAAGACAGGCAAAGATCCAGCCTACACAGCACTCACAAATACATAAATTTTATGTGGACCCTTGACCTATCGCATGTGCGACTTGCTTGTCGATCTAAAGTTGTATGTGTGGACGATATGTTCTTATTATGAGTTTGTCCTTGAACGCAAATTTATCTGATACTGGATAAAGCACAATCCACACTCAAAATCTTTGTTTAAATGCTGAAATTAAAGGCTCTCCGCGAATTGTATAAACTGCAAACAACAGTGGCAAAGGACAAGTTTCTCATTCTCCAAAACCAAAGACAGTGAATTTTTGGTGTGTCTTATTTACTAGCTCCCAGAGTGCATTTCGTTTCCACTGAGGGATAAATCGTGCGTGACATAAGCGCAGCGCAAAAAAGTGCGAAATCACTATCCAAAGGAATGCTGCGCGCCAGCATTAAGCGACAACTACGTCATCACTTAATAAATTCTTCACGCTAAAGCGAAAGCTTGAGTTTTTGCCGATGACTTTTGCAGTCATTTTTTCAGCCGTGGCTTTACCAAGAATTCAACTTCAAAGTAATACTGTACATTACCATTTTTGTTTTCTAAACACGCTGGGACCAAACAGCCCTGAAAATGGTCATCAAGGTGTTGCAAATTTTGGTTATTTCAGCATAACTTCAAATGTAAATATCTCATCATGAAACTTGGCAAGTGAATAGAGGACAAAAAAATGTTGATTTTTTTTTTACAACAAAATTGACAGCAAATATCAAATTATGACATCACAGTTAATGGCGTCATGTAATAACCTTGATTAACAGTTTTTAAATTCCAACTTTTTTTACTTCTTTAGAAAGAGCACAGCAAGAGTAGTTAAAAGCTTCAAAGCGTTTGTCAATATCTCAAAAATTAAAGGAGATGTGACATTTTAAATTTTAGAGAATGCTCAGCCAAAAAACGGCGAGCCCCCCTTGATAAATATTTTCAAATTGAAGGTGTGTTTTCCTGTTAGAAATCTCACTTATGTTGCATATTGACTGTACTATGTGAGTAGAACAGGTGTAATTCAAAAAAGTGCCCATCAATGTTTTTCCTGCCCTTCTAAGCACCTCAAAACGTATTTGTGACGTCATTAGAAGTGACATCATCAATTATTCAAAGAACAAAAACTTTTTAGCAGTACCAAGTACTCTATATTACCAAATTCTCAGAGTTCCTCAAAGAAAACTGAAGAAAAGGGGGTTGATTTAAGAGGAACCATATGGTTCCAGGCGGGAAACTGAAATTTCTTTGAATTGCTATAACTCTAGAAATATTTGTCATAGCGAGGAACGGTTTTCAGCATAATAGTCCCCTAGTCATGCCCTTTTAAATGATGTATTTGGTGGTTTGAAGTTAGAAAATTTGTGTGACACGTTTTTGTGACGTCATCAAATATGACGTCACAGTATGACATTTTGACATTTTGTTACACTTGAATGATCAAGACAACGATCCAAGGCAGTGTGCAAAGTTTGGTATAAAATTTGCAAAGGGTGCAAACTTGCCCTAAATGACCCATTTTAAGGCCATTTGGCCCCCAGCGTGAAAGTCCAAGAAGCTGCTTTAAATCCACAATCTGTATGCAAAACTCAATTGAAGGTGCACCAATCGTCATGCTTTCGCCGTGGTTGAAGGAAGGAAAATTCTTCACCATAAAGGTTCAGCATATGGAAGTCATGCAAATAATGCTCAACAAAATCCATATTGTAGTAATGTCTTAAAACCCACTCTAGTAAATCTGCGAGTGCTGTAAAAGTGAAGGGGGCAGACCACAGGCCGATCGGAAGGACTAAGTCTTTGAAAAAATTTCCCAACCACTGCATTCCCAGGAAAAAGCGGTCTCCTGGGTGGACTGGAACAATACAGTAGGCACTCTTAATGTCAAACTTGGCCATCAGTGTTCCACACCGGTAGGCCATAATCCCATCAATAATGTCCTCAACCGACATATACTGAACAGTGAAAGGGTCCTTTGGAATGCCATCATTAATACGCACCCCAGCTGGACTGGAGAGATCTAGGATTAGATGTCATTTGCCTGATTGATGCTTTTTGGGTATGACACCAAAACGACTAATGTAGAGGTTGCTGATAGGAGGGGCAGAGAACAGGCCGGCTGTTCTTCCTTTTTTTTTCAGTTCATCCAACAAATAGTTGTTGATAACAGAGGGTTGAAGCAAGGCTGAAGACATGTTTTGGAGGGAAGATTTAAGGGAAACAGACTCTGGATTAAATCCAAGTCGGAAACCATAACAGAGGCCCCTGGTGACAAATTTTACTGTGGCACGGTCTGAACGGCAACCTAATTCAGCCTCGAGCTTGTCCACCTTAATAGGAGACACCATTGACGGAGGATGTAAGGGAGAAAAATGTCCTTCCGAAGAAGGGGTTGATTCCAGTAGTTTGGGAACATCTTGAGTAAGACACGAGGAGCCTGAGGAGACCAGTGATACCTCTTTTCTTGAATGAGAGATGCATGAAGCCCTCTCATTAAGACTGGAGCCCGGGGAATCCTGAGGTGAATGGCCACTTTGTTCTGGAATGAAACTTGAATACGGGACACTGTGCAGTTAATGATTACCACTGGGGATGGGATGATGAGAGCCTGGATGACTAGAATGTGAATGATTGTAGCCAACATAACTGGAAACTGGAAGAATACTGGAGTAATTGGCAATGGAAAAACTGGAACATGGGTAACTGAAACTTGGATAACCAACAGATGAAAAACTGGAACTTGCAGCACTGGAATGGGAGTCATTAGAACGTGAACAACTGGAACTATATACACCATTTACAAGAGCTGGAGACTCTGGCTTAACACTGTTGGCACTTGATCCCTGATGGAGTGAGTAAACTAGACCGCTGAACACCCTGGGAAGACTTGTATGGGCAGGTTGCCTTGCGGTGATCCCTGCGAACAATGAAGCAAAACAAAATCGCCAAGAAAAGTGGGGAGAAAGCACCAGCTTTTTGAGGAGAAAAAGAAAAAAAACTAATGGGAACACAAAAGCCAGAAATATGTTGATGAATAGCCAAAGATGTGCGGGAAACTGCTCAATCCTACAACCAAAACATTCCAGGGACCATCACGCTGGAACACGCTAGTACCATGGTGAAGTACACTGAGCCTGCAATACCATACAAATACTGCTGACCGGAAGTACCAGATACTCTTTGTTGTTAACTTTGTTAAATTGCATTTAATAGCATTTGCCCGAAAATTTGCCCAATGATGCAAAGCGGAAACATACGTTATGCATGAAAGCCCACTTGAAAAGTGTCAAAACTACGCGGCAAATAACTCGATGTTTTTCGGCTCTGCCGAAGAAAAGTAAGTGAAGTGAGATGTACAGAGTTGTTCACAGATAATTTTGCTTAGATGAGTGAATTATTTATATGTAAGAATTATTTATATATAAGATATATATAAGATATATATGTTATTTATATATAAGGAATTATAAGAAATTTCAACAAATGAGCTTGTTTTGATTAGTACTGAAAACCTTTTCCCGCGAGAGTAAATGGTCTGAAATTGACCGTGAAATCCAATTAACGTGAAATTCGTTGGTTCACGGTTTGTCACTCTAAATTTACAGCGAAAATAGCAAAATAGTTTCGAAAATACAGTATACTTAGGAACGACTTTTTTCTGTTGCTGGCTCTTCGTCTATAAAGAGTGAAGAGGGTATAAAATTGTTCCTCAGCCTGGCTCGACTGGCTTTAGAAAGTGACGAAATGATAGAGTGTCATGTCAATCGGTTTGTTGTTTTCACTGGTTGCCTAGCACATGACCAATTTCTTCTCCGCTACTTCCAGTTTCGAGTTTCATTTTCAGCAGACAAAAATATATAACCTGTTTGCACTGAATTAAAAATAATTTAATGCTTGATTTTATCATTCTCCAAGACATTTTGTGCAATTTCAATTCTCATATCACTTAGGTCTCTTTACGGAGTAAGTGTCGTTATGCAGAATTCTGCTCACGTGGTTTGCTATTATAACAGCACACTTTTTTCATTCACAGTAATTAAAAAAGAAGAGAATTAAAAAACTCTTGGGAGTTTGTTTTTGCTGATTCATATGTTGATCAGTGGCGTCAAAATATGATTTAGTTAACTATACAATGATCTCCTGTAGCCAATTAAAGAGTACTTATTCTCTGCTGCAAATTGCAGGAAAATGCATCTCTGCAAGCTTAGGATTTCAGAATTTTCCTGGGGCATGCCCCCAGACTCCCCTAGCTCTTATTTTTTCTGCCCAGTTGTCATACCCTGATGCCTGCACTTAAAGCCTTATTGAAACTCCTGTTCAAGTGGTTGTTTTTTTCTGCTGGAAATCAATCAGTATGCTCAACAAATGCCTTGTTTTACTGGCCATGTTATCTTAGCGTGGATATTTTGGATGCTGAACAGGTTTTTCATTCTCACTCTCTGCTGTGATCGGTACATCGCTTGGCGCATACTCGTGCTTGTAAAAGTCATCTGACTATAAAGTGCATGGTTTGTTCTAAAACCTTAGCGATGCGCTGTTTTGGTCAGTTTGGGGCCTGCTGTCATGTGAGTAATTTCTATCCCCTGATTCAGCATTTTTTTTTTTGATGCATTGAAGGAACAAAAGTGTTTGTAGTAACTCAACTCCTAAGGACAAACATTGATGTCAGAGTAGCCCTCAACTCGATAGGGTAATTCTAAAGGAAAGGTGACATAGAATAAATGTGAGATGGGTAACTCCAGTATAAATTTTGAGAAGGACATACAGGAGTATCTTCGTTAATTCATTCGTTCTTCCATCCCTTCCATCCCTTCCATCCATTCATTCATCCATTCATGCTTTTTTTAGACCAAGGTAACTGACTAATCTGACTAGTCCATTGTCAATAACCAAAACTTGTATCTTTTTGTTTCAGGTAACAGTTCAAGAAGCTTGGGAATGACAGGAAGAATATCGTCTATATGTAAATCCAGTTCAATTGAGGTTATTTTCAAATTAAAAGCTACATTACTTCCTGGGTCACAGGGCAAAGCTGTGGACTATTGCTTGAGTAGGAGACATTTAATTGTTTTACAGCAGAAAACAAAGAGAAGCAGTCAAAATGTACACTGTTGGGCCTTTTTACTCTCAAAAAGGTTTTTTCAAGGGTGATAATGTGTAATATTATTGTGATGTAACAGTGAATTGTGTTTAACTAGAAAGCCGATAGGATTTGCAGATTTGCAACAGTGTATCTATCAATTGTATTTGGTAACATTGTTCAGCTAGTGTGGTATTTTTTGCTGCCAGCAGGGTTCTCTGGCACAGTTGAAATAGGTAGAGATATTATTTGTAGTAGCCTGCACTGAGTATTCAGAACCTCCCAACCTAAAAAGGACCATGATTTTGGTTCTTATCAGTTACCTTTGAAGCACAGTGTGTATTTAATGCCAAAAGCATCTCTCTCAATGACCCTAAACTATTCAAGTTTGGTTGCCTCAATGAGAAAGGCATTGTTAGTGGCATACACCTCACATAAAGAATAACACTATTCCAATAGGATGCATAATTACAGTCTGAGACTGGAGTCTCCCTGATGGCCCTATGGAAAACTAAAATTATAGCAACAAAATTAAATACCAAAATACAAGTCAGTAGCACAATGTTACATGGAGAAAAACCTCATTATAAATGCGCCAAGGCTAGAGTCCACAGACTATTAGTGGGAGGATGTGATTATTATCATGATTTTTCCTTCATTTTTGAGTTTTCTGCAAAATTGTCATTGTATTTTCAGCGTGGAGATGTACCAAATAAGTATTTAAAAGCAATAAAATTGATATACTGTTGACATAGTGTTTTGTATGTGCATTTTGTGTCTTGAAAATCTCAAAAGTGGCTGGGATGCTGAGGAGTGCTGATGGCAAATTTCCACCGGCCGCCGGTGCTCACGAGACCCCTGCTGGTAATATGTTAGGTCTTTGTGTCATGTTGTGGTCATTTTTGTGCATTTTGTTGTAGGTTTAAGTTGAACTGCTTCAACTGCTACTCAGATGTTAACAGACACTTTTTGATACTAACCTGTCTGTTTGCATTTGACACAATGAAGCCCTTTTAGTCTTTGAGACCATAACAAACCCTGGACCCTAACATTCCATACTGTACGTTTTCGCTTTTCATGTGATGTTAAAGTGCACCTAACCCCCAAATTTTTTTTTCGCTAGAACGAATCTACTTATTATTTGAAATAGTTCTGCGAAAAAATTTTTGAATTCCGTTAAATC
>Ga0126339_10003972_pt1 | contig 10849 bp, 3 predicted proteins | sample OrbTmetagenome_2_FD_92532 | JGI IMG/M metagenome (GOLD analysis project Ga0126339, IMG submission 92532) | Coral microbial communities from Petempiche,Puerto Morelos, Mexico - Orbicella T R C metagenome | ecosystem: Host-associated > Invertebrates > Cnidaria > Coral | place: Petempiche,Puerto...
ACCCAAAAAACAATTAGGTGTGTGTTTTTTGGGGTCCCCCCCCCCCCAAAGAGATTCAAAAGGTTTTTTATATCCCTCTTTTCTTTTTTTCCCCCCCCCCCTAACAAAAACCTTTTTTTTGGGGGGGGGGGGGGGGGGGGGGGACTGAATACCATACCCGCCTAAGATGGGAACATCGTATATACGGGTCATTGATAGAAACTCTTTTATTAAAGGTCCCAGAATCACGTTTTTGTGGTCGCGCCACCCGTTCATGTTATCTTGTACGTGAGGCTCAAATTTACTCTGTCGTACCCGGGAGATTGCTTACTGTAGATTTTAGCTCCTAGGACGTTCGACCATTAGTCCGACATCTTCAATGAAGAATCCCCCTCCCACCGACCTCATTTCCCTCCCTACCTCTCCCTCCTTATCTTTCCATACGATACGATACGATAACTTTGTTTAAACACGGTATTTCCATCGGTCTATTTACGATAATCAACTAGCTACCTATCTTCCTAACTAAAATCAAAGAGAGAAGAATCCAAACAAATAAAAACGCGCTTTTCATGGTACCCTACGAACGGAGTCTCCTTCGATCTTCCTAGATCGAAGGAGACCCCGCTCGAAGGGTATCTTCATGGAGGCCTTGTTGAAAAAATCACTTAAAACTGTGGCGACTTAGTTTAGTCTTGAACTCGGTTTATGAAGTTGCTTGTCTTAGTTCTATAGGTAATTTATTCCACAACTGAGCTCTATCAATTTTCCGGCGTGTATCTTCTATTGGTTTGGATCTGAGCAGTCTTTAGTGACTGAATTAGCGTAATTGGAACTTTTTTTTTCCAAGACAAGAGCCGAACGCCCTAAGAAAATGCTAAGCGTGTACCCACGTTTGAAATTTGGGAAAGAGCATAAATTTCCTTTTCATTTGTTGAGGAACTGACAGACACATCTACAGAATGAATCAGCCTTTGTTCAAATCCATCTTGGAACCAACAATTTTGTTACCTGTCAATGGCTGGGAACGTATACAAACAGTTTGAATGAGCTTCAGGGTTAGTTACTGTAATATAAGAATTACCATGCTCTTTGTTCTCAAAATGAGAAAATTTTAGATTTCAAGGACATTTCGAAATCAAATGGCGCAAAACTCGACATCCGCCAACATATAACCTTATAAAATGATTAGGTTATTACTACTCTTTTAAAGAGTGTATCAATTTATCGTCTTCGACGGTATAAATATACCAAGCTTATTTACTTTGTCTTCATATTATAACTCCTTTATTTCGCAGTTCAAAGCATCTATTTAACTTCCTTGGGTTGTACACCTGTTTACCACGGGTTCAACATTTTTTCGCTTCTGTCAAGTTACTAAGTACCTCACTTCACACATTGCAATCAATGCCTCCGGTATTTTTAATTTTTGCTGAAATTTTAAACTTGACAGGTCTAAATTACCTTGTGTTTTTCATTAGCTTTCTGTTTTCTATCTTTTAATGAATATGCCAGCTTTGTGAGGTCGATGTTTTCTTTTGACAGAAAGTCGCCTACATAGGGGACATGCTGTTTAAATCATAATTTTTGAAGTTAATTTCATTTGGAGAATTTAAAATCTTAGTTTGCTCAGCGTTACGACTAATTGGATGAACAAAGCTGTTATAGCAATCGTCTGCCTGTATCGGTTCCTTCTCAAGAAATAATAATGTACTTTTTATAAAAAGTCCTCTCGCGGATGCAATAAGTGTAGTTTACCCTGGACGAGCCGTAAATTCTTACGCGTAATTTGATTCACATCCGGACTGGCTTCTATTAACCACCGAGGTCATTAATTTTTCGCCTTATAAACAAAGAAAAATCCAATTTAGTTGGTAGTGATGATCATTCACCAGGTCTGTCTGACTCGGCAGCGGTAAACATGACGTTTTGAGATCTTCAGAAACTTGCCAGGAAAGTCAAGATCGTTCATGTATCGATGCGTATACATTGTGGGACTGAAAGCCACATAAAACGCGCGAGCGAATCTCCCGAAGTTAAGCTGTTGTTTAACAATAACCAGAAGTGTCGTTGTTATTTTCAAGCCATCTCCGGTAAAATGTTAATTAGCTTCTTAAGCAAACTATTTGTCACTTCGATGTCTGTAAAAAACATTAGCGGCACAATAGGGGAGATCGACCCGTCTAAATATTTGCTCATAGAAGTTGTAAATTTTCCTTGTACTAACAAAGTCATTTGCGTTTAATAAGTCGCCAAATCGTGGACGATCACACGACCGTGACTCGCTCTTCGAAACGATCTCTTGCAGCCAATTTGTAAACGCCCCGAAAAAGATCTCTGGCGATACTATAGACCGTGAACTCGAAACCTCGAGGTATCAAGTGTTGAATCATTCTGGACAAATGACACGCATTTGGTGAACGTGGAGGCACTAAATGAAACAATAAACTTGTCATTTGCAGAACAAAGGAAAGCGGCCTTGTTCTAGTTGGATTTCGATTAACGCAACATAGTAATTGACAGTCAAGCTAATGGACAGGAAATGTGAATATATAGAGATCGGTGATCATGCCTGATCATATTAGTTTGAGTTTCGTGGCTGTCGGACGAACGTGGTAAAGTGGAGTCGCGAAAAAACGAGCCGTCTTTGACGCTGAGGAAATCCACAAGGGAAAGCAGAGGATTTCTGGAAAGGCTGATGGGTGAGTTATCTACCAGAGTGCCTCGATTTGTTTGGGAATATTTGGTCGATTGGGCGACCTTTGTAATACGGTTTATGTGCTATCAGATCGTAGCGTGGAGAGCTAGTAAACACAACGCCAATAACGGAAAGCCTTGGGAGATTTATATCTAACAATGGCTACTGTATTGCCTTGTATCTGCTTCGAACAGTCGCCGGCTGAAACCCTTCAACCGTCGCGAGCCGTGAAAGAAACCCTTCGTGTGCTTGAGGGGAACTTCGCTTTCAACACGCGCTACAATAGCTGTCCCACGCAAAAACATTGTTAGTCAATGGATTTAAAGAATGTTCGCTTTATCGTATGAAAACTAGCCTCCTACGCAGACAAAACGGGCTTGTTTATTCAATAAAATTATATGAAGTTTCTTATTATTTTTGATTGTAGGATTTTAGACGTAACTTCGTTCTGAACGCTTAGCGTCTTTGAAACATAAGTGAAGGTTTTTCAGTGTTATAATGTTTTCTTGCTGTTCTCTAGCGACAGAGAAATTTGATTTTCTCAAAGAACCCCCGAACAAGCGATTGTGTGGAGGCTGCGGTTGTCCTATTAATGATCGATTCCTTCTGAAGGCGCTAGACCGCTATTGGCACGAAGATTGCTTGAAATGCGGCTGTTGCGAATGTCGCCTGGGTGAAGTTGGATCCACTCTCTACACAAAAGCGAATTTAATTCTTTGTAGAAGAGATTATTTGAGGTGGGTATAGGCAAACGTGTTTTTCACAGTCCACTATTTACTCTACAGATTTGGGATTTTTAACTCTCTCTCTCTCTGAATTGCAGACGTTTTACTTAGTAATGAAATCGGTTTATTTCGTCGTTATTTTGTTTGGCTAACTGATGGCGACACTTTCGTGAATGTTCCAGTTTTGTGTCTTGTCATTCATTACCTTTGCAGACGATTCTATTAACGACAGCCTGCAATCAGATGTGAAGCATTTAATGGGATTGGGACGGATTGTCTGTGCTTAGATTAAAAACACTCTGTTTTCTAAAGAACGTCACGCAAAAGTACAATTTTACACATTATTAAATATACTTTACTTGTTATGCTTGTCAAGAAATGTGATCACATTTTAGCACTTCCGTCCATCTATGTCAATTTTCCTCCAAGTGTATTCCTAGCCTTTTAGCGGTGAGCTGTTAAACGTCCGTCAATTGATAAATATTCCATCAGGCATGCTTTTTTGGCAATTCGTGAGAACCACACACGGACCAAAGCTCCTCACTAAGTCATGCCTAATGGGTTAAAACGTTTTGGCTAGTCCGACTGTGTTGGATCACTGCTTTGACCTCTTGCTTCTCCGGATGCGATTTTGTATCCACTTGGCTCGGATAAAGATTACTCATTGTTTATATTTGTCGCTTTTAAGGTTGTTCGGAACTAAAGGCTTCTGCACCGTGTGCTGCAAGACAATTCCCGCCTTCGAGATGGTGATGCGCGCCGGGGAAAACGTCTATCACTTGGAGTGCTTCTCCTGTCAAAGATGCCATCAGAGATTCTGCGTAGGGGACAAATTTTACTTAATTAACAACAGAATTCTGTGTGTTGATGATTACGAAGAGATGATGTCTTACGGGAAACCAGATACCAAGAGATTCATTGTCTAAAGAGGCGTTTCTCTATAGGAAGAAAAATTCCTTGACACGCGTCCCAGACGAGCCCATTTTTTTAGCCTCATATTTCGAATTTTCGTGCGTGTTCCTTCGCTCCTTGTTTGGCAACCATCTATTTTTTAGGTGTTTCCTGTTTTTATTTGTATTTTAGGTTAATACCGCTACTGTCTATGCTAGTTTTATACCCCTGTCGTATCTGCCCGTGGATCTTTTCCGTTTCTTCTCTACTGGTTTTCAGTTGGGTTTCCCGCTTAACATTTTGATGGTTTTTCGTGTAATACAAAAGTCAACGCTTTCTTTGACTGTTCTTAGTTTCATTACACTGGATTTTACATCCTTGCTTTTCACCTAGTGACATTGCTTGCTCTTAATAATGTAAATAAAACCACTTTAAAAGTGACAATTTGAAGAGAACGCTAATTTCCTTCCATCTCTGCTACCTGTCAAATAAGGGAAATTTTCTGCACGCTAAAGTAATGGACACATTGTATGTCAAGAGCATTGTAACAGAACACTGATGCAGAACACTGTAATGGCTTCCAAATGTAAAGAATTGTGGATTGAAATCCCGAAACGTCGTTATTGCTGCGATATATGAATGGAACATTTGACACTCGCAAGACGCGAAATCGAGATTGTGAAGAATTAATAAAAAATATTTCAAGTATTTAGTAAATCATAGTCTACTGGAATGAACTTCGCCTTTTCTTTCCTCCAGCTCTGCTAAAAATCATTCAATTGAGCGAATGAATTCTAGATTTGTGCCAATGATAGCGAAAGCGGATTTCGCGTGACTTCGAACTGAAGAATAGAGATTGTTGCAAGTATACTTTTAACACAGCTTTCAGTGCGATATAGAGATAGTTTTAATGATCGATCTGCCATTCAATCCGATGAAAAACTTCTTTGAATGACCCGATAAATGCGATTTTGAAAGGGGGGATTTTTAAAACCAACTTACCATCTGATTTTCAGTATATGTAGACAAAAAACATATGCCATGAATATTTCATTGCAATTTAAGCTAAATGGCAAAGATCACTTAAACGAAAACAACATGGAAATAAAGCTGAGGCAACTATTTAAGAGGCAATCAATCGGATTAGTGACAGGCCAGCGAAGGAAAGACGTTTTTCTCTATACAATATAATTGCTTTCATCCTTTCAATCTTTGATCGTCTATCTTCTTACAGAATACTCGACATTCTTCGCAGTGCGAAGATTTTGTAAAACAATAATCATTACCATTTAGTCGGTGCGTTTTCTGAAAAACTCTCGACGTTCTTTCGCTTAAGATACCGCTCTGCAAAAACTTCGGCCATTCTTTCATCCTATTCGAATGAATGAGCGAACTAGTACCGATAAAAGCTTTGTTAAATGGAAAAACCAATTTAACTAATGAGTTTTCAAACCTTACATTAAACTCTTAACGTAGCTTGTTTAAAAGTTTTTAATAAAAAGCCAATTTCTTTGATCGCGGCCCGACAAAAGAACCTTTTTTCAGTAGGCGTTCACTTTTCTACATACCTTTCCGGCTCAATTAAACAGTCTGGAACCTCTTAGCTGTCCAAAAATCAACGAAAAAATTAAAATGTTCTTCGAGTTAACGATCTTCTAAAATAACCACTCTTTTCCGCCTCTTAACGGTGATTATCTAGAGTGTTTGCCCCTCTTAACTTAACTTTCAACGTATAATAATGGATTGAATATTGAAAACACTGAGCGGAAACAACGCATTACGGTTAAAAGCGCCAGAAGGGCTTTGTTGTTTTACTGGATTTTTTCCTGGCAACATTTGCACAGCAGATTTCCTCGATTGACGAGGCTGAAAAGGTAAACCACAAAATTCCGCCGCTTCTCATTTATACTAATTAAACAAAAACAAATACACATGTTGTTTTATGAGACGCTCGGGTTGTTGTTTTATGAAACGGTGAGGAAGTATGTTATATCATTCAGTTTGATGTCATTTACGTCGCTTGTTATTATTCGTGTTTACTATAATAACAAACAAGAGGCTGCAAAAAGAAGTGTGAAGACCTTTGACATCATGGGAGTACAGTTCATTTCTGCAGTAGGAGCTGTTTTCAGTATGTTTTTCAAATAGACCAATTTCGATGTATTAAATTTCAGCCTAAAAAAATAGGCCTCAGTACGAGGCTCTGGGGAATAACTACAGCGTTTGTGGGGTTTATTCCCCAGAGCCTCGTGCTCAGCTCTATTGTGTAAGGCTGAATTTTAATTCATCGAAATTGGTCCATTCCTCTCTCATGGCCAACCTCGTTCCCAGTGTCTTATTTCTTCCTCCCTCGAGAAAATATTCGAGAAAATAGAATTTTTTTTCCGCGAGAAATTCGGGCGAGTTTCCACCCAAAAATTCCATACGGATGACGCAGCTTGACAGAGATCCGTGTCGCGTCTCTGATTGGCTGCTGCACAGTTTCGCATTTTCGCGCGCAAGTCATAACCAATCACAGTCACTGTGTGCATCTCCGTAAAGTTACGTCTTTCACTCGTCTTTTCGACCTCGTTCCCGCGCTCTACAGAAGGAAGAGGAGAGAAAGCTTGAGAACTTTCATGGAAAGGATAAAATGGGCACACGAAGATTGACGTTTGCTTTACAAATGAACAAATAAACATCAGTAGTTAGAAAATATGATTTATTAGTTTTTTTCCCTTGGTGTCTGAATAGATAAAGTTTAATCAAATTACTTAGCTGTAGCTGTAAACAAGATCAAGTGAAAATGTTGTGATTTGAAGTGCGAATCAGACTTTGTTTTTGAAAGTTTTTCAAAATGTTTTTCTCTTTATAGACTTCACTTCATGGACTATTTATTTACCGTTAGCTACGCTGTAGTTTGTTCAACAACGTTCACGAATAAAAAATGAAAAACAGGGCAATAAAGCCTTTTTGCAATACCATCTTTGATAGCTTTCTCTAATAACTTAAAAATCTTAAATTGCCTCTTTTATGGAATTCAAAGTCCTAAATTGTAAAGAGTAGTTTCCTTATGAAGATCATTGACAGGCTATCATAGAGCAGTTTTCTTTTAGGAAGTCGTGCCATAGACTGAGCGTAATCTTCAACAGAAAGCGCGGGAAAACTACTAAGCCAATCACGACTGGTTTTAGCTTAGACTTGATTGGCTAAAAGGTTCTCCATCCTTTCTTTCATTGGCTGAGTACGTTGCACGAACAGTAAACGAAGAAAACCAATTAAACAGCGAAAACAAAATTGTATTTCAATGGCATCAGAAAACCGCTTTTGTTGAAATCAATCAAATTCCTGGGGCTGATAATTCAAACAAACTCCTATACCACGTCTTAACCGTAATCTGCTCCTAACCTTTACGTCTCGTCCACACTACGCCGAAGAAATTTGAAAACGCAGCTTTATTTCTACGGTTAGGCCTGCCGTCCACACTAATCCGTGACAAAAACAGAGCTTTCCTCAAGCAATTCCAAAACGACTGGTGATTGTTGCGTTTTCACATTTCTCCCGACCAAGTGTGAACGGAAAACATTTGCTGCGTTTTCAGAGTGAAAACCCCGTTTTCAAATTTCTCCGGCGTAGTGTGGACTGGCGGGGCCTTAAACATAAACCTGATGCCCTCATCAAGGAAAAATGCCCTTCTATTTAATGACGTTCTGGAATATTCGCAAAGAAAACAAAACTCTACCTACATACCTACATGCATGTCTACCTGCCTAAAGTTCTACTGAAAGAAAACTGACAAAATAAAAACCCAAACTAACTTCTCTGTGAACAAATAGACTGTCTCGTGTCTCTTAAAAAAATCTTTTACCCCTCTACGTTCTCTTCCCATAAATTTTTAAAATTATCCGTTAGTTAAGCTTTAATATTGCCGCACCACTCCCTGGCTGAGTAACAAACAGACTCTCCGATACTCGTTGAAGTTTCTCAGGGTCAGCGGCATAGTACCCGTCATGCACTTTTTTCATGAAATCATCGATGACGTCAACAGGTACCAGTGATACTGTGCAACCGCCCCATCCCGCTCCTGTGAGCCTGGAACCAACTGCGCCAGCTTGCCTGAAAAATACAGTGATTCATGTTGCAAAGACTTGTTTCTAAGTGGCCAGAAAGGTCTTTTATTTTCATGAGAAAAAAGATATTTGATGATTTCACGCAATTATAGCTTCAAATTCTAATAAGGTAAGAAAAACAGTTATTACCGTCCCTTTTGATGTTTATTTTAGAGTATATTAGGTGGTAAGGACTATTTGAATGAATACCTGCAGAGATTCACCAACTGGTCGAGTTCCTCACAACTGCACTCGTACATCTTACTACAGCTGTCGTGGCTCTCGTTCATCAGGCCTCCCAGAACCTAATCACAAACAAGACAACAACAACAAAAGTTTTCACGGAAAATAACCGAAAACAAAGTCATCACATCTGGCCAATCACAGTAAACGCCGCGATAACGAAATGCACCACTGAATCAGAGCTCACAGCAAAAGCACGCAAACGGCACCAAGCGCGAGAAAACATGCGACTGTTGCCATCCGCGGGAAAACATTCGACTGGTGGCACCCGCGGGAAAACAGCCACAAAACAAAATGCAACAACAACCACCACCTTTAAGAGGAGGCTTTTCTAATTGAAGACTTTTTCTTGGTTTTCGTATCGGAAATCTTTGAAAACAGGGAAACCACCTATTGATTAAAACAGCCCCAAAAGCACAATCAGTGGCGACTATTTTAGGATTCGTTCCAATTTTCAGTAGTACTGTCCTTACCTGAACAGCGTTAGCAGGTTTTTCCTCGCAGACGTTTTTAAACTTGAGCACTCGAGACGCTTCAGAGTAGACATGCTTGGCTCGGTCGTGAAGTTTAAAGCTATTTACACCCGCAGTTGAGGGACTCATGCACTGGTTGATCAACTCTTCCTCCTGTAAAACAATGTAAAAGCAATGACTTGAGTTGTAACCAAGAGGCCGGGCGCACCTAATTCTAGCGAGGTTACAGCAAATATTTATCTGCTCGTATTTACAAAGCTTGTTACCAGACTGTTACCACTTCAAAGTTTAGCCAAGCATTTGTTGCGGATGAAAATTTTATTTCAGCGTCTTTGCGCAAAACAAAAAAATGTTTTCCTTCCGTAACAAATTTGCACGCTAATGAAATAATTTTGGGAAACACAACTGGTTCCTGGGGCCTGTTTCTCGAAAGTCCCGGAAACTTTTCGGGCCCGAAAAGTCATTTTTAGCTCATCTGTATCTAAAAATGGAGAAGCGTATACGCTTGAAACTTCTTGAATGAAGAGAACCACTGATCGTGTTAAGAATATGTGAATATGTGAATAAAACAGCTCTGTAATCCAGATATTGCTATGGCTTTCCGGGTGCGAAAAATTTTCGGGACCTTCGAGAAACGGGCCCCTGGTTTGCTGGGGCCTTTTAAGAAAGGCTAGTTATTACTTTAGAAATCACAAGACCGGGAGACTAGGGCACAAATTGCACCTGGTTTTGTTCTATCAACATACCGAGAGTTCAAAAAATTTGCAAAGCTCTTCCTTTGTGTAGGGCTCTGAATGAAGACATGAGTCGACCATCTGTACCCTGTATCAAACACGAACAAAAAAACATACGTTACATTCTTACTCGAATCAGTTCTATCACAATAATAAATATTCCACATTTGATTTGAAAACACCTGTTCATTTGAGATTCATTTGAATTAAAACGACGCATTGTTAACTACGCACAGCTTACATTTCATCCAAGCTCTTTTCTTTGCCTTGCTGTACCTCACTCAAACGTCGCACACTTTTCCAATCCAGGCCGCTTTCTTTAGCCAACACCTATGGGTGAAAAGAAGCGGAGGTAAATTCATAACCTTGGTTCCATAACAGTTTCTTTAATAACAATCCTCGCCGGGGACAGAAGAGTGTTTGAGAATTTATTCTGGCGTAATATTTCCTCTTCGGTGGAGTTTTCTTACTTATTTTATTTTATGCTGAGACCTTCTACAAGGTCTCTATCGGCCCTCACATTTCAGCCGTTCTTTACGGAGTCGTACCTCAGGAGTGCTCGACATCAGGAAGACACCCGAAACTCAAGCTTGGTCACTTACAACATCGAGTTTCTTTTCCGTCTTTAGTCAAAGTTAGACAAACATACCTTGGCCGCTAACCGACACTCTACAACTCTGGCGTTAAAATGCGTCCCAGCTGTTGCAGATTTCTTCATTTCCACCTACATATAAACAACCTTAGCATCTATAACGGTCTTTTGATTCAGATTTAAATTAATCGCGTACTTTAAGTTAGTAAGAACTTATTTAAGTGTCAAAGTATTTAGCCCATGTGGGCTAATTGGGGACACTGTATCAACTCTACCTAAAAATTTTCATTAATAGTATTATAGGATTCTCTTAAAAAATTAAAATTGAAATATTGGCAAACAATGAAAGGAAATAAAAGAGTATATGTTGTCCTAAGAAACGCCTTAATTATAATGTTATATTAATTAAAGTTTAACATTCTAAAA
>Ga0126339_10003973_pt1 | contig 10848 bp, 7 predicted proteins | sample OrbTmetagenome_2_FD_92532 | JGI IMG/M metagenome (GOLD analysis project Ga0126339, IMG submission 92532) | Coral microbial communities from Petempiche,Puerto Morelos, Mexico - Orbicella T R C metagenome | ecosystem: Host-associated > Invertebrates > Cnidaria > Coral | place: Petempiche,Puerto...
TAACATATCTTTGCAATAAAAGATTAAAACGGTCAATACACTGCGTTCAATTATAGAGAAAAATAGCACAGATAATGCGGGCATTGGACAAATAAAGTGATCGCTCTATTGACGGCATGTTTGTTTTTTTGCAATCCTTGTGCCCGCGCTGAATCGCATCAGCAAAAGCGCGTGCAAAAACTGTGTTCGGCCACCTTAAACTGCTGCTGATTTGTAAGAGATGAAACTGCACACTCGGCCGACCAGGCTGTGATAACGCATGTGCAGAGGCATTACAATGCACATTTAGCCTTTTGCATAGCGCCGTTCTCGTTGCCATTGTCATTTGCTCCCAAATACCAAGGTTACACAGCAACTAAGTATCAAACTACAAATAATGGATATGATGCAATTATTATCCCGCACAAGCTAAAAGATATATCGCCTTCCAGTACGTGGAGAATTATATGTAAGATGTAAACCGTTACAAGGTAGTCGCCTTGATCGAACTCAACTGTCTTTTTTATAAACGGTTCGTCATTTTATTACCGATGGGTTCTGTCTACAATTCCATCAGATTTCGATCTTTTTAAAAATATTTCATTTTCCACTCAGGTTAGGGGTAAAAGGCCCTCGTCAGGGATAAATCAATCGTATCAAGGTGAAACAAAAGTGGAATAACCGATGTTCCTAGTTCCTAGCCCAGTTACAAAACTAACGTCTAATCAAACCCTTCCAACGGCGTGAAAAACCGGAACACATGAATAAAACGACTCTCAGTACTACTACGGCTTACTCCTGAATACTCTGTTGATATTCTTCTTTAACATCATTTTTATGGCTGAAAGTTTTTTTTTCTGACCAAGTTATCAATAGCCAGGTTGCACATGCGTGGACCCTCTCGTATTTACCGGTACCTGAGAATACCTGTACTACCTGCTGTAACCTCGACCGAATGGTAGTTGTTTTGGAGATTGCACGGACCACACTCGTCTCTTGCTGGAACTTATTTCTTATAAATTTTACAAAATAACTCTACAACTCGTACTGTAATTGATTTTACGATTGTTTTTTGTCTACGGAAACCTCCAGACCGCTGAGTCTCTAAACAGAAGCATGTTTTTATTGTCTAGGGAAAAAGTAAGTGGCACGTTTCCCTAGTTCTACAGATCAGTAGCAACACAACAAGAACTTACTGAAGTGTGCGTTATTCGCCACTTTGTAAACGAGAAAATATAATGGGTGCGTCTAGTGAGAACTTAGTCGAGAGACGTAAACAAAAAGATCAGAAGCTATTCTGACCCCAGCAACAGTCCTACGAGCATGAGATGAGACTCGCCACAGATTTCTTTTCGTTGCTGAAGTGGCGAATGGGCGCGAAAATGGCATTCCAACTACATAACAAAAAGGTCGAAGACCAGTCAGAAAGGAGAATTTTGTTTTTGTTTCGATAGTGTGTAACAGGTAATACAGATAAAATTAATAAAGACACTGCAGTGAAAAGGTTTGTAAGAGACTGATTCCACTAATGTCCATTTCAGATTGGTTTGACACTCAGCCGCCTTTCCTCAGTTCAACGAAACATGGACAGACTGGATGAAAGCATTCATTCTTTGAACGAAGCACTAAACATGTTTGGATACAATGACGTTTACAGAGCCGTGATCTTATCAAAGCTGAGTGTGGTGTATCGCTATAAGGGAGATTCTAAACAAAGTCTTCGCTATGCAGAGAAGGTTAAAGAAATTTCAGACCGGCAGCATGGCACAAAACATCATCCTGGTAGGTAATTTTAATTTGCAGTATTACTGAGTATTTTCAACCCAATTAACAAATGGTAAACGCCATAGCGTGCACTATTGAGTTATGGCTGCACGCGGGAGGTTGCTAAGCACGAAAGAAGCGTAAGAGTGCTTAGCAAACCTCCCAAGTGCATCCATAACTCAATAGTGCACGCTATGGCGTTTACCATTTGTTTTATAACATAACATTGAGACATTGGAACAACAGAAGTCCTTTTGTTGTGCTACATCACAAAAAAATGTTCGTGTACTCTTAGATGACAAGAGAAAACAAGCGCGCGAAAATTAATTCATGACTGACAACCGACTGCACACCCGTAACTCGATAAAGTTTCATCTTCAGACAACTGTGAAGACAGTTTCGCATTTCTGGCAGAAGAACGTCGGCCATTACTTTGGAAAAAATGTCTGTCAAAAGATTTGCTTTGTAAACATAAGCACACACGTCAGCAGCGTACACCCATGGGCAAGTAGTAGACGCTAAATTAACCAATCAGAGCGCGCGCTTTGCTTTAGTTATGTTATAATACTCCTTTACAGAACGAGCAATGCAGTATTATTTTACAGAATAAACGAGAACAAATTTTCTTTCAAATGACACTTATCTTTTTAATGGTTATTTATTCGTTCGGTAACAGAGACTTTCTTCTATAGCTTATTAAATTTCTCTCCGTTTTATACAAGTGAAGATAAATAGCCAAACTATCTAAATGGTTAAAAAGAGGTTTAAAAATAAAAATTAAGCTGCTGAAAATCTAGGTATTTTAACCATTTTTCTGTCGTTACAGTTGAAAAATGCAGGAAATAAAGGAAAATGTAGTTCTTAACAATAGAACGAGGAAACAAGGTAAAGTAAGGAGTAAATCTCCCTTAAGACAAAAGTCAAGAAAAACACTGGGACACAAGTATGGCGCGCCGTGACGTCATGTGAAAACTATTTCGAGTAGTTAAAGGGTAACAATTATGCCCCTGTCGATCCATTCAACTTTGCGTCTTCGCTCACTTTGCACAGCGGATTTATAAAACGAACGTCCTAATCTCTGGGGAGGAAAGAGCAATAATTCCATGCACCTGCGCTCGATAGGCAGTGATAAATACAAAAGAGCAGGAAATCTCTTGATTGTGTTTAAGTGCACACGCTCGTTTGCGAGCAAATAGCCCATTTCCGAGTTGCCTTAAGCCTCTCTATCAAAGCGAGGCCTGATGCACAACCATTCGTATGAAAATGAGTTTAATTTACATGTGAATGAAATCTCATTTTCATATGAAAGGATGGGCACCAGACTCGGTTTAAAAAGGGGGCCAAAGGCAATTCGGAAATGGCCTGTTTACGCTTGACACTATGCATCGCAGTGATGCGCAACGCACGATCGCCCCTTAAGTCGTCGACATTTTTGAAAATTGTAACAAATGATCCGAAATAATGACCTTGTCGAAAATTGTACGCCTTTTGTAAGTCAAATTGCGGAATCGAAACTTGTTCACGCGGCTCTCGTCGTAGACCGACTATTATTGTATTACTCAGAATTGATCAAGTCTATTGAAGTATGGAGACATAGACCCTAATTTAGGGGAACAAGCTTTACTGTAGTGCTGAGCGTAACTCTTTCGCAACGAAATTGTTCGAAGTTCGGTTTTGGATTTTCTCGCGGATTTTGCTGCGTTATATTCCTCGTTCAGTCGCTTTTGTTGTAGATTTACGAGTATGTTCATTTAAATCTTTCGCGTCAAACTCTACATAGCTGATTTAACCGTGGCATTCTGTGGATTTTTGTAGTTTCCAGGATGACATTATCAATAAATAAAGACAGGTATTAACAATAAACACAGGTATTTAACAATAAGTAATTAAAGCAAGAGAAGATCGAGGTAAAAGAGTTAATCCCCCGTATAGGCCTTATACTCAAGGGAACCCCTCTTAGCCTATTTTTAGACATGGTACCTAGCTCTTCCGCGGATGTTTAAGATGTTTACCAAAACTTGATTATTTTGACTTTCTTTGCTTTCATATTCATTGAGCGTTTTGACTTTGTTCGCCTACATTTTCATTAATTCAAAGAGGCGATTTTTTTTCATTGACATTTTTAGAAACCAGATGAAGCGTTCTCGCTTAACTGTCACTCAACTGATTGTGGCGTCTTTTTAACCAGCAGAGAAGATCCTATGTTTCCCTTCATTGAGCATTGTGAGACCTTTGTAGTCAATCACAAATAAAACATGTGTTAGCGCCCATGTTGTTTCCAATAGGTTATAATAGAATTGGTTCACACTTTTAGCTGTGCATATGTCGAGTTATGGGTGCACTTGGGAAATTTGGAGAGTACTCAAGAAGCTAGAGTTTATTCTCGACTGCACCTTGAGTAACTCTTACGCTTCCGCGTAAATGTACAACGTAGAATGTCTGTTACAGCTATTGCTACAGCATTATTGAATCTTGGACATGCTCAAAGTGACATTGGGGATGTGGAGGATGCAGTGAAGAATCTTACCAAGGCGATGGAAATTTATGTTGCACTCCACGGTAAAAATCATCGAATTGTTGCTGCCAACCTTAACTACTTGGGGTATGCATATCAGCAAATGGGAATGGTAGAAAAGGGAAAGAAACAGCTGGAAAGGGCAGTAGAGATTATGGAACAGTATTCGCCATTGCATCCAGGTAATAAGCATTGGTGTTAAATAGAGTGCTCAGCTAGTTAGTAATATAAGCTGTAAGTTACAAAGATAAGTGATAGCAAGTCACCGGTTGCCAGACCGCATCTTTTCATTTGCACATTTTCATCTCTTATATGGCTTATAGAAAGACAAAGAATCGTCGTGATATTTAGACGTTTGTGGCCTATATTATAGAATGTCCTACTCTGCGAATTCCTTAAAAATTCTCTCATTTACATTACAGTATAATCCAACAAGTATGTGAAGCAATTTCGGGGAATTTTGTTGGTTCTGCGCGAAATTGGCTCACATCCATGTTAGATTACATTGTAATGCAAATAAGTAAAGCTAACAGTGACAAGGTCCATTCAGGTCGCTTGCAGCTTCTTAGAACTAGTGGGCATCTTCAACTCCACTATTTTCCTTTGACCATCACCACTTTGATATCATCAACCACTGGGCGTAGATAACCCGAAATCGATGGTCTTGAAATTAAGGTATCCTCCTCGACTTCAACAGCTGTTTGAACTGATTTATTTGTTGGCTGTCGCTTTTTTTATTGATTTATAGAGAGAGCTAATTCACTGAAGAGGCTCAGCAAGGCATGCTTGATCCTCGGGGACACCGTCAAAAGTGCCGATTTAGCCTTCAGCGCATTGCAAGGCTACAAGGACACTTATGAAAACACCATGGAACACAGAGAGGTAACTAACTATCAAACTTGTCAGACGTTGATAAGAGAAGCGAAGGACAAACTAATTGAAAGTTTACAATGAAACACACCATGTTATTGTGAAAAACACTCGCCTAAAGTTTGGGTTAATTATGTTCGGGAGCATTTACCACTTTTATGGCAACTTTTTTCGTCTCGTTGACAGCGACTCGACCTTAGTATATCCAGAGTCTTTGCGCTTGTTGTGTTGTCTTCACAATACTTATGATTCGATAGCTCAAAGACTATCACTCTTTACATTAGTTTCTCTACAACGATGGTGAACACCTACTGACATAACAGGTTACAATAGCAACAGTTTAACACAGTGAGAAGATCAGAGACAACTTGTACAAAACACTCCGCCTATTTTGTTCTTCATAGCTATCCCTACTTACTAACTGCAGATAGTACTGGGCCTCATCAGTGCCGTACTGATATTAGGGTAGAGGTTGGGCTAGATGGCCACTTACATAACCACACACTTGTGGTATCATCTATACCATACTGAGAGAGGTGAAACTAGCGAACTACCGAGCTTCGCACAGAAGCTATTACTAGCTATTTTCAAAAAGGTAGTTTTTATATGTTTTTTTTTATTTACACTGCATATATTACATTACATTTACATATTTATAGTACATTACTTATACTACAATTTGCAACAGAGCACTAACATCTACTTATAATTTGCTACATTACTAGTTTACTATTATGACTTACAAAATGGTATTTTCCATTGCCTACTTTCGCCATATTACTTACTTACAAACATCACTTACTATATACGACATTACCTACTTATAATACGTTACATAACCTTTCTCACTTACAATCTGTTATATTACGTTCATACATCATCACCTACTTGCAATACGTTACGTTACATTACTCACGTACAATACACTATATTGCTTCCTTACAAGCATCACTTGCAAGCTCACCGTATTGGTCACAGCACGATACACAAAACTGGAATTATTTAAGCGTTGCAAATTGAAAGTGTGACTACGTACTGCGTGGATTAATTCATGAAACTAGACCACTTCTTTAAAAAGGTATTATGTTTTTTTGTTTCACAAGGACTATATAACGTTCAATTTCAATTTTGTCATTTACAAGATTTCTATAACCTGCAAACTGAAATTGAATTCTATTTAATGCTCTGCAATAAAGAAAGTACTTACCGATCAGAATAAGGTGGTTTTAGGGTTGAACAAGAAGACCAATTATTAAGGATCATTGAGAGCGCCGTAAATAATTCATTCTTGGAAAAGCTTAGGGTCTCTTTAGTAAAAAACTGATACCATTCAATAAAATCCGACCAGAAAGAACCAGCATAGGGACAAGATATACGAATAAATGACCGACTGTTTGGTCAAGGTTTGTGCAACCTTTTTCATTTTGTAAAGAAAATTGTGAATAATCTTGTATTGGAATTTTGAAAGTGTAATTTCTTAAGTCAGGAGAAAGGGTTAAGAATATATTTCCTGTCGTTCGTGGATACCAAATCCACGTTGTGTAATTATCTTCTCACCCGTTGGAGGAGAGAAGTTCTGATGAGCAATTAAAGATCCGTAAATTGTTTTGAACTTAAGTTTATGAACTGCGAGTAAATTGTCTGTGGCGGCTTCCTGTTCCTGTTTTTAGGTATTTTTTCTGGACACTGGATATTGCCGAAAGGAGACTGATACCGTAATAAATTGCATTTAACGTTACATTTTGCAAGACTCGTTAAAAGACAGAAATCGAGTGTTACTCTCTTCGAGAAGACTGAAAAGTTTATAGATACCGCCTTGATGCCAGCTTCGGAAATACGCGTAGGTATTGCTAATTTATAAGAATCGATTATCCTAAACGATTTGGTCTTGTACGTCTTTCTTTGTTGTAATTATATTGTAACAGAAGTGTTCCGCCGACACCAGATAGAAAGCGCAGTTAAGACGCCTCGCCCACGGGGGGTACTCCCTTATATGGGCTATATAGGTATGTGCGGCCCCAAAGGGTATGGTTTTTCAGCCGTTTCGGTCATAAATAGGATACCAATTTTAGCTGATTTTGGCCATTTTGGTCATAAATAGGGTATGGTTTTTGCACTCTAGCCTTGATATGGGTATGTTTTTAAGACGAAGCTACTTTTTCATCATTATCGAAAAGAAAATCAACAAAAGCCCTTCACAAATTATGTTTACGGCAATTTAACATCGGTCTGAACTAGGGAACTAATTTTAACGCATGTCTGAAACAGGGTTTTGATTTTAGGGTCAGGTCATTAATAGGGTTTCGAATTTTTGGTTAGGTCAGGGAATATCGCAGATTTTGGTCATAAATAGGGTAAGGCTTTTGAGAGGCGGGCCGCACACCCCCACCCAATTTTTCCGGGAGTACCCCCCCCCCCGGGGCCTCACCCAACATATTTTTAATGCTTTGTCAAATAACGTGAAATCGATCATGTTCAGCCCTCCTTTTTCTTTACTTTCAATCAAGGTAGATTTTTTTAGCCTTTGGATTTTTGTACTTCAGTCCATGCATAATCAAAAATTAGCTTATTAACTTCAGTGGCGAACGTGTCTGGTGTGTTCAGCACACTACAAACGAAAGTTAGCTTTGAAATTGCAGTTGTCTTTATCGTATTGATCCTACCGTATATGAATATATCTCGTGACGACCAAATGTTTAGTATTCTTCTTAGGAGGTGGAGTCGATCAAAAAAGTTATTTTTGGCTGCGAGTTGTTCGTCATACGAAAATCCTAATCACATAAATTCTGATTTAGATTGATTTATTCGTAATCCAGAATAATTTTCGAACTGCCGGGGCAAGTAAATTAAAAAGGTTAGTTAGTGACTAAACGTCTCTAAGAAAAACAGTGGTATCATCAGCATACTGCGTCAGTTTTACTGTGTTTCTGTCATCTGCTCGATGCCTTTTATTCAATTGTGCTCCTGATGGTACCACAATTTCTATCCCAATAGTAAACAGGATACCAGAGGGAGGACAGCCTTGCTTGACTCCCCTTCCCAAATTAAACTGCTTAGTGGTAAAGCCGTCGTTTAGGTTGCAACTTCGGATGTCGCTATATATTGCTTCCATCCACTGCCGTACTTGCGGACAAAAGTTGAAAGTTCCTGGGCGGGAATTTCTAAAGATAACTCCATTCAATGGAATCAAAAGCTTTTTCGAAATCTAGGAAAACGGCTAAGCCAAAGATGATTTGCGTCTTCGTGAATGACATATCTGTAATAGTTCTGATACTTTCGCCGATCAAGATGAGACTTCTGAGGAAACCTAAACCAGTTACCCTGTTTTGTTTTTCCTTTTCGTTTAACGATTACGTCTGGTTCTAATTTGGTCCTTTTGTCTGTTGCAGGTGCGAAAATGTACCGTGAGGGTTGCATACGCGTGCTCTAAGATAGGTCTTTTTGATGTGGCAAAAGAATATCTCAGGGAAGTAGAACTTTGCTTCCCCAAAGAAAAAGTAACACATCCCGAGTTTGCTGCATTTCTTCGAAAGAAAACTGAAATTACTCTTGACAGTTTCGAGGTCAGTTGGCCTTTAGATGATCAGAACGTTCAAAAGATATTGTCGAAAGCAGACACGGATCTTGTCAGAGCAGAAGAAACCTTGTCCAATTCCCTTGGTCGTAATCATCGCCAATTCGCCGTGACAAAGAAGGAGATAGCGCGCCTGAAAATTCTGATGGGTTTTAACGAGATTGCCCTTAAGGAAATTCGTTCAGCTCTGAAAGTGCTGATTCCTAATGTTTCTCACCACTTGAAGGCGGACTTTTCGCTGATAAGAAGTGATGCTGAAAAGAAACTTGGACTGAATATGGCTCAAGAGCTGTCCTTAAAGGAAGCCGAAACTATTTATCGACAAACTTTTGGTGATAATCATCCGATGGTTGTGTTTACTCTACAGAAACTGTGTACTTCATATTTAGATTTAGAGAACCCCCCAAAAGCCTATGAATATTTTAAAGCTAGTGAAAAAGCTTGTGAAGTACTTAAAACGAATCTTAGGGAGCAGCTTGATAGCTGTCAGAGCAATTTCCTCAAGAACTACAATATTAATACACATCCTATTGTAAAGCGTCAGCGGTTACTAGCCAAGAGAATCACGCGTAATCAAGGTGCATGGTGAATCAGTAGGAACTTTCGCAAGAGCGTAACTAGGGGGGGGTGCTCCTGGGGTGCCCGTGATCCCCCTTTTGTAAGCCTTTTTTGGGCAGACAACCTGCAACAGGTGGCGAAAACACAATGACAATCTGGTGAGTACCCTCACTTTGACACAGTGTGACCCCCCTTTGAAAAATCCTGTTTACGCTCCTGTTTCGCACAAAGTAACCTACACCGACGACTAATTACAAAATGTTGTAAAAAGCTATGTTGTAATGCTTGTCACATAAAAGTAAAACAATAGCAATATACAGACAGTAACAAAGAACCTTTAGTTATAAAAGTGTTACTCTGCAGGGCTGTTTAATCTGAGCATGTACTCTGTTGTACAGATAACCTTTTTGCTAGTTTTTTTTAGTCCGTACTCGTAGTGAATAGAAATACCACTCCAAGAAATCTGGAGGTATCCCAGATAAGTCTTCTCCTTTTTTCTCCAATTTATGGAGTACGATTAAGAAATATTGCTACATTTCAATTCCCAAGAAGACTATTGGGGGAAAATTGAGTGTTGTACGACTTACGAATCGTAAAATTGTTCAACAAACTAGTGATCGGGAGTAAACAGCTCGAAAACAGCTGCAAGTTTCAAACTACACGATTTGATCCACGTGTTATCTTGCTAAAACGTATGTTAGAGCCGCACAACCGTAGTTTTCTATCTTTAATCGGATTTGACATTACGCGAACTTTATATGAAGCACTAGATAAGAAACTTTGTAACTCGGTTGTAAGCACGTGGTTTTTGTCGTGTAGAGTTTTGGCTTTTTAAAGACTGGCTGTATTATGGTCAAAAAGCTACAAATATTGTTGAGCTGAACCTCTCCTAAATATGAACGCTCATCAACTATAATCTCATACAAATCAAGAGCGTAGTCCCTAATTATTAAATATGAAACGATAAAATCCTCTTGGCCATAGGTTTTGCAACATTGATCACACTTGTTATCCTCAAGGCAGAATTTTACCTTTCCAAGTGTTTTCAGTAATAAAGTGTCAACAACTTTACTTTTTTAATCAAATAAGGTTGTGCGTATGGATATATCCTTCATTTTCAAGACAGATTATAAATGAAAGCCCAGCTACCTTGATGATATCACTATCGCAGATAGGCTCCAGGGGAAGATTTAAACACCGTGACAAAACACTGTGGCAAACCATTTTCACAGGGGTTTTCTCCGAGAGCTTCTTGAGTCCCAGCCGCTTGCGTAACGTTTTTTCGGTGACTACTTAAGGTTACCGTAAACCTTCGCGGGTGTCCTTAGCGAAAAAAATATTACCGCGTTGTCTTAAAGACAACCACTACAAATTATATATCAATGCAAAGGTTATAAAATGCTCTATTCGATAAAAGTTGTTTTGCCTCAATTTTTTTTAATCATAAGGCGAGCGCGAGGGTTTATCGATATTCCTATTGGTTGTTTTGGAAAATTTCTGTCAAGTTTGATGTCCAAAAATACAGCGACACGTTTTACGACGAAGGCCATTGCAGGAGATCAATTTTGAAAAACGCAAATCCCCCACA
>Ga0126339_10003975_pt1 | contig 10847 bp, 7 predicted proteins | sample OrbTmetagenome_2_FD_92532 | JGI IMG/M metagenome (GOLD analysis project Ga0126339, IMG submission 92532) | Coral microbial communities from Petempiche,Puerto Morelos, Mexico - Orbicella T R C metagenome | ecosystem: Host-associated > Invertebrates > Cnidaria > Coral | place: Petempiche,Puerto...
GCTCTTGCTTTTTCCAAAAGGTTTGTTCTCCTGCGAAAAGGGTGGGGGTGTTTTTTTGTTATTAAATTTCTCTTAACCTTCCCCCCCCCCCCCCCCCACCCCCCGCGCCGCTGCCTCCTCCTCAGGTTTTTCCCCAGAGATGTTTTTGTCACTTGTACCTCTGTTGTTAATATTGAGTTACTCAGTTCACCCAATACTGAAGAATCGAGCTAAAGAGTCTTCACATCAACTTCATTCTAGACATAAACAGCAATAACTTAAGTAGATAAACTTTTCACATTACGTCATGTTTCCTTTGCAGGTCTTTTTGGATAGAATCAAGAGTAACTCTAAAAGTAAGGCTTATATCATGGGAAAGGTAACATTTAGCTTACACGAGATTCACTCCATCTGCGACATTAACAATTTAAGTTATTGACTTTTTCTTTTAGTGCTGAAACCATCGAAAGGCACGGATGATCTAAAAGAGAACACAGTTCAGGTAATAAAAACACCCTTAGCTTTTTACCATCTTGAAGGTGATACAAGTAAACTAACCGCGGTAGCAGGTTTTTCCAAAAAAATTAAGTTTCTAGCGATAGCTCTAGTTCCATTCGGCAAAACAAAGTGGGGGATTGTGGGTCATGTCTGTGCTAACAAAATTACAAGGGACTTTAAGAAAACCACGACGGCAACGGGAATGTCGCTAAACAAAAGATTTAATGAGCAGAACAATGCCCGTGCACGTGTGTTGTAATTCTTGATACATCTCTTTGCCGTCCTCTGCAAAACAACAACGTTCAAAGTGACCGAATTCTGCGTTGTCTGGAGATCATGAAGCACAACCGCTAATTTTATAAATTTCTATTTCAAATTTATCGCTGTGTTCCAGACTTAGTTTTGTGATAGTTTTGACAGCGATAAACAAAGTTTAGAGTTTAGAGCACCGCGAGATTCGTAGGTAAAATATAAAATCGTTTTTCAATAGACGTTGTCCTCGGCGTCGTGTCATGGTTTCTTACAGTCAAGTAGACGTCACGTCGTCTCTTACTCTCTTTGCATCATTACATTTTTTACCATCATCATCATCTTCGTTGTCGTTGCTGTTGTTGTTGTTGTCATAAACGTTTCATTAAAGTAGTATTTTTATTACCTTTTTGTCCAGGTTGTGGACCCGGCAGACTTAGACTTCGAACCCATCGACTGACTGTTCCAGCTATGACGCCTTATAACGATATAACCTGATAAATTATACAATAATTTCAGTCACTCGATTAGTTTTAACTACCGCAAACCTTAATAGCTTTCCTGTGAAATTAATTAATTAACTTTTAATTACATAAAACGATTCTTCTACAACAAATAGGGCGCGAAACATGCAAATAAACTATTATAATTACTTACTGGAACAATTCACGGGTTAGAAAGAGTTTACTTGCCTCGAAACGCCTTTGGACCCATTTTTGGAACTGCGAGATTTGAAGGAAGACGTAGACCTGCATAATAAAATGATTCGAACTACTGACTTTAAACTGGGTTCATAAAATTTGGAGTAAAGCAAGAGAAAAATAGAGAAAATACAAAGAAAATGCAGAAAATCCGAACACGAATGAGCAGATCAGTTTTAAGTCACGTATTATCTCATGAATAGCACTTAAATGTAAACCAATGTATGCTGACGATTTATTTCAGTACCAAGTTTATTTCCATTAAAAAGGAAAAGAAATAAAATATGTTACAAAAAGCATGATCAAGTTACGCGAATGAGGAGTAAAGCTGAACGAACATTCTGATTTCATTTTACATGTCATATACGCTTCAAACAATTAGCTTAATTAGAAGCAAAGCCTGAGCAACGTAAGAAGGTTAAAAAAACTAACCTATCTACACGTAATCCATATTTACAATACAATGAAAATTCAATGAAGGAAATCATTTCTTTCACCTTGATATTACTGTATTTATAACAAGACGAGTTTCAACACTTCTTTCGCTGTTATATTATTCTCTACTTTTAGAAATAGCAAAATGTTAAAACCAGATCACCTGACGTTCTCGGTAACGATACGATTCCGTGTAAATGAAGATAATTGACACCAGCTGGGTAGAGAAATCAATCCCTTTGAGAAGCTGAGACAAGCGGTGTCCTTCGTCGTTTACTCGGTGAACTTCCTCAAGTTCCGATTTGACATAGGACTCCATGGTAGAAATGTGCTACATATTTTCAGGAACACACTTGTTCAAGCCTCGAGGAACAGTTGATATAGCCCCTTTTAGTATGACGTCACTTCATGAGATTAAGTCAATGAAAATGAAGGAAATGTAATTGGTTAACCTCATCAGTAATTCTTTTCAAGACTAATTCCTGCCACCAATCTTCTCGGCATAGTAATTCCTTTCAAAACATTTCGCATACCGTGGTAATATTTGCTATAAAGCGAACCGGAGAAATCAAGAAAGAAAGAACCATCGCTAAGATTAAGCGTCTCTTTGAAATAAAGTTTTGATAACTAGACTAAAAACTTACCAATAACTAAACTATTCCGAAAGGCTGTACATTTTGTAATAAACACTCAAGTTGATAACCAGTAGAAATAAACTAACAATAAGCCAACCATGTTGCTGCATCAAATTCCCATTCGAGAGGACTGTGTTTGTTTAGACTCTGTTTGTTTAGTCTGGTTGTCTTCACCCTTCCAAAAGTCTCGTTCGCCTGAAACACTTTCACGCGGCTCAAACACAGGCTCGGCAACAAAAATACGTCGTCCCCTTGTTCACAATTCGGCCTTCACCCCACGGGCAGAACTGTCTGCACTACTTCTCAGCTCACTATGGACTGAATTGGCTTAAGAGAGTGAAATACTAAACTAGAGCACACCTTGCTTCTGCAGGGGTTACTGAACTGTTGCGTGACACGTGAAGAGGGACCTAGTGGAGCCAGCTTCTCTTCAGTGATGTGTAAACAAGATTAAACGTACGCTCCAGAGCCTCTCAAATCAAAACTTTGTGTTAATCTTGCTTTCCTGTTTGTTTCCCCTTCCACTGGCATCAGTACCTTACAGCCAAATGTACTTGATCTATGTATAAGAATCAGAAGAGTTCCATATTCAATTGCTTCTCGATTCTACTGAACTGGCCAGAAGGATCCAAGAGATAATCAACTGCGCCATATGCAAAGACCCTTTCATTACCAATTAATACCCTAAAATGGATCTGGTTCTTTTGCAAAACTTCAGTAGTCTACAACAATTAATGGCGTACATGTAGTATTTAAAATCATCCGAATTTCATTTTGGCAGCGCTCCAATCAGCAAGCAACGTTGCTGGCTCTTACTGCGGTGCTCGAAGACACGGCTGCAGAGGTGAACATATTTCGACTTGTAGTAATCTCTTTCGTCAAGAATCGTTTTAAGTTCCCCTTTTGTTGCTGACAGTTCTTTCTCTAGAGACCGATTTTCTTCTGCCATATATTGTCGCTTACTTATGCTCTTCAATCGACATTTCAAGGCATATTTTCGGTTTTTGAGAATTCGCCTCCTTTTCTTGAGCCCTTGGACCTGATGTTTTGGAAGCTGTCGAGTGTAGTCGTTCAGCTACTTGATGCTCATCTTTTCCAGTTTCTTGTCACTCAATCTTGGAAAAAATCCCGGATCGAAATCGCTGTGCTCCTTCTTGGGAATACGTCTGAGAGCAGGCCTTGGCTTTCGTCTGCTTCTGCATGGCGATATTGATTCTTTATGTTGTTCATCGAGGTCTCCCATTAGGACCAAGCTTCTACGATGTCCTTGCGCAATTACTTGTGCCTTATGGTATGGAATATCGAATCAAATCGAAGAGGGGCTAACTCTACAAACGATTGAGTCGCTTCTAGATAGAAATATAATCTCCCAGGTCCAAATTTAAGAGCTTCCGGGATGTTGTTTTGAAACCGAAAGCCCTCAAGCTTAAACAATTATTGGGAATTTTGGCACATACAAAAGGGGAACCCCCTTCACTTAATTATGATACAACTGATTGGTTCTGGAAGCTTCTCGTATTCCTCAATAGGGGCAACGCTTGCCTCATTATCATACGCACTTTGTTTTCTGATCAAGCTACAAAAATATCGGCCTGAATATCGAAAATGCAAGATTTACTGTACGTCCCAAGGAATTTCAGCCCGATGTATAATAAATGCTTTTTGTGAGAGATGCAAGCTTAAAAACTCAAAATTCCACAAAGAAATGTATGGGCTCGTTAGCGTTTTAGCCACCCAGAAATTAATTCTTTGGTTTATGAAAGCCAGTTTCTCCTCCAATATTGCGCTCAAAAAGCCAAACATTTGACCAATTACTAAGCTACACAAGCTCTTTGAATATTTGGAGTCAATTCGTATCTAGAATAAGTCTTTTTCTGTGCAGAGTCGTATACTATAAATGAGGAAAACAATGACGTCAGTAGCGATCGCTCCATGTCAGTAGAATATAATGCACCACGGTGTTTCTGAAAAGTTCTAATAAGCTCTTCAAAGCATTTTTGAATGTGAAATGTTCTCACTGGCTGGCTGGCTATTTGTAGTTCCCTTAGCTACTTAGAATTACGCAAGTATATTACAATTGGTCACAGTTGCAAATTCATCTGTGATATTGGCAGTCTATTTTGTTTTTTATGTGCACCCAATCAGGACAATCCTGAGGCCATTTACTTTTCAAATTTTTTACCATTAACCAAAATATTCACCAATCGTTTTAGATGGATATTATGTGGATCATTAAATTTATCGAAAGAAACTTTTTAAACCCCTGATAAGAAAAATCTCAAGAGGTATTCCATCTTATTTTTCCCGGTTGGCGGAGCCAAATCCGGATTTGTTTCGACTTATCTGAACATTTGACCCTTGTATAGTCTCTTATGCGGACAAAATTCACTAGGACACTATGAATCATTCACCTGATTTCCAAACAAAATCCCATGATTTAGAGCTAAATCCTGTCCATCCGAACTACCCTGGATCGGAGAAGAGGCTAATGAACCAGATTGCTCCCGGTTTTGCTATAAAACAGTGCAAAGTTTTTTGTATTTTTAGTTCCGTCTGCTACTTTCAAACTTGACAAAGAAAAGAAACACACAAACTGTCGAAGTAATTTTATGTACTGTAGCTAATACGAAACAAAAAACTCGGGTTTAAGGAAAACCAACCGTAAAATTTTTAAAGACTAGCACTACGTTGAGAACAATAAGGCAACATGACCTCTTCTTTTGTTACTCAGCACCCTGGGACTGTTTAATACTTCTGCTTTACTTCAATACAGATTATTTGAAATAACATAGTTTTTATTTTCAGTGGTCAGATTTGGGGTATTTGTAACATTTATAAATGCTAAAACAATGAGCTTATGTTTTTGGTACAAGACAAAACTGCCAACCCTGTTTAGAAATAATCAGCATTTTGACTAGTTTCACTTTCGAATCGGTGTGCGGCGTTTTCGGTTTCTAAACGCTTTATATAGCAAAAAGTAATAATCTGAATGGAATTTATAGAAACTGCACTTGTAACTAGCGGGCGCACATGATTCTAATAAGTACAATTTCTTCAAGAAAGAAAGTCGGTACGGTAAGACATCAACAGTTGCATTTAAATATATTGCACGCTATTAACCTACATAATGTTCAGAACACGCATGAATATGTGAAGAAACAGCGGTGACGAACGCGGAACCTCTGGCTTGGTACAAAAGTTCAAATTCATTTACGTCCGTCAATGATGGACAAACCAACTATCTGATAGCAATATACTTCTAACAACCCGCCTTTGTAGCCGAGGGAGGAACAAGTAATACATTCTTGATTACATAGACATAGGCAGCCAAGCTAACACTCTACACCACTGACTAACGCATTAAATAAAAGTAAAATGATTAGGAATTAAATCCCTTATCTCTATGTTATCTCAGCTATATTACTTGAGCTACACTGCAGTCCATCGTAGAAGATTGTCTCCGAGTTCCGAGCCAGTTTGCAGAGGTATTGAATTTTCAATACAACGAGAGTCGGAACAGTTTTAACCTCTATGATCATCTCACTTAGTTTGACTGTACAGGCTGTGTAACTGTTCGTTATGAAGCAGTCAGAACATTTGAATACTTGATTCACGCGATTCCTGTCTCCAAGGCGAGGTCTGGAGGTACGGGACGTTCCACCATGTACTCTCCAATGCAAGCTGACTGTAGCTGCAGGAATTTTCTCTTGAATATGTTTCTCTCCTTCAGCACCTTACGAAGCTTCTCTTTGTCATCTTCCAACTGCCTTTTTAAGAGCTGATTTTCGTTGAAAAGGTCTTCCTGAAACTGTTGTCGCCGCATACGGCATCTCAACGCGTAACCTCGATTCTTGAGGTTACGACGCTTTCGCCGTATCTTTACAGCCTCGTCTCTCGGAACGCCACGAAGAAGCTTATTCAGCTCCGGAACCCGGAGATTCTCAATCGCCTCGTCGCTTATTTCTTCGATGTTTCTTGGAGTTCCCGGATTAGATATCACGTCTTCTTCGTCAAAACCCTCGTCCTTCCCTCCGCCGTTGAAAAGGTCCGCTATATCATTATCAGAGTCTACCTTTTCAAACAGTAAATTTTCAACTGACCATGGTGTATCCATGATATTCACAGACCCAGGGAAAACTTGGTCATACAACAGGCTATCATCCATTTCTTTGGTTCTCAAAAGAAACGATCTAGCACAGTAAACCACTCTTAGAAGCTTAAAGTGAAGGAAAATTTGTATTTTCGAGTCAGAAAAGTTGATCACATTGGATTCATAAACCAATCACAAGCTCTTGATGTAAGGGAAAATTCCCTCACAAAGGGGAATACCCTACTTAATCTAAACACCATTATGAGTTCTTGGAATTAGCATAGCTTTCCGAGAACTTTAGGTCCACAAACTATGAAATTCAGCCAAAGAGAATGATGCAATGAAAAGGTACTAATCGGCTCACAGGAATTCGCTGTATATTCTATACTTTTAATACAGAACAACCATAAGAGATTCCGTAATTTCGAGTAGAGCATGCCCTCGGGTCGCGTTGAAAATACTCTTACAAATCAGCCGTTCATACGAAAACAAGGCAGGGTTACTCAGCCTTTCCATATTTTATATTGATTCAGTATTTATGAAGTTTTTGCATTCTTGATTTAAGGTGTCTCGAAACAGTTTCTTTTTTTCCGGACCATACCTAGCATTTTCAACTAGAGTTTTTTACAGTCTTCCGTTAATCGGATGGATGTGAAAATTACACCGGTTGTTCAAAATAGATTGAAGTTTGCCCTCGGTTTGCTATTACATATTTTAAGCGAATTCAATACTTCCGTGGAAACGATACCCAAAACACCCAAAATCGATAAAATCTGATTTTTTTGAGAGCCATATTTGTTATTCAAAACAATACAATTTTCTTAAACTATGATGCATGACAAGTAGAAAATGCAAGAATGAAACAATTCTGCATATTTGATTTCGTGTAAATTGTTAAAACATTTACAAGAAAAACCATATTTTCTACATCAATAGTAAATCAAGAGAAGATCAAGGTAGGAAGGTTAATGCCTTATACCCGAAGTAATCCTTATTAAGTTATTTTTGGACTTTGTAGTCAGTTCTTCAGCGGATGTTACTCACGCGATGCGTGGACAGCCCAAGCGCCTTTGTGGAGTCCGCTGGGCCGCCTGCGGCTGCCTGTAACAAGTATTATGGGATAGGTCTTGTTGTTATGAAAACACGTGTGCGTGAAAACGGAAAAGCAAGGTTATACTGTCTTCAATGCGGCTTGAATGCGAACAAAAGAGTATTACAACTGGCGACGAGGATGAAAACCAATCGTCAATAGTCTTCTAGAGGAAAAGTACCGAAAATGGCGGTAAACATCGAATTTGGAAACATTAGCCCGTTCGACTGCAAAGGCAACCCAACTAGCGTAGGTCCAAGATGGCGGCGTTGGAAACGTTCCTTCGAGTTCTTCCTTGAAGCTAAAGGCGTCCAAAAGGATTCCCAGAGAAAGGCAGTGCTCCTTCACTACGCTGGGCAAGACGTACAGGAAATTTTCCACACCCTGACCGACCCAGGACCGGTTCCAGAAAACGACTCCGAGTACGCAAAAGCCATGAGGTCGCTAGATGCACATTTTGCACATCATTCCCTTTGAAAGGCACCAGTTTCGTCAAGTAAAACAGGAAGAGTCAGAAACAGCGGATCAATTCGCGCTGAGATTGTTTCAGCTGTCGGAGAACTGCGAATTTGGAGAAGCCAAGGAGGAACATATCCGTGATCAATTGATCGACAAATGCAGGTCACACAACCTTCGCAAGAAATTGCTGAAAGCAAGCGAAACGCTTACACTCCAAAGGCGCGAGAGATTGCAAGATCAACGGAAGCGGCTGAAAGTCAAGCATGATTGATAGAGAATGATTCCAGGGGTGACAGTGTACACGCGTTGGAGGATAAACAAGCTGATCACGGCACAAGGAAGAGAGGAAATTGCTACTGATCTTAGTTGGAAGGCCACTTCGCACGAGACCCTGAATGCAAGGCCAGATCTGTTACTTGCCAAAAAGAGGAGGACTGGACACCTCACAAAGTTTTGTAGGACCAAGGGCGAAGATAAAACCGAGAAAGGAAACGTTCGTCACGTGACCGAGGACGACGACTTTGCATTTACAGTTCAATTAGGTGTCAGAGACATACCAACAGTAGCCATTGAACTTGGAGGAGTACAACTGGAGGGTGTGCTTGTTGATTCAGTATCCACTTGCAATGTCATTGCCAGGGAGACGTGGGAGGTACTCAAAAAGAAGAAAATCAAGTGTAAGTCATGGAAATCAAACAAGAAATTGTACTCTTATGGCCCGGAGGAACCACTCAACACTGCCGGTGAGTTTGAAGCTGAATTGTGTTATGAAGATAGACAATGTGCTGCACGTTTCGTTGTTGTGGAAGAGAAGGCAATATTGAAAATCGAGATAAACTCTGTCAGTAAGGAGAATTTGCTGAAGGAATTTGAGGGGATTTTTGTTGGAGTTGGAAAACTCAGAGACTTTCAGGCCAAACTTCATGTTGATGAATCAGTCCAGCCCATTGTCCAAAAGGTGAGACCCTCACCATTTGGATTAAGGGAGAAAATTGAGCAGAAACTAGAAGAACTTGTAAGCCATGACATCATTGAGCCAGTTGAGGGGCCAACCCCTGGGGTAAGCCCTGTTGTCGTAGTCCCTAAGCCTTCTGGAGACATTAGGCTCTGTGTAGATATGAGAAGATCTAGAGCTAACCAGGCCATAGTAAGGGAGCGCCACCCCATACCCACAGTTGATGATTTTCTGTACCAACTCAATGGGAGCACGGTATTCAGCAAGCTCGATCTAAGATGGGGCTTTCATCGGATTGAATTAGAAGAACAGTCCAGAAACATCACCATATTTATCACCCACAAGGGGCTGTTCAGGTATAAACGCCTGATGTTTGGTATCAGTTCTGCACCAGAACTTTGCCAACATACTATCCAACAAGTATTAGAGGGGTGGGAAGGTGCTTACAACATTCATGACGACATCATTATTCCTGGTCGTACCGTTAAAGAGCATGATGTCAGGTTAAGGAAGACCTTCGAACGTATTCAAGAAAAGGGGCTTACTTTGAACAGGGACAACTGTGCGTTCAGCATGTCAAAACTGACTTTCATGGGATATTTATTGTCCAACCAAGGGATCGGGCCAACAGAGTCGCGAGTGGAAGCAGTCATTGACGCAAGAGAACCTCAAAATGCAGAGGAGGTACGAAGTTTTCTGGGATTAGTGAACTTTAGAGCCAGGTTCATCCCCAATTTAGCAAGCATTGCTGAGCCACTTCACAGTCTAACAAGGAAGCAAACTCCCTTTGTGTGGGGCATAGAGCAACAAGGTGCTTTTGATGCTCTGAAAGACAGCTTGGCAAATGCAGACACCTGGCATATTCCGACAGCAATGCAGAAGAAACCAAACTTATCACAGATGTGGGTTTAGGAGCGGTCCTTACACAAGTTCAAGGAGGATGCGTACGAGTAGTCGCATACGCTAGCCCAGTCTAACAGATGTTGAGCGTAGGTACTCTCAGACAGAGAAAGAGGCACTCGGACTTGTCTGGGGTTGCGAGAGATTTCACGTGGACCTGTATGGAGTGGAATTCACCCTGCTGACTGACCACAAGCCCCTTGAGGTTATCTACTTTACTAATTCCCGCAATTCAGCAAGGATGGAACGCTGGGTCCTGAGACTGCAGCCATACAGGTTCAAGGTGCAGTATATACCTGGTAAACAAAACATTGCTGACCCACTTTCACGTCTTGGAAAAGGAAAGGGGGTATGCATGAATGACGATGCAGAAGAGTTTATCCGGTTTGTGGCGGAAATGTCGACACCAGCAGCTATGTCTGTGCAGGAGGTTGAAGAAGAGTCACGGCTCGACCCAGAAATTTCACAGTTAAAAGAATGCATCAGAACAGGAGAATGGGACAATGCCCCACCACCGTATAAAGCCGTAAGAAGTGAACTTTTTTTTTTTTATTGATATTGCATAACATTTACAATACTTACAAAGACACAATACCTACAGGACTTACAAGACTTTTATAATACAACAACTACTACGTTTACATAATTATATACAGGAGAAAAAAAAGACAATAAAGACAAACATCGAAATATCCTTAAACTAAGTTAAAGAAAATATAAAGCAGATACGTGTAGTGATTTTAGCATGGTTTTTTCCATAAAAGAGTTAAGGGGAGGGGATCCCTGTATTGTAATGTGAGAGGAAGAGGGGAAAGCTTTTTATCTCCGGAGAGGTGTTGCGTGTTTTGCATATCCA
>Ga0126339_10003976_pt1 | contig 10846 bp, 10 predicted proteins | sample OrbTmetagenome_2_FD_92532 | JGI IMG/M metagenome (GOLD analysis project Ga0126339, IMG submission 92532) | Coral microbial communities from Petempiche,Puerto Morelos, Mexico - Orbicella T R C metagenome | ecosystem: Host-associated > Invertebrates > Cnidaria > Coral | place: Petempiche,Puerto...
AAACACTTGGCGGAAGCACTCGAGCACAGTAACTGTGAATTAAACAGCTTAAACCTCAGCTACTGTGAACTAAAAGATGAAGGAGTAAAACATTTGGCGGAAGCACTCAAGCACAGTAACTGCAAGTTAACCAGCTTAAACCTCAGTTGCTGTGAACTAAAGGATGAAGGAGTGAAACATTTGGCGGGAGCACTCGAGCACAATAACTGCGAATTAAACAGCTTAAACATCAGTGACAATTATGGAATAACAGATGAAGGAGTAAAACATTTGGCGGAAGCACTCAAGTACAGTGACTGTGAATTGAACAGCTTAAACATCAGTGACAATCGCAGAATAACAGATGACGGAGTAGAGCATTTGGCGGAAGTAATCAAGCACAGTAACTGTAAATTATACAGCTGAAATATCAGTGACAATTCTTTTTCTCCTTCTCCTAATTCACTTGCCATTTTCTTTTGAGAACGTCAAACGTGAGGAAACGCCAAGTCGAATCTCAGACTTGCGCGCTGGACGTTTACGTGATCGTGGAATTTTCTCTAAACATTTTTAATCGTGTAATAAATCTCTCGTTAGCCAAGCTTGTTCGGGACCGTATCTAGAGCATATCGGCCATCGGTCTTTTTGGCACGGACCTCGCTGCCCTCGGTCTGCACTGTCAAGACCTTGTGCCGATAACATGTTATATTTTATCCGCACGATACTCAGTCGTATACACATTTATCACACGGTTAAGGTAGTTCAGAGGGCCGATAACTAAAATCAACCAATCAGATTGCCTAAACATTTTCAGTTCCAAACTCGCTCGGGACCGTACCGGGAGAATATCAGCCCTCGGTCTCGTTCGAGATATAATTTTGTTCACTGTTTTGTAATGAAAAGTTAAATTGTTTGTGGGAGGCGTTCTCGAAGAATCAGCTGAATTACATATAGACTTTTGTTAACTCTCCCTAGGAGGGTCTGTTTGAAGCCTTGTCTGCTTCATAAGATTTACTATTCATATTGTAGAACCTTAATTTTTTTCTGAAATTTAGTTGTACTTAAATTCTAGTTTAGGTTTGAATCGTGCATATGTTGAGCTTTCTACAAGAAATGAAACTTTCAGAGTATTTTAGGGATATTTTAATATTTTGTAATTACTTTGGAGAGACGACGACTTAGTTAATCACTGTAAAATCTTACCTTTACAAATATACGTTGTGTGAGAACATTGTCGTCCGTGTTCAGTTTCCGGACTTTTGTCGTGACTCTAGGAGGACCGTACCTTTGCTAAATTCATTGCATGTTTTCTTTTGTAGTAATTACAAACTGCTGGCAAAAATTAGCTCTAACGGTGTCACTTGAAAAGAAACGGTTCAATACTTGCTTCAAACGGTGTACTTTCGCGTAATAGTTGATTGTTCGGCGAGAATTGTCTGTCAGTTTGATGCTTTTAACAGGAAGTATGTCGTTGAAAAATTTTAAACATCCTCCCCTCATATTTGCTACAAGTATTATAAAGCAGAGACTTTATCAGTGTCTCGTATTGATAGGTTTGCCAGAATAGATTTAATTGCCGTTAAATTTTATGGCATAGAGAAAATTCAGCAACACCGACGAAGACGTAATTAGTCCCGTATCTTTGGCTGAGCACTATCATGTCAAGACAATCTGTCACTGAAAACGAACTTGGCCTCGATTTTACATTGTAAAAGGAATATTCGATGCTGTCAGTTTTAAGTTGGGTATATGGACGCACCTTCTTGAAATCCACCAACAATCTTAGACATCCTGAGACTGGCTTAAGGTCAGGAATTGTTCTACTATCAAACATTTCGAGGTAAAGGTTGTTATTCATCGCGGTAGATGCAATAATAAAGTGTGTTATTATATGGCTAGCTCCGTGAGTGGGCAAGATGAATCAAATCCTGCGCTGTGATTGGCTACCCGAGTGGGCAAGATGGAGCTATCTTGCCCGCTCGGGACCACCCGCCGCGTCCCGCAAGAAAAATTTTGCAAAAGCCATATAATAAATTCTGTATTGACCAAGCTTGTTCGGTCAAGATGGCTGGATATTGGCCTCGTTCTTTTTTTGCGAGTTTATGGACCTCGACTCCGTCTCGGCCCATAAACACGCAAAAAAGAACTTGGCCAATATCCAGCTATCTTGACCTCACACTTGGTCAATGACCCATACTTATCGTTTGCCTCACGATGTAGTCACTTGAGATGTAGATCGCGACGTTTCGACCGCTTACTGCTAGTCTTCTTCAGGCGACAAGGTCGACTGATTGCACTGTACCATTTGCATCACAAAAGTCAGCTGTGATTGGTGCATTTCGATCCTCCTATTGTTCCATTGTTCCGGCGAGTGGCTGTTCCCTCAGTGGTCCACTGTTGTACCGTTTCCCTGTTGTTGCGTATTTTGATCGTGGGTATCCATGCTTCAGGAATTTCAATTCCACTATCCCTGTTGATGTTATTACGGTGAAGTCTTATGTGAATAGCTTCCTTGACCCTACGTGTGTACCAGTGAGGATCTCGATCAATAAACCTGATAGGATAGTGGCCGGTCTCGTGGGTGTGTTCAGAAACGGCGGAGGTCTGGGTACGGGCGAGTCGTATATCCCTGTCGTGTTCTTTGATCCTCTCCTGCATAGATCTCCCTGTTTCGCCGATGTAGGCTTTGCCGCACTTACAGGGAATCCTGTAGACAACACCATCCTGTTTAGCCGGGTTGACGGTGTCCTTTGGTCGCGTCTAGGCAGCGTGGAGGAGAGTGCGAAACTCCTTGGACATAAAGTAAAACGGCGGTGGATTTAAATTCCGCGACAACAAGAACAACAAGGCATTCGCACCGTCTTTAAGTCCGACACAACACTTCGGTCACACTTAGTGCGACCAAATATTTTTACTGGTTGTGCGTTAAAATTTCGAATCACCTTCATACAGAATTAAGTCTTGGTTACTTGAAAGAAACAAAATTTATCTTGAAAGTAAAGTTTCTTTTATTCACAGAAGCAGTATTGCTTCATTTAAGCCGTTTTTGATTGCCTGGTTGTGGGAATATTGCACTTTTTCGGACAGTTCCGTGGTTGGCTTGAAGTCCTCGCCTTGGCCAAAATACACCCAGTACGGAACTATTTCCAAAAAAAAAAATAATGCTTTTTCTTCTTCAAATATGTTCCTTATTTGACTGTTCTTAGAAATATCTCAAAAAAAAAGTCGGGGGTCACCGTGCTCGTTTAAAAGAAAAGGAGCATTTATTTCGCTATCGAGCTTAGTTTAAGGGAAATCTCTTACGTTTTGTACGTGCAAACGCTCATGTGTGCGCGCTAATGACGCTGGAATAATGGCTTTATGTTGGAGGGAATAATGAGATAACGATATCATTTTGGAATAATCAGATAGTAGCATAAAAATGTGATTTCGGACCTGCACGACTCCTCTAGTTCGAAGATCAGATTTGTTCTAAAGCCTTCATAGATGAGCTTTTACTTGCGGTTTGAGATGAAGGGGAGGCTACTTGAAGATTTCTCTTCATGTTCTCTTCGATGTGGTTGATCCTGTATAAGTTGACATTTCCCTTTGAATTGAGTATGTACGTCAGGCAATGCCAGGTAATATTGCCTTACAAAGGGAAATATTTTCTTTCTTGCAACTCTTTATTTCTGTTCTAGTGTTCTGTTCTAGTGTTCTTGTGTCTTTCTTCTTTCTTTGTCTGACGCGAAGGTGGTGAAGGAGAGTGCGTTTTGAAGGTGTGATGTTTCGCCCGTTGCTTAGTAACTCGTTTTCGCCTCTTCGTGGTACAAATCCGATTAAGAAATCGAAAAGAGAAAACCTTCTTAACTAGGGTATCAATTGAACAGCTCATAGGTCAACGTACAAATTTGGCATGTCATTTATCGTTCCTGGACTTTATCAAAATTGTCACCGAAGAGAAATACCCACCAAAACTATAGTAAGGTTTGTGTGTGATATTTGCTCTTCATTATATCCTTGTCGTAAATTAATTCCGCGCTTTACTTAGATTGCAAACTTATCGTAATCTACAGGAAATGTCATGAGATAGCAATGCATGAATCTTAAACGTAAAATAGTTACAAATTCATAAATGTTAACATAGAAAGGAACTTCTCTTCAGGCCTTAAGATCACTCATAGTCCAGCATTTCGTTTAATATCGGTAATTTATTCATATCACCTGTTCTCAGATGCGAAGTAGCATATTTTCAACTAACACCTTTATTACATTGGCAAACTACTTGTCTTCCAAAAAGGAGCTCTTCGACTGATTTATTTTCCGCCCAGTGATGCTCATGCTATTCCTCTTTTCATTCAATCAAAGATTTTACTTGTAAATATGATCTATTTTGACGCGATTGTGAATGTCATGCATGATATTTGGAAAAAGCTAGCCCCTTCGCCTATCAGAGCTCTTTTCACTAGGTCAAATGAAATTCACGGGTACAACACAAGGCATGCCGCAAAAGGGAATTATCTTCGGAAAGAAGTTAAGTCGGAAATTTTCAAACACTCTTTTTCGAGAAGTGGAGCGATATTATGGAATCAAATTTCTCCTGACTGGAGAGATTTACCTAAACCAATCTTTAAGGAAAAAATTTGTAGATTTTTATTTGAGACTCTTTCAGATAGGGATGACTATGTTGAAGTCGACACCCTGACTCAAATTCTTAAATTTCAACCCATAGTTTAGTTTATCTCTAGTAAATCATAGCTCCTAGTGTTAATCAAAATATGTTAATGTACTTGTATTAAACGGTTTCGTAAATCCTTCTATAATTGGTTGCATAACAATCTTATTTATGTATTAATGGTCTAATATAAATATAGATGTGGCCCGCCTAGGTTAGCCCAGGCTACCTGCGGGTTCGCGCTGTTGCTATTGTCAAGCTTTTTTAACTTAATGTGTATATATTTCAGTTAAGTTGTAAATAATAATAATAATAATAATAATAATAATAATAATAATAATAATAATAAAAGTTGTTGTTGTTGTTGTTTACCTATGTCTTGAGCAATTTCCTCGAACTTATCTTGAACGAAAGATCTAAACGTTAAGCAATTTCCTTTACGGATGTTGGTATTGATAAGACTTGACTTAGTTGTTTATTTTACTGTTGAACCTTAAAGTTTACCTGGCATTATTATCGTACCGTGAGCATATATAAGCAAGCACGTACTGTACACTTATTGATTTAACACGATTTACCACGATTTACCTTGATCTGCCTTGATTTACTCTGAGTTACCTTCGACCTATGTACTACGAGGTTTAATCTACAATAAAGAAGACAAGAGAGTTCCAGATCTGTAAGAGTCCTTGTTGATTTACTGTCCGGCTGACGAGAGACAACGACCCTGTACCTTTGGCATTGAGTAACGAGTGCCGTGCAGCGAGCCTGTACTCTTCCGAGCTTTCCCCGGTAAGACAAGTCCGTCCGCCGTTATTCCTGTATTCAGTAGCACCCAAGCTGATAGTCCATTTCCGTCCTTAACCGCGCAGTTCCTCACGGAAATCCTTTCGTTACAAAATAGTTTTCGAGTGGTCATTTGCCTCTGCGTCAAAACGAGTCTTCGTGCACAACCATTCATATGAAAATGTGCTCTCCTACAGGTTCAATTTCATGCTAATTAAACTCATTTTCATATGACAAGTTTTGCTTGAGGCCTCATTTTGAAACAGAGGCGCAAAGTGATGTGTGTTTCAATTCTACCTGTTACCATCCCTCCGGGACAAGTCCAGCCCTTCGTGCCAGGGGGTGGGGATTTGTTTAGGCCGGTCTTGTCCAGGGGTAGAGAAGCGGAGCAAATAAAGAAAATTGCTTCGTGCAAGTGGTTTATCAAACGCACTCATGGCGATGCTCCGCTTGCCGGACGTACGTAAAGAACGTTTCTGTAGAAAGCCGATAGACGGTTTGTCTCGGTTTGGCTAGAACAAAACAATCTTACCAAATTAGAGCCCACATTTGAAAGTACGGTGAGTTTATTTAATACAAATTGCAATTTTAATATGCGAAAAAGAAGCGGTTTTTTAAAACATTTAACGATAAAATATTGCGAGAAAACATTTCGTAAAAGCATATCAAAAGTTTTTTGACGATGTTTCGACGTTTGCGTTTGCTTTCTTTGAGGAGACTTGTATCCCCATGGGCTGTCAAAAAGTGTTTACCGATCGCAGAGTTTTTATGTTCAACAATACGTTGGTGAAGGTGTCGAGCTGTAAAGCCGGCATAATCTGAACCACACAGATCACATGCAAAAGAGTAAACAATGCATTGTTGATTTACGATTGGAGGCTTGATTTCTCTGGGCTTGAGGTCTTGTTCCAATTTTCTGCTGATAAATACGGGTTGTAGTGTAGTACCAATCTTGTGACTGAGATCACGCATTTGCCTTTTAACTGCGTTAGCTGATGTTTGATCTTTGAAGGGCAAAATGACTCGCACAACGCTGCTGTCTTCCTTGTTTTTCTCTCTTGTGCCAAAAGAAAAGCTCTGAATGGTTTTGGTAATGGTAGAATTAATCATTGCCAAGGGATAATCAAGTCGAGTGAAGATGGAACGTAGTCTAGTGCATTCTTGATTGAAGGCTTCAGTCGTTGAGGATGGATCATTGTTTTTAGCAAGCAATCTTTATAGTGCTTGTCTGCGTGGCTTTGAAAATGCAGCAATAAGCCAGTGTCTGTTGGCTTTCTATATACTTGTGTGTCGATCTTTGTTCGGTTCTTGATTATTTCAATGCCGATAAAGGAGATCTTGTTGTCAACAAGAAGCTCCACCGTAAAAGACAGGCTGGGGTGGAGGCTATGAAGAGAAAATCAACCGCAGCATCGGTGCTGGGCACTCTAGCCAAGGTATCATCAACATATCTCTTGTAAAGCGTGGGCATCACACCATCGCGAGTAAGCTTGTCTTCAAGATGACAGAGGAAGACATTGGCCATTAGGGGGCCAAGGGGTGAACCCATAGCCACACCGTCGATTTGTTCATACAGCTGGCCATTGAATTGGAAAAGCTGGTTAGTTGTGGTGATCTCGAGGAGTTTTGTGAGTTGATACTTTTGCAGGTTAAGGCCATAAGCTTGGTTAAACCAATCATCGGCAAACGCTTTTTCGACTAAGATGTTGATAGTCTCATTTAAAGGAACGTTAGTAAAGAGGGCTGTGACATCACAAGAGACCAATATGAAAGTGAAGAATGATCATCGCAGTTAATTTTCCAATTTAAGCAATTGGAAAGAAGAAGCCTGAAAAACTCAGGGCTTCAACGGGATTCGAACCCGTGACCTCCGCGATACCGGTGCGATGCTCTACCAACTGAGCTATGAAGCCACACGTTGGGAGCGAGGTCAGTTAATTGAGTTCATATCTTCACTTTCATCTACAACCGCAGTTCATATATGAATTATTTCATATAAACTTCACAGCAAGAGACCAATATGTCATCTTCGCCGATAGGTGAGTTACGGATTTCTACAGAGAAACGAATGGCATCGGTAATCGTAAAATCATTCACAGAGAGTGATTTCAGTTTTTCTTCCAACCATTTAGCCCAGGTGTAGTTATTCGTTCCAGTTGCCGATAAAATAGGCCTCATACTAAGATTGGCTTTGTGGGTCTTGGGAAGGCCATAAAGATGAGCAAGTCTTGGAACCCTTGGGTGAGAGAGAATCAGCAAAGTTCTGAGGTAGTATTTGATGTAGGATTGTGTTGACATCTTTCTCTTTTTTGAGAAGCGGATGAAAGTGCTTTGGTGGACGACCACGGGATTTTGGTCGCTTGTCATCAACATACAAGAACTTGGAAGAATCATCAATTGAAGCTGCACTTAAAAGGCGTATGTGCTCGGCCTTGTCCATTTTTTCGACTCCTGTACTCGGCCTTGTCCATTATTACGACTCCTGAGCCTTTGTCGGGTCTTGTAATAACAATGTCATCCCGTTTCTTTAAACGATAGAGAGCTTTTACCAGTGCCTTCGGTGGATTAGGGCTGGTACGTTCAATGTAGTTAAGTGTAATGGAACGTAATGTCGAGCTTGCTACTTCTTTCTTCGCGGAATCTTCCAGTGAGGGCTCTATTTTCCAGTAGGCTTTCTCAAAGCTGGCTTGAACCTCGATCGGTGACACTCGTTGCGGTAGCGAAAATTTCAATCCTCTACAGATGACAAGCTTCTCGAAGAAAGAAATGCGATACGAGGATATGTTATTTATGTGCTCGTTCACGTCAAACTTCTTGGAGAGCAAGCGCGAGAGCTTGTTGACGTGACTTCTCACCATTTCTTCGCGTTGGGTCTTGCGAAGCGTAGCCAGTGTTCGTAAGATTGCGACGAAGCGGACCATGGAGCATTGCTCTCTGGGGTCTTTATAAGCCTTGTGAAGCTCTACCCTGAGATCTTTCAATTCAGATAGCTTTGATCTTAGTTCCTCATTCAAGACATGTTTTTGATAGTCTTCACAAGCCTTCTTCCATTTGCGTGCCTTTGTTCGTTCCACTTGTGCAAAGGTTGGTGTCGCCCTTCAAAGATCAAACATCAGCTAACGCAGTTAAAAGGCAAAAGCGTGATCTCAGTCACAAGATTGGTGCTACACTACAACCCGTATTTATCGGCAGAAAATTGGAACAAGGCCTCAAGCCCAGAGAAATCAAGCCTCCAATCGTAACTCAACAATGCGTTGTTTACTCTTTTGCATGTGGTCTGTGTGATTCAGATTATGCCGGCTTTACAGCTCGACACCTTCACCAACGTATTGTTGAACATAAAAACTCTGCGATTGGTAAACACTTTTCGACAGCCCATGGGGATACAAGCCTCCTCAAAGAAAGCCAATTCCGCATTCTAAAAAAAGTGCCAAGGAAAATTTGATTGTCTTGTCTACGAGATGCTTTTCATCAAGGAGCGCAATCCTAGTCTCAACACGCAGACTTATTCCATTCGCGCAAAACTCTTTGTTTAAAAGGACATTCTATCACCTATTGTATTTTCAGTATTTAAACATTTTTTATCATTTACTCTTTGACTTGATAATGACGTTAGCCAAACGTCGAAACATCTTCAAAAAACTTTTAATATGCTTTTACGAAATGTTTTATCGCAATTTTTTATCGTTAAATTTTAATATGAACTCGAGATTTCTGAGGTGATAGTTGGCGAAGCCGTTCCCAAGTGTTCCTTCAAAACTTCGGATAAACGAGAAAATTTTGAAATTTTAGTTTGTTGACAACTTCAAGCCACGGCACACTAATTGTTAACTAGAGTTTTAGCCATGAAAATGGCGTCATGATAAGATATTTATTATATCTCTGCTGTGTGTCTGACGGGTTCGGGAACGATTTCTATTCACGTGGAACGGCTTCAAATTTCTGACTCACCTCGAAACAAAACGAATCAATCTGAAATCTTAAGTCGTTAGCAGGTTTTTATACACAATTTCAAAAGTAAAAGATAGTTTTAAACGTTTACTTACTAAAAAGGTTAAGAACACTTGGCAATAAATCACGAAACATTTTGGCAACAAACAGCCGTACAGTAGAATACGGCCCGCTAACATGACCAACAGCGCGCTTACTAACTGAGAGATATAATTAAATCCTTTATTGACTACCTCAGATGAAAACGGTGTTATTACAAACATAAGGAAATCAGTAACATCCAGTTGGTTTGGACAATACCAGGCTAATAATGTAGTGGCTGGTGCAAGTGTGTCATGGCTCAGCCAATATGATTGCAACGTTTGCATTAGTATGCTTATTATATGACTGAAAATATTTCTTCATTGTGATTGGCTGAGAGCAGACCAATTTATCCTTAATTCGTAATTTGCGCTGCAGTGAAAATTGACGGGCGTTCGCAATTTTCTCAGTCATATAATAAATGAGTCATCGTACTAAAAGCTCGAGCAATTAAGGATCCACACTACTCGCGATATTTGAAAATTCTTTGAAACTGCACTTACCTAAAGAGCTCTGTTCGTTGTGTAAATCGTTAATTGCACTCGCATTCATACGATTACCTATACTAATGTCACTACCAGCTAGTGCGGTGAGCTTGAGCAGGGTATATCTCTTAAACAAAGTTTGACTTCTATGCTCACCGGCTATTTTTGTTTCTTGCATTCCTGACACAACTGACTCACTCTCCGACCGCAATATAAGATTTTGAAAAAAAGTATTTATTAGAAAGTTTTCACCTAAACGTCCTTTTCCTTGATAATAATAATAGCAGGTCACTATATGATTGTTACACTACGTACATACTTGATCTACCGCTGTTAGCCGCTGATTGAGGAGCCCGATTGTTCGGTAACATGACAGGTAGACTTAGCCTACGTGGGAAGCCGGTCGTTTCGCCTACAGGATGATTCGCCTACAAGTCGATTCGCCTAGACTTAAGACGATTCGCCTACACGTTCTGAGATGTTTCGCCTACACTGAAGTCGATTCGCCTACACGATCTGAGATATTTCACCTACATCGAAGCTTACTTTTAAAATAGAACAGAAGAATAAAGTTTACTTTAACTCAACGGTATATGTGTGTTATCGGGTTAATTCTATTTTGTCATTGGTCTAAGTCACTAGTGAATCACGTGAGATAGAGCGCGGGAACCTGAGCATTCAGTTCGAGCGTTGACCTTTAAGCGGTCAGTCGTATGATTGAATTATCCTTCGAAAATTCATCAGAAAATGGATAAGGACGATCCTTCTTCGATGCATGAGGAAGCACTGCTGAGTGAGGAATCTGACGGCTTTTCTGGAGGGTCTTTTAGTGCCAACGACGCTATACTTGCGGCCCTCCAGTCGTTGAATAAGAACATGACCGAAATGGGCGCATCGCTCAGATCATTGA
>Ga0126339_10003977_pt1 | contig 10845 bp, 6 predicted proteins | sample OrbTmetagenome_2_FD_92532 | JGI IMG/M metagenome (GOLD analysis project Ga0126339, IMG submission 92532) | Coral microbial communities from Petempiche,Puerto Morelos, Mexico - Orbicella T R C metagenome | ecosystem: Host-associated > Invertebrates > Cnidaria > Coral | place: Petempiche,Puerto...
CAAAACCCTGTTTCAGACCTGCGTTATGATTGGTTCCCTAGTTCAGACCAATGTTAAGTTACCATAAACATAATTTGTGAAGGGCTTTTGTTGTTTTTCTTTTCGATAATGATGAAAAAGTGGCTTCTTCTTAAAAACTTACCCATATGAAGGCTAGAGTGCAACAACCATACCCTATTTATGACCAAAACGGCTGAAAAGCCATACCCTTTGGGGCCGCACATACCTATATAGCCCATATAAGGGGGTACCCCTCCCCCCGGGAGCGAGCCTCAGTCACCAACTGCAACGGCTGTTTTTTTCTGGGTTTTTCTTTATCTGGGTTGTTTTCAGTCTCGGGGGCGGGGGATGGGGGAGGGCGCTGCAATTTGAAAATGTCGGGGATGCTCGTTGTTTTGCTTAGGGATATAAATTAAGGATTCTGATCTCACTTAGGGTGATCATGACGAAGCGCCACTACTTTTTAGCTGTCAAAGTATCTTTTAGGGTGCAATCGAAGAAATAATAGTAAAGGAACGCTCTTATTTCCGTTTGTAGGCTCGATTTCTGCCAGTCTCTCGAGTACAGTCTACTAGCGTGGGCTCCTTTCCTGATCAGCGGCTGGTAATCGAACCTATTCCGTTTTAAGTGTATCTCTAAGGGGTCAAATAAATCCCGAGACACGCCCAGATTGATCCCCTTTAGGTCTTCAATCAGGAGCCTATAGGTTTCTGATTTAATATAAATTTCCAACGAGCATCCCCACTTTTTCATATGGGATCTCCCCCCCCCCCCACCCCCCTCCTTTAGAGCCCGGGGGATTTCAGTACTTCGCTTTACAAAGCAGGAATTCGATATTTTTCTTCTACTGACAGAACCTCACGTTAGATGCGATTGATGAGCGGATCAGAACTTTGCGGCACTCACTCTCCAAGGGACATGCCTCATAAACAGTTCGGTTTCGCTTCAAGTTCAGATTTAGTTCAGTTCTCACGGTCGAGGCGAAAGGAATTCAAGAGCTTCACCTTAGCTTACAGCGTCACTTTGGAATACCATCTGTAACACAACGAACTGTGAAATCTTGGAAATGTATTTTTTCCCAGGGAAACTGGTTTCGTGCGTCCCTCCTCTCCCCCCCTACCTTGTCCTGTCCTGTCCTCTCCCCTTCCCTTCCCTCCCTAAAATTGGCTTTTTGGCGAACATTTATACATATTATAACCAGTGTCTGAACTAACATCAGTTTTCTTCACTGCTCATTTGGCATTGTCTCAATCTTTATTGCCTCATTCTCAAATGAACATTCTATATAATAAATATGTCTCACTCTTTTCCAGTATGTACAACATTTACAAGTCACTTCATTTACCGCTCATGCTCTTTTCTGCATATTTTTGTGAGGAACTGACAATTTTCTCAGTTTATCTTTTCTTCCCTGGCAGGGATGGCAGAGCGTGTTTTGAATGATATTCTATGTATTATGCAAAATAAAATGGTTGTTGTTGTTGTTATTACAAGCTATCGCCAGAGGCGCTAACTTGTAGGGGGTTTGGAGATATTTGTAAAATTAATACTTCATGTATTTTTTGCTTGAAATTGGGGGAACTAAAGCCCCTCCCCGTACCCCCTGGCTCCGCCGTCCCTGTCCTGCTTAGTTTTAATATTTTATCTATACACGAATGCTGTGGGGAACTCATCTTTTTTTTCGTAGCTCAGTAATACGATGGAATCGAAGGACACTTAAGTCAAAACAATAAATTAACTGCTTTGTATGAAACGCCTTCATCAAAGTGAAGAATTTTGGCGGAAAACACTCGCGGCGTTCTTCACAGTTTTCCCGCCTTCACTGAACGCGGCTGTTCATTCCTGACTGAGCCACAGCGGTAAAATGACAAAGTCACACCCCATAATTTAATTTGTCTGAGTGAATATTTGAGCAGTGATATTCCTTCACTAGTAGTCACAAGTCCTCCAATTCGTCTTCTTCATCGGAGCCTGTGTCCGATGGCTTTCTACCCTCCTCAGGCACGTGTTTGTAAGCCTGCATCATGGCCTCGTGTTCTTGTTTCACTGCAGCATTGTGTTCTTGAGCCCGCTGCCTCAGTGATGCAATGCTGTGTGACCTGAGGTCATCGCCATTTTCGTTGGAACCTTCCACCTTGATTTTCTCCTCCATTATCTTCGCTTTCTTGTGCATGCCGAGTAGCCATGGGGCCGAGTTGGATGTCAGATGAGGTGGGAGGGGTAAGGAATGACGTACCATTGCTCCATAGAGGCCGTACTCAGCCATGATCGAACTGTGACCCCAGCATTTCTCCTTCTTGCGCCATTTTGCCCGTCGGTTTTGAAACCAGACCTGAGGAAAGGAACATACAGTTATTAATTCGTGCTTAAGGTAAAGGTAAAGTCTGCATACGAGCCAAGTGGCCCACCAGGTCGGAGCCTTATTACGGTTTCTGTGGTATGAAGCGATTAGGAGTATTTTTACTCCCCCTGGATGGGATGCTAATTCCATCGCAGGGCTACCCCCAGCATTAAATTCATTTACCTGGGAGGAGAGAGGCATTGCGATAGTGAAGTGTCTTGCCCAAGGACACAACACAATGTCCCCGGCCAGGGCTCGAACCCGGACCGCTCGATCCGGGGACAAGCGCACTAAGCATGAGACCAACTAACTCAAAACTATGACAGAGTCGGCTCCAAGTACTGACCAGACAAAGGAATAAATCCCTTACTTTCCCGAAACCGAATTTTCCCATCGATAACCGTATATTCCTTTCAATGTTAGTTCTAAGAATCTAGGATTACATCAAGACATTTGTACAATATCCTCAATTGAAGAGGTTTTTTTTTTTAAAAAAAAGCTCTTTACTGGGAAATTACAAGGTCATTTAACATAAGCCTTTTACGATTTATTTCAATCTTAAGTTTCCATAAAACTCAAGTATTTTCGATAAATGGAAAGTTAGGATATAAAGATGTTTAAGAACTGAATTTAGTTCCAACCTAGAACTTAGCGGGGACAACTTTTTTGGACTCTTAGCATTAAAAAGAAATAACTCTAAAGTCATTCAGGAAATTGAGACAATCATGTTAACAAGATAAAAAAACTTGAAAATGAACTGTCTTTTTTCGAACGTATCAATCGATCACATTTAATTTCTAGTATTCTCGGTAGCTTAGGGTAAGATGAAGGCCGACCGCCCTGGACTTCATGTAAATACAGTAGAGCCCCGTTAATCCGGTCGTGACCAGCGGGCCATGAAAATTTGGTCATGATTCGTCTAAATTGAGTGATGTATTAACAGAGATATCTCAATTGCACTTCTAAACAACTGTTCTTGAGTAAGCATCCGGAATACAATATAATAATTAAAAAAAAACAACAACAAAAACCTTCAATCAGTACATACAATATTAACAACGGAAAGATGAACATAGCTGGTTCGAGTGGCCGTGTAAACGGGGGTAAAATTATAAGGGATTATGCAGATCGGGTTTTAGCATGTGGCCTTGGCCGTATTGACGGGGTGACCGCATTACCGGGGTTTTCTTATAAGAAAATGTATCAGGGTTTCGCCGGGACAAAAAAAGTGACCGTTTTTTAACGAGGTGACTGTAAGGCGGGGTTCTCTATATAGCTCTGATAACGGAGTTTTTAGTCAAAACAGAAGATAGCAAGTCTATAGCATGAGAAAAGACGTGAAAAAAACAACGCCTTCCTTTTCCGTGCAAGGACATCTACATTACAATTTCCCTACAGATAATATCGCTGAGATAGATAATCTGTCCCTTGGGCTGCCGACTCAAGTAAATCTTCCACTTATTAATTTCCCAATCCGATAAATTAACTTCCTCTTTCATAGCAGTTCGTGTTACATTGCATCGGGTCATGTTGGTCCGATTTTGTTCTTCCTCATATTCCGAATTTCGTTTTATCTTTGCGGAAATCTGCTCGATTTGTTTGTAATGAGCTTGGCGGTTTCTAAGTCAGGAATTACGCGTTATTAAAAAGAAATCGTTGTTTACTTGGCACTTAAATTAATTTTTGCTTTTCGAGGGGTGTGTTCAGTTTATGTTTAATGAGCTCTTTTAGAAACCGTTTTATTATTGCAAAGAAATCAGCGTCTTCATTTACAGTCCGTGAGGTCGTTAAAATGAGTTTACGTGGCTGTTAGAACCTCATTTGTGCGCACTATTTGTTAGAAAGTTAATCATAATAGTCTCTATTTGGCTTTTATTGCACGATGAACCAGTTTATATAGCAAGAAGTCTTTCAACAGCGATATTTTTGTTTTCGCTTGTTAGCACGTGTTATTGTTCTGAATGGCAGTTTTGGTAATTTGTAGCTTTGTACATTTACCGCGACCTAAAATGACGAGGCATGCTAGTGTAATTAATAAAATTCTGTTTCGATTAAAGGCATGCGATGTTTAAAAAGTTTTTCTTTTCTTTTATGCTATGACTGAAATTTATTTTCGGTTAAAATTCTTCTTCCAACTCAATCTTGAAAATCCAGGTTATTCAAATAAGGCTACGAATGATTCCATTAAGGTTATCAACGTTAATTTGCAGTGAGATGAGTTAAACTTGGTTACAGAATCCAAAAAATAAAAGAAAGACGAAAAAGCGATGCCTTAGATCAATCGAGTTCTCACTTACATTGGTTCGTAAAGAATTACTCGATATTTTGAAGACGTGACCAATTTTAAGTTGCGGAACTTTTTCCCGGAATCACACCCCATGAACTTAAACTTGCACTGTCGGAAACATGTAAATACAATTTTCTTAAGCTAGAATTATTACGTCACGGTTAACTTGAAAGGGAAATAATTAAGCGGGAACGGTTAATGACAATGGACCCAGAAAATTTAGAAATAAATAGCTTTTTTCCTCCCTTGGAAAGGCCAAATAGGTTAATTTAACTTGCCGGTCATCAGGGCGTGACAAAAAAAAGAAAGGTAATGCTCAGTTTAAAATTAACTTAAAAGAGAAGCTTGCCATTGCTGGATTGTAGACACATCTTTTTCTTTTGTCTTCCGTTTTTACTCCCAATAGCTTATTCCATTATTATATGTTTTTTTTTTTGGTTTTCTCTGTTTTTGTCGGAGCATTTAATTACAGAAGGACAAAAATGATTGTTTGTCGTTAAGAAGTAAATACGTCTTATTGAGCCCAATCAACCAGTTTTTATTGCGAAAACTGAACAGGCGAAACTAATTTTATGGTTTTGTTAAACGTAGGCACATCTCGTATACTTTGTGAGAAACAATGTATTTCTCAGAAATATTTTTAAGCAATTCGTATGTATAAGAACTGCTGGTGCTCCTGCAAGAGGAACGTTGAATTTATCCCAGTCACAAATTTTTGACTTTGATTCAGGTTTTGGCAACTTTTGTGCTGATGTTTATAAACAATCCTCAGAGACTGTGTAAATAGGTTTTGTTTACGTTGTTTGTAATGGTTGGCTTGAATCAGGTTATGGGGTAAAGTTTTAATGTTTTTCTAGAATACCCGCTCTCTTATTCAGTCCTATGGTTTGGTCTCTCAGCTGCAGGCTTAAATTACTACGCTAACAAATTATATAGAGATACGAACAACTCTTCCTTTTCAGAAGATTTTGACATTTCGGCTGTCTTCTTTTATGCCAACTGGTTTCATTACTCGATATTGCCTGGAGCGAAATTCATATTTTCACCAGTTTCTTAGTTCATTTCGTAACGATCGATTATTAACATACACTGAGCGAGGTGGCATCACAAATGGTCATCGAAAAATTGAGAGAGTTTTCAAATTGTGTTTTCGAAGTTTCGAAGTTGCTTTTTGTTCATGGTCCAAGGTGGTTTTCTCTTCTCCGTTTGTGCTTGCAGCGTTAGTTTTGGGGTATTCTTTATTTTAAAGCATTCTTACAAGCGTTTACAAGTCGTTTCAAACTAGACGTAAATGTGCAGTGTATAAATGAGGTGAAGTAGGTAAACAATTTTAGTCGGGAAACGACAGGTGCATAAAAAAACTTATAGCACGACCGCTAAGTGATTACGGTTTCCTCCCTTTGTGTGCAGCTAGAGCAGACTCAACAATTCCAAAAACGTACAAAAACTGCGTCGGTCCTTTCTGAAAATTAAAAATTCTTATTTTTGATCAATACGTACTTTGTTAGCTACAGAAAGATTGTTGCGAGTGACATTTACAAAATTTGAGAATTTCAAACTGGACAAGTTCATTGTTAGCACAACTTTGCATATTTTTTTCCTGGCGGCGATTTTCGAAACTTCTTAAAGGCCTAATTAAACTTTAGCTTACTATAATGCTTTTTTTTTATTAGCGCTGATTAAGAAATGTTATGTTTTACAGGAGTGTTTGTTGGGAAGACTAGAAAATCTAAAATAAGGGCATTGATATCAGCAAGGTCTACGTCCGAGTGAGTTTTAAATATGAAAACAAAACGGAAGTCAGGGCACCCTGCCAGTCTTTTCGACTACGCGCTCAATAATTTTGATTTTATATTTCGCGATAACACTCGAAATAATTTGAGAAAACATCGACTTGTTTAGTCCCTTTTACGTTAACTTTCATCACTAACTTTTTCCGCGAAATTTACAGCGGCGAAAAAGTGATAGCAATTTCTTTCAGGTAAAAGTTGAAAGACGAAAATGGCAGCCATTGTTTCGTTCCAGCCGGACGTGTTCAGTTCTGGTTTATTAAAGGTCATTTAAAAACGAGAAGGTTCTTTTCCGCGAAGTTCTACTTCAAATTGGCGGCATTAGAATCTTTTAACGATGACATGATCGATTGAGGTGTTTATTTTTCTCAATATCTCTGCCTTTTCGCATTCGTACGCAAAACTTTGCTGCGTTTTATAACTCGACAAAGTGTACAAGTTTCTCGACGGATATTAAGCTAGTTAGTACATACGCTCAGTCAAAACAACTCTTCAAATTTTCGTTTAAAAATGCGACCGGCACCTCGTCGAAATTAGCTTTACAAAAGAGCCTGTGGGCAATGACACAGCAAAATAACAAACAAAAAATAAAGCGAAGTTTATGTAACCTCAGGGTTCATTCTAATATAGCGACCATCTTTTCCGGTAAGTGAAAAATTTATCCGTGTAACCCACTTGAAACCAAGGTGTTGTAACGGTGCCCTTCTGAATAAATGTCGGTGTTTTTTCGACATTTTCGGAGCATTATCATTTGTGCCTGTGCCTCAGTGTGTCGATTTTCTATAAACTTAGGCCGTTTCATATTAGGGAGTCAGTGTAATTTGGTAATTTGAAGGATCTGCGGCGAACAATACTCGCCGCTGCCTAAGATTGCATCTCAGCGGTTCAATGATAGTTGCAACTTCTGGTCAAGAATAAGAAAATTGGCTTGCTTAGAAAGCAGAGATATCGCTGAAAGTTCTTATGATTAGCTGGCAGACTCGAAATAATGTTGAACTGATTATTTACTCTTTTAGTCAATGGTAATTAAGCGAGTTCCGTTAATTCTTAGAAGGATCCAAGTTCCTTGGTCGAGGTTTCCTCTGATGTGCGCGTGACTGAAAAGATTTGCGATATGAAAGGGTGTTGTGTGGAATATAGTCAGTGTAAATGGCAAAAAGTAATAAAATCTGAGAAACTTTAAAATGGCACACTATCTCTTGAATTTCGTATGTGCCTCTCCAATATCAGTAATTTCGGAAAAATTCTGCTTTGAGCGTTCACCGGATTGAAAATCCCCGGTTTTAGAATTAGGGCGTTTTCCCTGTTTTTATTTATGGTAAAGTTTATAGAAGACGTTTGCTTGACTTATTTCCGAATCAGTCTTTATAATTTCTAAGCAGTGTTTCATTTTTCCTTGGTTGAAAAGGTGAAATTTTAAGCTGTAGAGCTTCCGATAGCTGAAAACCCCATTTTTCAAACTCTTCGGGAGTTCTATGGTGTTGATATTAAAGGTCTTCGTTTCAATCGCGCGTGCTAAAATGTTTCAAACGATATCGAAATACACGGATCACTCGCTTACACTGCTAGTGTTGGATTACTAATTCAAATGTTACGACAGCTGAATAGAGCTATTAATCCGAATGAAACAACCGCGTTAAACCATCTCTGTGGGGCGACACAGTTTGAATCTCATCACAAGTAACAATAACCTCTGCTGTTGTCGAAACGAATTAAGCTGGAGCTTTCCGTAAATGGATCGAACGCGTTCTGTCGCGAAAACGGTGCAGCAAATTTGCACATGTTTGACAGAAAGACTTCCAATTGTGGCGGCTTTTTTATTAGAAGGAAATAGAAAACGAAAAACTGTTTTTTTTTTCCTTGGGAAATCAACGGTATTACAATAACTGAGCAGAAAATTAAGATAGAGAATTCGAGACGAAACCTAACTCGTTAATTATTATTTGTCAAAGGTTATTGAAATGTGGGGGTTTTCCGGCAGGATTCAAGAATTCTTTTAAAAGTAATTAGAGGAGTACTTGTGAGAAACTGGCCTGTCAATTTTTCTTTCATTTAATGCTCGATGTAATGATAAGGAAAAACAAAACCTGCGAACAGAAAACCGCGCGTGTGTGCGCGATTCAACGTAGAAGAACTTTGCAGTTTCAAATGAAACGCGATTCGAACAAAATGGCTCTTTTAGGAAATGTGGCAAAGATTGTTTTCTTAGTCAAATTCTTACATTAGCCTAATACGCTTTAACTTGCAAACCGTGACAGATCAAAAGACTCTTTCGCAAACCCAAGACTTGATTAATGTCAACTTTGAGAAAGAAATTGAGACAACTCGGTTCTCGCCCTTATGCAAGCTTCATTAGAATTGTGTATATTTCCTGTTAGTGTTATTGCACCGTGTGCCATGTTATCTCGGCATATTTCCGCCGCCGTATTCTTGTACAATGTGCTATATTTACGCAATAATAAAACTTTAAGAGCGCTAAATCAACTTGATGGCTTCACCGAAAAGGACGTTAAATTATAATTTAAAAAGCAATTAATGACAGTCTAAAAATGTAAAATTCCAAGCTAATGAAAAAAAAAAAAAAAAAATAGGGTGAAACCGCCCCAAAACTAGGCGCCAAAGTGGAAACGGTGCACAGTTTCCAATTAGGGTTTTATTATACGAGGCCTGTTCCTCTTTCACCCTTGCTTCCGATGTAATTCTCCGATGAATAAAGTCGAAAGCGTACATTTAGGGCATACTTTCCCCCAATTTTTCACAATAGCTAATATTCTAACAAACATTTTTCGCACCAGTTGGCAACCCCTTTGTTCGCATGGAGGTAAAAATAATATATATATATAATAAATTTTATTTTTTTTTCTTTAATTTACCTCAAGTGTGGACTTAAGATATGGTTCAAGATTGCGAGCGTTGTTTGACGTGAGTTGTGATTTCGATTTTATTACTATTATTATTATTTCAGGAAAAAAGAATTATTGAAACCCTTGCTTGTTGTCAGATCGAAAAAACACCTGCTTAGTCTAAATCAGGTCGGCGTGTAATTACGGTAATTAAAAGGAGTTCATAACTTTAATGAACGCTAATGAATGCCAATTGCGACTAATTTTTTTCCCCGGAGCTTTTACCATCGGAGCGAACAAAACAAATCCGCCAAGTTGGTACGACATTACACGGTCAGACCCATTTGTACCTTAATCAGCGCTTAGCTGTTTTCATTCTTTGCTTTTTCTTTCCGTGGCGGTCGCAAAAAAGACACACAGCGCTTCAATACAAAACCAGATTACTTCTGTTCGCCGAAATGCAGCAGATGGTTTCTTAGTCGAGCGATGTAGGGAAGGTGAAATGGACTAATTAAAAATTTAACAGCAAAATAAGGTTTCTTTTGAAGATGTCTCCTTGAATTGCGCGCGCGCACAAATGTAGCTGGAGAAAATTAGAGGAAATTAATTTCCATCTAATCTCTGCGTACCTGGATTCGGTCTTCTGGTAACTCGATCTTCACAGAGAGATTTTCTCTGGCGTAAACATCCGGGTAGTGGCTGTCTTTGAACGCTTTTTCCAATTCTTCCAGTTGGTAGTTCGTGAAAATTGTTCGATGTCTTCGCTTCTTAGGTGCCTTCTTGCTCGCTGCGTTTTTGTCGCTCTTCAGGAAACCGCATTTGTCAATTTTGCTTTCCTCCGTTCTGTGATCTGCGAAGGATGAAATATTGCGTTTTAATCACGGCTTACGAGACACTTTTAACGAGTTGTTATTTCTGCGAATTAGCAAGCTCTTACTGGAGGTAAATCTGTCATTTTCAGTTAAATATAGAAATTAAACAGAGTTAACATCCAAAAATTCGCCATGACACATCGCGTAAAATTGTGCAGTAATCGAGAAGACAAATAACGAAATGAAAAATACAAACCCGAGCAAATTTCTTGTGAAATCATACAATTTAGTGCGCCAGCTGCTAGCGATGTGGGCTTTAGTTAGAAAGCCATTAAACTACAATCAAATATTTTGAAGGAAGACCACACTCATTTTGGTGTAAATATCGTCGAAACACCGAGCAATTTGAGAACTAGTATAAGTTTCACCAAGGGTAAAACTAGAACTAGGACAGGAAGTTGACGGAGGGAAATCCTCATGTGCGCTGGTTTGGACGCGATCTTGAAGCAATCCGCGAAGGCTTGAAATGAACACCGCTTGTTAATTAGGGCATTACAGACCATTACAAGATCATTTGCTCCAATAATGGCACGGGAGGCCAGGGCGAAACAACCGCTAAAAGAGTCATCGAAGGAGTGTTTAAAAAGTAGTTAAACGAAACCCGATCCTGGCATAACGAACTATAAATTATGGCTGAACACCACTAACCTGATATGATAGTTGTCTTGTCGGCTTCTAAACTCGGGTTTTCTAAACGCGACGCAATCGGTGA
>Ga0126339_10003980_pt1 | contig 10840 bp, 6 predicted proteins | sample OrbTmetagenome_2_FD_92532 | JGI IMG/M metagenome (GOLD analysis project Ga0126339, IMG submission 92532) | Coral microbial communities from Petempiche,Puerto Morelos, Mexico - Orbicella T R C metagenome | ecosystem: Host-associated > Invertebrates > Cnidaria > Coral | place: Petempiche,Puerto...
CTTTGTGTCCTATCTACCATCTTTGGTAAAATTTTTTGGGGCCACTTTCCACTTTAAAGTTGTTGAGAACACGCCCAACCCCAACCTTTTTTCACCCACCAAACAACCCCCCCCCCCCCCCCCCCCCCCCCCATACAATGTTAAAGACGACTACCTGCAATTTCTTCTGATTTTCAGCATTGTTTTTGGGTGGGGAGGGGGACCAGTAACGCGTTTTTAAAAGGAAAGCAGCGCTTTTTTCAAACTGCAGTAGTAAAACACAGATAATTCGTTAAATTACATAAGTGTCCCAAGGACTTTTAACCACGATTATAGGTCTACCAAGGAGTCTGCCTAGCTAATTATATTTAAAATTCTTCTCTTATAAGGTGTTAAGGGGCTGGATTGATCCGTCGGCCTTTCAAAACTAGGGTAGAAATTGCCCAAAAGTTCATTGTAATTTCCACATCACCGAGAGATGTGTGACGAGTCTCGATTTCACGAAAAACAGAAATATTTGAGTCAGATATGTGCAATCTGTTTGCCGCGAAGTGTCTGGAGACAGACGAGCGGGCATAATAGACACACGCGCGTGCACCCTCGATTTCGTCTGTTTCAACCTAGAATGCAAGGTGACTGAACGATTTGCATTGATACGTTCCTTAAGCCTTGCATGAATAAATTAAAATAATATATATATCAAGCGAGAAATCAGATGGGTATAAAACACTCGACCTACAATCTTAGCTTAATATCTTTAAAGGTGTATGAAAAGACAATGGTAAAATCTGAAACTAGGGTAGAAAAATACTTGAATTTCAATAGAAGCTTTAATACAAATGATGTTTGTATAACCAACGACTGAGTTGTTATATTTGGTGCTGTGAATTTTAAATGAGAAGGGATGTAATGCTTTAAGATCATGAAATACGACACTTGCGTGTTTTCTTACCTCTCAAGTGTAGATAACCTAGAATCGCTTTTGAGTTCCTTGTGGAATGGGTGAGATCACAAGGACGGAAAATGTTATTTCAGGGAAGTCTGTAGAAATATCGATATATTTCCAGTCATCTAATCCGCATTCAGTGACCCACCCAACTAGTACAAACTGCGCATGAGCCAGGTCAAATGCTGCCCTCTTTTGATTGGTCGAAAATTTGTAATCTCAACTCTGATTGGCTGAAGCAAGCGCAGGTGAAACTTGACTCAAATTCACTCTTTCGCTTATATTTTATGCAAATTTTAAAAAAATCTTATTTGACAGGAGATTTTGTTTGACACAAAGAAGAAAAGAGTGTAATTGAAATATTTTTCGCGAGTTAGCTGCGACAGTCAACCCTACCATATATAGATAACACAAGATGTCGAATCACTGTTCGACACTTTGAATGAGTAAGCCATCGTCAATTATTCATTTTTTAAATTTTCCACACAAATTTGTGCGTTGTAAGCACACATCATAAATGTGCATCGGTACAACTTATAGATAAAAATAATCTTATATATACACATAGCCTGTAGGATGCCCATTGAGTTAAAAAAAAGTACAACACATTCAGTTTTCTTACATTTTTATTCTAGAGGTATTTTTCGTTCAATTTAAAAGCAGGTGGTCATGTTATTTGGTCCTAAGAGACTGTTTTTGGATCCTATTTAAAATTCATGTGTATATATAACCAAAAAAATTACCGTTCTTGATTTAAGACAGTAGTTTACTTTCAACCTTATAAGAATGTAACAACAAAAATTTGTTTGTCCATCCGGCTTCAACGCATAGTTTGTTTGTGCGATGCTTTATATTTTATTCGTTACATGTATCAACTGTGGGTTTCTTTTGGCAGTATTTATTCACCGCTTGTCTGAAGATCAACAAGATCACCTCTACAGCAATACATGTATATTCGCGTACGAATATAGCTCGGTTGCAAACACAGCATAAACCGAACTGAGAAGCACGAAAATCACCATTGAAACTTCCTCTATTGAGTCAATTCAACTGCAGTTGTTGATGAATAGTGGCGCTGTCAGTAGCAATTACTTTTCACCATTCAATTTTGATTCAAACGGTGTGGGTTTTCTTTCCTTTTTTGAGGCTCTAACCTCTTCAATTTCGATCGCCACAAGGCCAGCCTTGATCTCTCTAAACAGGGCCGCATAAGAGAGATCTTGATCATTGTATAAGAAGAAGCTGATGACGATATCTAATTCTTGTTTGATGGTGTTGTAAAAATGTACCAAATGCCAACAATATATATTTTATGAGTTCCATACGTTTTACCAAGGAAAACTAATAAAAACAGGTCAAGGCGAACAAAGCAAGAAACAATTCACGACACTAAGATACTTGTTATTTTAATCATTTCTGTTCCTGTTTATAAACTTATCACTCCTAAATACATCAGGCGAAGTTTGGAAGTAAAGCTCTTCCTTCGAGATGAGTTAGTCGCGTCGCATCAGAATCCTTCTATACGATTTCACTGTGACCGTGAAAGGTCTCATTTTCCACTTAAATTAACTGACTACACTTGTTGCTTCTTAAACAAGAAGTACAATATTCTTGTACCATGAAAATATAATTATTTACGCTACTCTAAACAAAACGAAAAACAAAAAATCAAACTGACATACAAAAATAAAGTTCGATCTTTGAAACGACATGGAAGCATTTTCAAATAATTTCTTCTAAATTAATCTCCTTCACACAATTCGCCTCAAGATGTTGCCGATTATTGCTCAAAATAGATCTCCATCATTGTATCAGTGATTCCAGTCAGCCGCCCCAGAAGCTGTCGAATTTCTTCAATAAACGAGGCCTTATAAGCGGCGTCATCGCGGATAATTTTTGACACTTGTTTCTTCAACAGCTCCAGAGCTTCGTAAACCTGTTGAAAGCAGGGCACGTCCGCGGTCACCAAATTCTGCATTCTGAAGTAAAAATCACCATGAATATCATTCAAGTGATTCTCTATCAATGCACAAATTTCTTTTACATTTCTCACAAAGGGAACACCTTGGCTATTTCGTTCTATTTTGTCGAAGCTTTGCGCCCAGCTTTTAATGTTCTCGTTGAGGAAATCGAGGTCTTGACGTTGCTGAAGTAACGTATTCTGTAATTTGTCAAGATCGGCGATCTCTTTTTGTAGATCTTGCTTATGGTTTACAACTCGTTTTAACGAAACACTCTTTCCGCTGGTAGAAGTTGTTCCATTGACATAAATTGGTGTCTCCATGTTTTAACTGTGGAAGCAAAAGAAGTTCATCATTATTTTTATACTAGTTCTTTGCCAAAATAAATAAATTTAGCCGGCGAGGTAAGAAAATTGCAAGTAATTCAACGCGTTTTAATTTACTCCCTTGGAGCACTGGAAAGATCACTTCTAAATGTTCACCCAATTATTTTGAAAACTGAATTCATGCATACCTGATTCGGAAAAGAAACCGCAATTTGTATAAACTTGCATTTATCATTGGTTTCCCCCACTAAAAGATTGTATAAAAATAAAAAGCTACGGTAAACTTGTAAATTGTTCGTGTGTTTCACGCCTTTTTGTGAAACATAACTACCGCTGTTTCAATTTGTCGGTCGCTGGTTTCTTTCATCACAGAATGTCTTAACGCGACATGAAAAACAGACAAATTCAAGATTAAAGGATCCAGCAGTAAATTCCAATGTGAAAGCTGTCTATATTTGTCGGATTAGAAAAGAAAATCAGGCTTAATATTGCCCAGAATGATAAAAAATTGTTTTAAAATTCTTCAGATATGAACAACCATGTCAATTTGCATATTCTGACATTCACGATCCGATTAATAAAGTCAATTGAAATACTGTTTTGATAGTCAACCTACGTTGATTCGAAATTTTATAGAAGAATCTAAGTTCTCGTGTTATAGATGCCTTTAAAATGTTAAGCCCTAAAGCCCGAAATAAAAGATATCTGTGATAAACGTAACTGATTTTTGTGGCATTTGTTTCGTCAGTTTCCACGGTGCGGGAGACTGAGCGATCCGTAGAGCAATGCCATGCAGTATCAGAGAGCCACCGTAGATTCTGAACAACCTCAAAAACGACAAATTGTAGACGGCTGGAATGCTTAATCTTTCATTAAGGAGGCCGGGGAAATATTTTTGGAAAGCACACTTACCGTTTTGATGAAAAAAAGTTCTTTTTCCTCAATAACAGAGCAACAAAACAAAGCGCTTTCGCTGTTTCTTGCTATGATAAGGTATAGTTTGGGCGCTGCCAGACATCACTAAACCCCCTGGGGCGACAGTATGCTAAATAGCAAATGGCAAAAGCAACACTGTGAGATTGTGGCGCCAAATTACCATTCGGCGAATGCGCGAGTAAATTTGATTGGTTCGTACGAGCAGGTGCAAGAAATAAGTGCCTTACTTCACTTTATTATTGCTTTCGTGGGCTTTTGTCTGAAATCACTGAATTTAGTTCTTCGTTGAGATTTTTTTCCGATTTTTTTTCTACGTTAACTCGTTACTTTAGGACAAAGATTTATTCTACGTCTTACTGTTTGTATAATTAAACTGAATTATTTTCTCTGTTTGCCATGGCTTTATTACAGGGGTTATTAAAGTCCTTAATAAAATATTTATTTCCTGTCGAGCAAAAAAGAGTCATACTCAAGCAAAATATTTTTGCTTATCTTAATCCTGAAGGTAAAGGCGTTTTTCGAATTCTGAGTGAATGCGAGGTTAAATGCGCTTCTCGCTTTCTAAATACCGCGGATTCAATTTTCACATACAATCTTCTTTACAGTAAGCGCACGAACCCCTTTCAAGTCTTTTCGGGTCATTTGCATATCATAGCCTGGCGCTTGAAAGGCATTTTTTTTCCAGCTGCTCATGGCTGTCTTCAAATAATCTACAGTTTTATTGGTTGCTTTGACGGAAGCCAATTCAAAACAATTCAGGGAGTGGAAAGGCTGTGTCTGAAAACCAAGGTTTGATCAGAGTCGTTCTGTTTGTGGTCGATTTCACTTTCACTAGCTGAATTCCATATCACTCTGTCTATCCCAAAATTGCAAGAAAAAGTTGCAAACGTTGATTTCGAAGGCGGAATCATCAGTCAAACTTGAAGCTTAAAGGAAAGGACAAAGGTATTTATTCTAATTTCAATTTTATTGGGAGCGAGAATGTTTTAAGGAGTGTACATATTTTCAGGTATATCAACTCCTTTCTAATAATTTCGAATTCGTTCGCTTACATTGATAAAAGTAGCTCAATCTTCAGCGAAAAACGCGAGAAAATTTAGTTTCTGTCTTAAAATATAACACAGAATAAACCAAATCTGAAATTAATACTTTTACGTCGTTTCTGTAAGACAGGAAAATTAAGATACAGTTTTACTGCGTTCCTTTCTTGTAGAGGGTGCGAATCTACATATATAGAATGAGTGGAACAGTTGCAATGGAACTCTCAAGCAACACTCTTCACCCGAGACAACTCGGCATCACCGGAGATGGACTAGAAACAAGCCACGCCCTGTCAATGAAAATGATCTGCACCAATAAACAACGTTTACAGAAGACCGTGGGAAGACTGGAGAAGATGCAAGGTCCAATGAAGAAGCAGCGAGATGATCTTCTGTTTTTGGTGGCGACGATGGAGGAATGGAGCCTAATTATGCACGAGTCAGAGCGAGGACACAGTGGAGTCCCGGTTTTGCGCTCAGTAAAGGAGGGTTGTAATGAAATCACGCCAAGTTTGAACAGTAACAACAGCCAACTGAATCAAACTGTACAACGGCTTAGCAAAGCCAGCGTACCTCGCATCGCGCATGTGCAAAAGTGCCTGAAAGATTTGAGAAAGGAAATTCGCGCGGTGTTTGACGACGAAAACACATATAATGGAAAATTTGTTGAAGATGTCCGAGAAACTATAGGAAATATAATCGGCACGGCTAATGCCTTGATAGCGCTGTATTATTGATAGCCGTAGCGGAAATTTCATGAACAGCTGTGTTAGTGTTTGCAGTCTGAATAAAATCGCTGAAAGTTCACATGTTTTGAGCTGTTTGGAAAGTTATGCAATGACAAACGACACGGGTGTCACCTAGCTAATTATAAAAATTATCCATATTGAAATGTGCTATAAGCTCTTCCTGTCCCTTCTCAAAGATAAGTCACGCCCAGTACGCACGTGGGACTAGCGGTCTGATATAATTTCGTCCATATTGTTTTTCAGAATTGATGCATGGGTAATATGACCAGCCCAGAATACGGACTGCCTCACTGATACAAATTTGGAAAATTTAATTCACACTTCACAAACTTTTTCCAAGCGTAAAAAACTTCATAGACCACTGTTTTTGAGATTCCCCCCCCCACCCCCACCCCACAACCAAGCCCCAGTTGTTCGAAGGCTGGACAATGCTATCCACCAGATAAATCCTTATCAAGTGGATAAGTGTTAACAAAATAAACCATGCTATCCGCTGGATAGTATAGCATAATCCATTTTTTTTACAACTGGGCCACATGTAAATAATAATAAATAATAAATAAATAAGTAAACAAATAAATAAATAAAGAAACTTTTCTATAGCAATTTATACACTGCTATCCCAGGTGCTTGAAGGATGAAGTTGAACTCAAGACCTTGTAACACTCACTCATGCACAAGTCAAAGGACGAGAACTTGAAATCACATCTTTATTTAGTTATGCTGTGTAAACTAGAATGCAGAACATTACCAGCAACAAACCACAAACAATGAGTGTGAACATAACTTACAGTGCTGACATTGAACTTTTCTCTTCATTGATAAATTCTCCTGAACATTAACATACATAATTATGGAGTCTAGTAATGAGAATTTGTTTGTTGAACCTAACTCCTTTACAAAACATGCCAACAAGGTGCACTTACGCATAACAAATCCATACAGTAACGTTTTTTCATTTAGAAGAAAACAACTTTAAATAAAACTACAGCCACGTCGAGAAGCAAAGTAGTATATAAAATCATCCATCATTAAACTCTGGTTATACCTAACTTTTAAGTCATTAATTCTTTAATTAAGGTGCAAATCCAAACTCTTCAAACCGCACTAGAAAAGTCCAGTAATTTCTTACTATAAAAGCACTTGATTTAGTGGATAAATATTGCTGCTGAAAAGTTTTTGCACACAAAAAGGTTAGTCTACAGTCCTCCACGTGGTTCGTGTCTATTTACTGGCCGGCTGTTTACTCGCACGTGCTTCTCACGGTCATATCTAGGTTTATGACTTCTCCCTGCTCTTTCGAAGTCTCCTGATCCCCAGTCCTTATCTCGTGCCACTCCATGGCGATGGTGTCTGTTGTCAAACTCCCTGTGAGTCCCTAGCCCCTCACCATTCACTTTCAGCCTGTCCTTATCTCGTATGGTCCCAGTGTCTTTCCTAGAGGGTGCCACAATTCCTTCATGTCGGCTGTGATGGGTAGGCCTCCCTCTTGGATCTGTTAAAGGAAAGTACCAGGAAAATCCCTTAAGCTATCATGTCCATTGTGTCTGACATTATATGCTTGAAGTTCAACAAACACTGTACAATATGCCAGTACCACACAAAAGTACCACTTCATACAAGTAGCTTTAATTTGGATTGTAACACACCAGGTTTTAACCCACGCAAGTTAAAGTTAGAGCCACAGTCTATGACATGAAAGAACTACCGTACTCAGCAGCTTTCATTTGACTGGTCACACAATAGGGTCTGACATGCGCAAACTTGTACATCTCTGCAAGTGACCCTGTTGGATAAAATATTTCTCTAGAAAGAAAGAGAAAGAAGTGGCATGCCCATTCTGTGCTATTAACTAAGACCCTCAGCTGTGCATCTCTATACCTGACCAAACCTAACCCTTTTTTCAGAGTTCAAGACACATACCTTCCAGACCTCTGATGGTAGCTCTTTGTCTGTCCCTTAAAATATTGGAGAACTGCGTGGTTCGTTCGTTCCACTCCTGGTCAAAAGCTACAGCATCACCTATCCAATACAAACAAAACTCTTTTCTCATTAGATAACAAAATCTTGTTACATGCTTGCCACAGGCATAACTATGCCAAATTCCCTGACTTTTACCTGATAAAAATAAAATTTCCCTAACCAACTAAATATAAAATGTCAAATATAATAGCGGCTTCTAGCCTTGTTCTACAGCCATCCTTCCACTCTATCATTAAGACTGATAAGTTTTCAACAAATTTTTCTTCTTCGTCAAGTAAATATATCGTTGAGATCACAGTGGCCTCAAATGTTTCTTCCAGCCTTCACTGGTATTAAATCAGCAGTGTTCAATTATTTCAATTTTCCCTGACTTTTCTTGAAAATGTCAATTTTCCCTGACTCAAAATAAAATTCCCTGACTTTTCCCTGACCTTGAAGAATTTTTTCCCCTGACCATTTCATTACCTGTGGAAACCTTGTCTTAATTAACAACAATCCATATTGGAGTAAACAATTTAATTAGATTAAACAATCCAAATTCTATGATAGGCAATGAAACTCACTTTCATCAAGGTTGATGAAATCCTGTTTTCTCTCCTCCTCTCCAGATCTCCTGTTCATTGATCGCTCAATCACGTGAGAACGATCATCTGTGGGTGGAAGGGAAAAGCAAAAAATAGTTACTACTTTGTGGGCCACGTAATTCTTTCTCTCATCCATGGTTCAAGTTTTTTGTTTTTCATTGATCTTTAGCTTTCTTTGTTCTATTAAAAATCTTAGCAACCAATGACATTTTGAAGACAGACCATATTTGCTATCTAAAAATTCTGAAACAAATAATGAGAATGACTAATGTATAATAATTATTACATCACCAACACAGAAATAACAGACACCAGATTATCCAAAATAGATAGGATAACAACTTTACCAAGGTGGTGACCAATTGCCATACGATGCAATCCAGATTCAGAATCTCGCACAGAATGTTGTGTTTCTTTAATCTGCAGGAAATACAAAGAGAGAATATTTAAGCAGGAAGTCACATATATATTTAAAGTCTCATAACGACCAACAAGGATAACATGTTTGTCTTGTAAGTTTCAAGATATGTAGATTTAAACCAAGACTAGCACACAAGAAGAAGATATTTTTTAAACCACTGTTTGCACGAAAGGGATAAACACAAAAAGCAGATTGAAGTCTTGCGGTACTTAATCAACCAATGAAACAGTTTTGACCAGGTTTTACAGGTTTACATCACTTACTCCTCCAGGTGCCTTCTTAGTGGATTTGGATGCTTGAAAATATTTAGGTTCCCCTTGTCCATCGCTTGAATATGACATGACACTTGATGAAGAGTAACTGAAGGTATTAGGGTCATTTGCCATTTGCTCCTAATGAATTAAAAAAAGAGAAAGACTTACAACACTACACAATATATAACACAAGTGTCAATAAATATTGAGCTATGTTCTACAACATTAACAAACTGGTTCATAATGAAGCGTTCTGATTGACTCACTGAACAATCTGAATTTGTGATATCATCACTAGGAATTTATCAGCAAACTTGAACATAAGCTGGTAAGAAAATCTTATGTCTGATAGATTGATCATAAATAGAGAATAATACATGGGTATTATTATTATTATTATTATTATCATTATTTCTCTTGGAGTGTTCAATTCAATACGAACACATGAAAAGAAATTTCATATCAACAAGCAACCACGTATTACTAATAATGATGTTTTTGATGACTTTCCACAGATTTTTGACTAGTTTCCAAAATTTGCGAGGGCTCTTAAAAAGTTGTACAAAGGCCACACGAACATTTGTGAATATTTTCTGAAAATTTCTGAAGGTAACTGAAGATTTCCAAAGATAACCAAAGATTGCCGAAGACTTCTGAGAAAAATTCAAAGGTATTTTGATCATACACCAACAAATTTAAATACATTTTAAGGGTCAAACATGATATCAAAGAAGTCATCAATATCTTCACTGTATGGTGAGGATATGGCAAATCAGCCACTCGAGTCCCAGAGGCAGATGTAGTTTCTCATAAATTTTACGAGTGGTATACTTTCCAGTAAGGGACAGACCATTAGAAAAGTGATAGGGATGGGGGGTGGGACTTTTTCAGCTTTTTTTTTTTTTCACGTCCACTGTTTCTGTAAGATTTTAAACACTCCTGTCTATAAAATAATTTGCTGTATTTATTTATGTGTATAGCTTGCAAGTACTGCTTATTTGTACAAACTTACAAAATTTCTGTGCATATTTGCCATCATGGAGTTCATGTTGGTAAACATGTCACCAAACATACTGCCAAACATGTCAGTGGGTTGAGCCAACTGCTGGCTGCCACGATTTGACCTGCCAGCCCGTCCTCCATTCTCAATACCAGGGAGAGCTGAGGGGAACCCAAAATGCGAAAATGGGTCGTGAAAGCCCCGCATCATAGATGAAATTCTCTGATGGTGATCCCTGAAAGAAAAAAATGATATAATGAGTGGGGAGGATTATTACACTTGCAATTTTTGAGGCTACTTGTCTGTTGTGATGACCGCAACCTGTTTTATTATATGGCTAGCTCCGTAAGTGGGCAAGATGAACTGAATCCTGTGCTGTGATTGGCTACTCCAGCAGGCAAGATGGCGTGATCTTGCCCACTCGAGATTACCTGCAGTTTCCATATAATGAATCCCTTACTAAGCAAGCTTGTTTGGTCAAGGTGGCTGCATATTGGCCTTGTCACTTGGTCAATAATGCAAATATCAAAGTGAAGTGTGATCATCGCAGTAAATTTTCCAATTTAAGCAACTGGAAAGAAGAAGCCTGAAAAAAAAAATCAGGGCTTCAACGGGATTCGAACCCGTGACCTCCGCAATACCGGTGCGATGCTCTACCAAC
>Ga0126339_10003982_pt1 | contig 10839 bp, 5 predicted proteins | sample OrbTmetagenome_2_FD_92532 | JGI IMG/M metagenome (GOLD analysis project Ga0126339, IMG submission 92532) | Coral microbial communities from Petempiche,Puerto Morelos, Mexico - Orbicella T R C metagenome | ecosystem: Host-associated > Invertebrates > Cnidaria > Coral | place: Petempiche,Puerto...
GTAAGTTGTTGACTCCAAATTATCCAAACCTTAATTCTGTTGACTTTTTAATTATTCATTGTTTCTTTGTGCTCATTAACTAGTCTTTTTGAACATTGACTTCAAAAACTGTTTCAATCTGTGAGTGGCAACAGATTAGAATAATCAAGCCTTGGGTCTCTTTTTTGTATATAACATTCTTTCTAGAGTTGTAAAAATGATGAAAGTTAAAATTTCTTTGATTTTGTCATTGTACATAGGATATTTTACCTTAGTTAGATTATTACCATTGTTAAATTATATTTTATTTAAATATTTGTTTTCGTTTGATATAAACAGCTCCATATCAGCCTAGTTTATAAGCTGCCTTAATTATTCAACCTGCTTATCAAATAATATGTGGTCTGTGTATGTATAATGACTTTGGAGTAGTTAAGTACTGAGCTGTCTGGCCAGTGGTAAAGTATGAGTACATGTATTATTAACGACCCTAGTCAGCTGCCGCCATTTTCAAGGCCATCAAATTTAGTCATATTGCATATAGTGAAGTGAAATCTTATTGCTTTACTGTAACTCGTGTTCCTGAAAGTATATTTAATTATCTTTAGTAGTTTCACAGTGATTTCCTTCTTTTTGACATGCACCGAATAAAATATAATGGCCAAACTCTTGCATGTAAACAAAAACAAAGTTGTGGCTGACTAGGACCCTTTAAGAATCACTGCATTCTCTTATGGCAGGTCTGAGAAGAAGAGGAGCACCATCAAAGCCGATACCATCAGCAAGTAATTAAACCAAACAGTTTATTTTATTGCCAGTTTGTAGTGTAATTAATACATGCAATGATACCATAGTCTGTTCACCATATTTAATTAACACAAGGACAGTAGACACAGAAAATCAACCTACTCCCAACAGAGCTATCTCAATTAAGAGAAGACATCTCAGTTTCTAGGGTGGACATAAACTGTTGTACATAAATCATGCCAATATAACTCTGTCAGACTCAAGACACTCCTATCCCTTTGATCAAATTTTCTTAGTTTACCCTCCCCCTGGCATTTCTTTCAAACGTTATATGGTGTACCTGCCCATATTGATTTAGCTCCTGCAGTTTACATTGTATTTGAACCTGCTTTTAAAAGGGAATCAAGTCATTATTTTTGAAAGCCATATGACCTTAATGCCTCCACAGTCAAGTGCAGATCAATACCCTCAATCAATACACTAGATTGAGCCTCAATCAACACTAGTTTGACACCTCAGTTGACACATAATCAACACTTGATTGACATCCTGGTTGAGAGTCAACTAATTTTTGCAGACATGCCATTGAGTGTCAATCGATACATATGAGTCGGTTGACACTCGACCAACTTTCGACTGACTGTCAATCGAGTGCCAATTAAGTTGTCAATCAAGATGGCCATCAAGTGTTGATTGACATGTCGATTGAGGGACTTAATTACAACAGCACTCTAGCATGGAGGACTGGGATTTATTTCAGACCAGGTATTTGGTGGAGAAAATATGTTTCTCCCAGAACCTTATACTTAAACTGATACAATACAGAGCTCTGTTATTTAAAAGTGTCTGTGACAGATATTTTGTTATTGGTTTATGGGATCTACCTGATATTGTGATATGGAAATCGAAAAATAGAATTGGATATTGTTGTTTTTTACTGAGCTGTAGCCATCTGAAAACATGAAATTCCACTTCCGGTTGGGTCAGACACCATGTGGAGTTTAAGGACCTGGGACTTGTCAGGCTCTGACATCAAAACAAAAATGTAGATCTACTTATTATCTTTCATAAATGTGTAGAATTTTGGACCAAAATTAGAATTATGTTTGCTTGCCTAATCCATAGTACAGTGGAATCCTGATTTTTTAAACCTCCAAGGGAAATGAAAATTAGTTCAAAAGATCCGAGATTCAAGAAATGGGGGGAGGGGGGGGGATAAACTACATTGTTTGACTGAGGAGGGGAAATGACTTTTGGTTCGAGTTATTGATCGGGAGGGTTTGAAAAATGGGGATTCCACCATATACCGAATTTCACTTATTTTTTCATTTCTATTCGTTTGGTTCAAAAAAATAAGTAGATCTGCATTCTTGTTTTGAAGTCACAGCCTGACTAGTCGGACTAGGTCCTAACCCCCCACAGTTCCTGACCCAACTGGAGTAGCAGAATTACATTGTTTGATAATTTCCATCATTGAGATGTGTGTGACTAGGGTGTGAAATTACAAGTCAATTTTTTTTTTACAAGTTTATCCAACACTTTCTGCAGGGTTGCTAGTGCATTTTAATTTCTTCAAAGATCCAGTGTTCATTAGGGTCATCTGAATGATGTTTGATCATACTGATGTTTAAGTTGATGACCTTGTAGATTCACCTCAGAACTCAAGACCAGTGAATGAAGATGATGACAGTGATGATAACAGTGCACAATACATACCACAGAGACGTGTTCCAGCATTTAATTCTTCTAGTCAGGAGAATTCAAGCCTAGTAGTAAAAGGTAATAATTTAAAATGCCTGTTTGTCAAAAGGTTTAAAAGTTGGTTAGTCATTTGTATAACTGTGTGGAAAGTCAACAACTCGAATTTCTTTTATTTTTCTCCAATCATTTTGCAGCTTCAGTGAGTCTAATATTAAGAACTGGCTCGTATGTTTTTGCTTGAAACAAACCTGACTAAGTGTACTACTTTTATGAACATTCAAATGCTTATGTTATGGCAGGTCCACTGAAACGAAGAGGAGCATCACCTCAGCCAAGAGCATCACTTGGTTAGTGTTAACACATAGTAAAGTCTTTGTAAAATCATGTGTAACTAGTAATGAATCCAAACAGATTGGAAGTAATACTCAGTCAATCCATGTTGTGCATATCAGGATATAAGGCCCCAAAGAACACTCAACAGCACTAGCACCAGACCTTTGCCAACTTGTAACCCTCCAAAACTCCAACCACTTTCTACTATCTCTTGCTCCACGACTCATTTCTATGCCCCCCTTGGTCCTGAACCCAAGAAGAAATTGAGCAGGCCATCTTGTTCCTTTTCCATGTATTTAGAATGGTTGTATATTGTTAAAAGGAAGACAACAATGCTGTATTTAATAGTTATGAAAGAGGAATAAAATTTGTCTCTTGTGAATCTCTGATTGTGCATGTATATATGCTGAAAAGTGATGAAACTGTAACAGTTTTAAATTTCAGTGAAGGTGATTATTTTAGGTACATTATATACAATAAGCATTTCAAAAATAAATTTAGCTTTATATGTGTTTATTAACAACATGTGGCTTCATTGCAATTAGATGATGACGATGATAGTGATGGTGTAGTTCCACAAAGACGTAACCAAGTATCTCAAGAACATGAGGACTTGGTGGTGAAAGGTGAAGCTTTTTTTTTTTTAATGTTCGCATTTTTGACCTGTTTTGCTTGTATGAGCAGTTAATTACAACAAGGGAAAAAAGGTATACATGAGCACAATTCTTGCAGCGAGGTTACATGTACTTACAAAAGTAACAATGTGAGAAACTGTCATGATAAAATATGTTATAGGGTTGCTTTGCACAAGACAAGGCAAACTTATCAACACAATGGGTCCTCTTTTGATCAAAATGTGAAAAGAACTATCATGGTAAAGATTCGTTGAAATCAAGGCGTGGATTTGAAATCATTTGAATGTATGTAGTCACTCACAAGCAGGAAGATGACAGGGGGAAAAGTTTGTCTTCTCTTTTTCAGTTTCTTCTGAGTCACAAGTGGGGAATTCTTGGTTTTCACCAGTCTTGTGATCAAAACTAAAAATCGTAACCATTCAATAAATAAATTCAAGAATCTGGGATAGATGATTGCTTTATACACAACCTCGCCAAGAATCAGGTTTCTGCTGTTTTTCATTCGCCCATTATTCGCAGAAGTGTGTCACCCAAACTTATCTAGAGCTTTGTATGGAGATGCCATTTTTGTGCCCTTCGGAGGGTCACAAACATGGCGGCTGTAAAGTAACAAAAACATCTGTCATCGAGTTTTGCTATTAAAACGAAAATTTTTACTCTAGAGCTCCGACACATTGAAATAAATGCTTCTTCTAGTGCAAGCACCGTTTATTTAGCAAGAGCTGAAGCAATCTTTTGACCGACACAACAGTCTTTTCAGGCTGCCATTTTCATGTCACACAACATAAAAGCTTGGAGTGCTCTATTACAAAAAGGAAAACTTTGTTGAGCTAAAACATTGTCAAATGTCACGTTCCTATAGGGTCTTTTATCTGATGAAACTAAAACCTCAGAAGGAAAGATAATTTCTAATTTTTGAATATGACTATGTCACATTCATACCAAGAATAGAGCTGAAAAAGGCTCCATAGATTAATGTTTAACCATTGAGCATGATGTTTATCTCTCAGGTCCATTACGGAGAAGAGGGCCTGGAACTCCTCAAGCAAGACAACCAGCGGCAGCTGGTGAGTTCATTAACAAAAATTTACTAAAGTAGATTGATTGCTTATAGGCTAGGATTGGCTATAGGAATGACTACTGGGGAAACTATTTTTTCTCAATAGAGGGGAGGTCTGAATGTTCATGTTTTTTTGTGTGCATAATGGGTGAGGAGCGCTGGACAAATTGAACCATTTCTGGTCACATTGATCTGATCAAGTTTGTGAATTTTGATTGATGCCATGCAGGTCTGTAGTACATTTTCTCTAACTAATAGTGGCACATTCTCCTGTAGGATTGGGATGAATTTAAGGTGGCATTTAAAAATGTAACTACAGTGTTAAATTTCCAACAACATAAAAAATATGTCACTTTCTTGTGGCAAAGTTTAGTAAATTGTAAAGTTTGGAATCTGCTTGTTTTATATAATAAAGAATAAAAAAGTGTGAATGATGTTGTCTATACATCAGTCTTCCAATTGATTACAAATAAGAACCAATCAAAATGTGAGAATAATTTGACTTATAATGCATCATATATTTTCACTCATGAGCGATTGGTCTAAATGCATCACATGACTGAATATCCCCCAACTAAAACTGGGGAATATCCAAGGATACTCCCCAATGTGTTGCAAAAAATATTCGATGGTTAATTAACACAATAGCTTCCATTTGTCATGAAAATATGCTCGAATATTTGTCCATGGACATTATCTGTTCCTCAAAGCTCACAGTTTTCCTCGAGCTACGCTCGTGGAAAACTGTTCACTTCTCGGAACAGATAATGTCTGCAGACAAATGTACGAGCATATTTTTGCACCAAATGAAGAGTATTGTCTACATATTATGTGAAATGCGATTGATGTCATGGCAAGTTGATTATATATAATCTGACAACTAAAATATTCTCTATATGGGTATTTGATTTGTGAAATGGTTATCAGATTTTGGTGAAACTAAACCCTGGAGTGGATATAGGATTTTAGAGTAGGGGGTGACTCGAGATAAGGACCTCCAAGGGCAGTCCCCTTTAGGGGGTCTGGGGGTATCCTCCCCTGTAAAATTTTTAAAATTGAGGTCCTATAAAGTCAGCATGTTATATTGTCTCACTTTTTTTTATTTAAGGGGTTCGACCAAACCCCCCTGAACCCCTCCCCCCTCCCCTATATATATCCTCCTTAGAAACCTAGTGTTGTGTAACATGTGGCGCATATTTTGATAGGTCCACTGAAAAGGAGAGGAGAATCCCCCCAGTCCAGAGCGTCACTTAGTGAGTGTGTCATAATTTGTTGACTATTGTATGTAGGTCTTTGAATTCAAAACTGAGCAAACCTAATTACTCCAGACCAGAAATAACTACTGAAACATCACCAACATGACATCGACTTTTAACAAAATGTCCTAAATGGCCATAACATTCTAACCACATCACATGTAAGAACTAATTTCCGACTTACATGTATTGAAATATGACAACTGGATGACTGATATTTCAAGGAAAGTGGGTGCTTACCAAGAACAAACAAGCAAGTGTTATGATATACCACTTGTTTGTTTAACATACAATTACATGTACATGTACCCATATAACTTAAATTAAATATATGATTTTCATTGCACCCAACCTCCTTTTTTTTTCAACAAGATGTGGCGTCATTTGAAATGGATGACGATGACGAGAGTGATGGTGTAGTTCCACAAAGGCGTGTTCAAGTATCTCAAGAACACGAGGACTTAGTAGTAAAAGGTGAAGAAAGGCGTTTTATGACTTTCTTAGGGTTTGCAGTGCAATTCCGATTTCTCGAACCCTCATTTTTTCGAACCTCCCCATAACTCAAGCCAAAAGTCGTTTCCCTCTCCTCAGTCAAACACTGTAATTTTATCCCCGATTTCTCAAATCATCAGATTTTTCGAACCAAATTTAGTTTCCTTTGAAGGTTTCTTTTCTTTTCTCGGCCGTACTGATATGATTTTGAAAGCCATGTAGTAGGCAGATACCACAGTTTATAGAACAGTTTTCAGCTGGGTGTTGTAAAACCAAAACCAAACCAATAACATAGCCAGTCAAGGAACCGTAGTAAACCCAAATCAAAGTAATATCCTGATTACTTTCAACACTCGATTGACAATTGCTCTTACTATCAGTCATTTGCTTTCAATTGTTGTTTGTCCATTTGGTTGGTTAGTCGACTATTTGCTTGCTTTTTATTTTGTTTGTTTTTCTGTGATAGCCTAAACTTTATATAGTAGACAATTGTATTTTCGAAGACAGTTTATAGTTTGTTGAGGGAAATTTTCTTTTTATACTTTAGGTCCATTACGGAGAAGAGGGGGCCCTCCACAAGCAAGACAACCTGTGGCAGCTGGTGAGTTGGTGAACAAACGTTAATGTCAAGGTTAAATCAACACGGTGAATTACAGGTGTGTCACTCATTTTCTTTAATTTCTTTTTCTTTCATTTTTTTCAAGCTGACAGTGACGAGGACTTAACACATGTGCAGCCCAGAAGACGTGTCCCAGCTGCAAACAATCAACATCAAGACGATTACAATAGTAAGTGTTTGAAGATTGCTCTCCTCTGTTGTGATACTTCTGAACAGTTACAGGTTGCGGGACATTGTAAGAAACTTAATAGTCTGATTATGATAGACTGCAGAATAAATGTGGCATGTTGGAAATCAAAGATTGTGTTTTCAATTTGTCTCCAGGCTCTTGGCAGCGAGAAGAGTTGAGATCTGATCATGACATTCCTATAGTAACAGCAGGTACATGTAACTTCACTTGACGGAATCTCTTCCCGCAGAACATATAATGAGCGATAACAATCTAAGTTTGTTTTATCCACACCATTTACCCCTTTTTGTTGTTTGAATATATGTATATTGTTAAAATGGATTTATTGCATTGGTCTGAAGTTTAAAGTGCAAACATAGTCACTGTATTGGTTCTCAGATCAAACTGTATGTTTAGATTCATTCAGTTCTAACTTATTTGCTTTTGCTGAAATGTTGAAAGCGTTTTTAACTCATACATGTCTAGGTAGAGAAATAACTGTGACTTTTCGTCAAAGCTGATAATAAGTTTAGCTATCTCTCTCACTGATAGTGAATTTGTTCAGACTCCTTTTTCTGTTACATAATTATTTTTGTCTTTTCAAATTCTACTTAAAGTGAGAAGACGTGAACCGAATCAAGTCAGAAGACGTGAACCTGGAGCGCGGCCACGGACAGCAGAGGATGTCGAAGTACGCAGGCGCAGTTTGCCTCAAGCTCCAACACAAAGTAGAGGCGCTCCTGGCCAGGTTTCTGCCAGTAGACGTCCTAACACGCCACCACACACACCATCACCAAGGAAACCAGTGACACCCAGAGGTCAGCTGGCAGCACCTAGGTATGAGATAACAATCAGTTTCTCACTTGTTACCAGTTATAATAATAATAATAAGTAGGTAAAAAGGTCAAGTCTTCATACAAGCCAAGTGGCCCATCAGGCTGGAGCCTATAATAATAAGTAATAAACTTTTATTTATCCACGGTAGCGATTAAAGCTGTCAGCTCCGAGAGGTTTTTTTCCGGGTACTCCGGTTTTTCCCTCTCCTTAGAAACAAACATTTCCAAATTCCAATGCGATCCGCATTATTGTCAAGCACTTTATCATGAGCCTCTGGTTCGGGTGATTACGCAAACACTCCCTGTGTTTGACATTAAATATGCATTTACATTTTTTTTTAACTTTACCCTTACCTATTACAAGCCTTTTATAATAAGGACTAATTTTAACCTGAAAATGTTAGTGTCTTTCTTTTTTTCATGTTAATTCAGTTTTATCCTAATTACAAGTATAACCTGCAAGCCACACATGTACACACTGCGGATCTATTTTTTTTATTTCTCCAAGGAGAATCCCAACGCCTCGAGGAGTGAGTCCGGCAAGATCCAATGGTGATGACAGTTGGAGTGAGGGGTTCTACTGATCACATGCAGTATTGCTCAGCATTCAGGCGAGAATGAACGGAAGTCTCGTGCCACTGCAATATTCAGAGACCAAATCTAGTGTATTTTATTTGTGTGGACTACCAACTATTTAGTTGTTTTACGCAAATTCAGTGACAAGGGTGAACTGGTCTCGAACATTTTGCGTTCTCGACAAAATGAACAATCAAGCAATGTGGACAAATCGAGATCTGGAAAATTGGATTCAAGCCATGCTATACATGGTGCGGGATGGGTGGGTAGTCAGTATTTGTTTTAACGTATTTGTTTATTCTGATTTTATTTTTAAGTTTTAACCCTACACTAATTGGACCATTTTTAGGATGGCGTCAATAGCCCTTTTTACGTTCGTTTCCGTCTTGGGTGGAGACACGTTCTTGTGTCTGGGGGCGGTGATTTTTTGGTGCTGACCAAAAGAATCGCGGTCTCCGCAAACGAGATTGTTTTAGGGAATATTGATGACATAAGTTGTACTACAACAAGTCAACTAGGCGCTCGCCTGACTTGCCAGCTTCTCTCGCTTCTCAAGACTTGCTAAGTTTGATGAAGATTATCCCAACATAACAATTTGATATTCAATCGGAATCCGGTGATCCGGTGACAGATGAACGATCGCCTGTGGCTGTGAAAAGTAGGCTCTCAAAGTAAAATTATAGCAGAAAGTCGTCGTTTTAAGGTGGTTCAAGACAGTTCCAGCAGTTAGATTTTGATGGGTCGTTTATAACCACTCGTTATCACTTGATGCTACAATCGTGATATCAAAAACTGACCAGTCATTGGTGAACACATTGTTATCATTTTCGTGACACAATAGTTTACCATAGCAACAGTATGACCTGCTAAAAACACTCTTAATTTCAGCTCTAGGGGCTTATAATTCAAAAACGGCACGGTAAGATCTTTTTGTATCATCAAATTTTAATAAGCATGATAAGAAGCAACTTTTGGTTAAGTTTTAAAACAATTTGTAAATAGGGTTCAGAGCCACTATAAAGTTTTGAAATTTTAAGGTGGCTCTGAACCCTGTGTACATAATAATCAAAATCTAAATGCTGGAGACTGTTTTGAGCGACCTTAAGGAGAAGAAATGAACGTGTGTATGGAATTCAGGCACAATAAACTTAACTATAACGCTGCGTCAGTTTTGAAAATTATGCCATTCTAGAAAATAATATTTAATAATTACTTTCTTCCATGTAAATAAACCGGGTGCATTTTATTGGGAAAGGGAATATTAGAACTTGGTTTGAATGATATAAACAATCAAACAATAAACAGTGTGAAAATCAACTTTGTTTCTAAGAGACTTCAAATTTAAGAGAGCGTTAATTTTTATCAAGGGAATAATGCGACTTAAGGTTGCAAAACAGGAAACTGGAGCTATTGGCAGAATGCTAAGCCGGGTGATAAAAAGAATACAGACCATATTTGCAGTTGAAGTGTAGCCATGGCAACTTCATGGAGCCGATCACGACACGAAGCCCTTTCCCACTGTATATTCCGTGAATTTCGTTTGTAACGACCCTCGTTACTTTGAGACCAACTAACTTCCGAGTTAGGATTTCGAGTTGGATTTCGAGTTGGATTTTCGAGTTAGGGTTTCGAGTTGGATTTTCGAGTTAGGATTTCGAGTTGGATTTTCGAGTAAGGATGTAGAGTCGGTTTTTTTCACTAGTAATCCGGCTGCAACGAATCGGCGAGTTTGTCCGTAAACCGTCTCGTAGATTTCCAGTCCAATTCAGCCAACAAAAGAATTCCTGTAGGGGTGGGGTTAGTGTTTTGCCTTTTTATTGCACGTAAACAGCTACATTTGAATCACGTGGTGCCAGAACGACCAAAAGGAGGAATAAACCTATACATCGAGCTCGGGAAACATAAGCTCGATCAGATAGTTGCAAGGAACAAAAGAATGTTTGTGGAGAAACGTATAGCCTTCTCAAAATAAAGCTACGGCGTCTCAGAAGAAAAACGTACAAGGACAAATGATACAATATCCGTGATAAGAATCTACCCACTATACTTGCAAACAGTTTTAATCACAGCCGGCCCTGCGTCACAATATAGAATGCAAGTGAGTAAAATTCATATTTTGTCCCTCGAAAGCAAACATATGGAGACTTAAAAACATCTTGCAATATCAATGAGCCTAAAAAAGGCATAAACACATGGCAAATTACAAGGGTGTCAAACTCGACGAAGCGACATGCAGATAAGAGCGGAAATCATGCAGACCTATGACCTCTAAACCTTTTGCTATAGCTCGGTCTTACGGCTCAATTCTACGTTAAATTCCTCCTTATAACACAACATGAAGTGCCCTTCATAAACACGAGTGAAGCAACAAAAAGGTCGATTGACCGAACAGAGAACGGCAAATGTACAAATGTCACTAACCGTAGGAGTCGTGTA
>Ga0126339_10003983_pt1:2500-10838 | contig 10838 bp, 8 predicted proteins | sample OrbTmetagenome_2_FD_92532 | JGI IMG/M metagenome (GOLD analysis project Ga0126339, IMG submission 92532) | Coral microbial communities from Petempiche,Puerto Morelos, Mexico - Orbicella T R C metagenome | ecosystem: Host-associated > Invertebrates > Cnidaria > Coral | place...
AAACAACAGAAACAATGCCCCCCTAGCCCCAAAACAATTACAGCTGCTGCAATGATGACAAATAGAATTACAAGCCTAAGAGAGCTGCTAGTCACTACCGGAGGGGTGAGGGAGAACTGGGAGTCCAATAGTCCATTTCCGTGTTTCCTTGTGCCTCTGTTTCAAAATGAGTCATTGTGCTAAACCTTTCATATGAAAATGAGTTTGATTTGCATGGAAATGAACATGTACATCTAGGTGGCACACATTTCCATATGAATGGTTTCGCAAAGACTCATTTTGACACAGAGGCAAAAGGCAACTCGAAAATGGCCTATTCTCTGATTTCCCTGTTCCCACATCACTGGCAATAAGTGATTCCAGAAAATATCCATACCTATACCACGGTTGGCTTTTTGGAATTCCGTGGGCAAGGGGAGGTTCTTTGAACTGGAAATGCAAAGGCATAGAGGTTAGACGACACAGCTGACAACTGCGGATAGCAACATGCAAGACAAGCATCATTTGATCAGGCATATGTTTTCGTGTTCATTTAAAGAACACTGATAAAGTCTGGTTAGTACATTGGGCTCCAGAGGCCTTAAAGTTGATGAATTTCTTGTTAGATATTTGTTTGCAATGAAAGATGCTTGGTTACCATGCGCCAGTGATATATATTCATAAAGAAACTGCTATGATGGCATCTGATTGAGTGAATATTGTTTGTAATATCAAAAGTAAATTAGGCCAGATTTGCCTATACATGTTCTTATTTTTATAGTAATTAGGACACAAAACAATTGAAATTTTTATTTCTTCATTAGTTTAGTCAAAAACCAATTGCAAAATTGCGACTAAAGAGGAGGAAGTTTTAGTTGCTGAACATTTAGTCATGAAAGCATGTGATCATATTGGTTGCAATATTGCGCCCTGTAGACAGTTGTTTAACTGAAAATTATCAGCAAAAACAACTGGGAAGATGTGGAAGCATAAAATCTCTTTTGTTGGAAGACGTGGGGAGTCAAACAAGGAATCCAGAGGGTTCAAGTTAGGAAGGGAAATCAAGAAGGGAGTGGGGATTAATGATTTTGGAATTTGGAGGGCATGGGGTAGGTCATTTTGGAATTTCTAAACGTAAGGGACCTCAAATGTTCATGCCGCCCATGGCATGGTATGGAAATTTTCTGGAATCACCCAATCTGTTCTTTCTTACATGAAATTATCCACAATTTTACTTTCCTAAAACTAACCAAGGCATATGATATAAACGCATTACGCCTCTCCCAAATCATTGGTATTATATTGGTTAAAGCACAACTTACGTGTAGCTTGAAAAAAAAAAACAAACAAACAAACAAACAAAAACCAAGCACTTATTAATGACTCAATTATGTTCACCCTATTTGAGTTGGGAGATATAACAAGGAAGATTTATACCACTCTCCTCAATTCCTCAAAAATTGAGGCTCACTCTCACTTGATTCATAGTGAGTACTGGATTCTGAACTGATACAATGTTAGAATTGTCTTGTTGAAATATGGAGGTTAAAATTCTATTTTACTAAATTAATGATATAAGTTATTCAAAATAGTGAAGATACTCTGTATCCGTTTGGTCCCAGGGAGTGTTCTCCCAGGTGTTCCAGAAGGATTATAATTATAGGGTGAGATGATCAAGTGAATTGAAGTTCTCTTACCGTACACAAATATCATTTCTCAATGATAGAACGTCCCTCTTTTGTCGTGCAATATCTGTATTGATATTTTTGAGATTTGTTTTTAATGACACTAATGAAACCTTGCAAACTTTTGTCTAGTTGTTATTTGAACTTCAACAACTTGTTCTTGTCCCTTGTCAAAAATTGATTTAAATTCTCCTGTTGTGTCCCCCAACTTCTCTGTGGTCTGCCTAGGGATATACATGTACTGCTGGAAAAGCTAAATGATCAAAAAATAATAGCTCATTGCTGGATAAACAGAACGTATTGTCAACATATCTGCAGTAAAAATAACATAATAGCTGGGTCCTTATATTGATCAAGCCAAATCCTAAGTTTTGTGATGACCCATGCAAAGGTTGGCTAGAATGGGTGTGAGGAGAGCTATAGGTTTGGGAGTTTGAGAATGCAAGTTCCATTTCCCTCTTTTCTTGGCCCGAATTAATGCTCAGTGTATCGCTTTTTTATAGTATAATTAGCAACCTGTTAATATGACTCAGTGGGTTGTGGCAGCCCCACTGTGGTTAAGTTTGGTGAACCTGGCACCCAGAAAGTGCTGTCACTGCAGTGATAAACTTTTTTAGAAACATGTCTGGTTAAATGTCATTGAAGATGTGTACATTGAAGATTATTCATTGTGGTGTAAGATAGGATAGATGAATTTTTCACTCGTTTGTCTCACGATGGAGTCACTTTGAGATGTAGATCAAGATGTTTAGACTGCTATACTGCTAGTCTTCATCAGGCGATGAGGTCAATTGTTGCGTGTCGCTATTTGTAGCACCTTGGTTTACTGCTATTGGTGCATTTTGATCCTCATTATTATTCCGACTTTGTGATGCTGTTCCCTCATAGGTCTGCATTCTGACTGGCTGTTGTGCTTTCTGATTGTAGGTACAGTAAATCCTCGAATTAGCACCCCCCTCGAATAAGCGCCCCCTTCAAATAAGCACCCCTCCTGTCAGCCAAAATTTAAAATAAGTGGCCCCCTCGAATAAGCGCCCCCCTTCCCTCCCCCCATTTTGTGGACAAGTACTGAGACAACAAAGGATGTATAATTTTTGTCATGTGGTATTAGATTTGTACATTGTTTCAGTTTGGGAACACGTTAAGTACTAATGGTGCCACAATTTAAACTTAAAGATCTGCTTTTTTTGTTGATAAACAGCTTATGTTGCGCAGATGATTTATTAAAAAAAAATGATCATGTCAGGCCACCATTTGGGAAAAATTAATTAAGCACCCCCCTTGATTAAGCACACCCCATCTTCTCCTAAATTTGAAATAAGCGTCCCAGGCGTTAATTCGAGGATTTACGGTATCCATGTTTCAGGAATTTCGATTCCACCATCTCTATTGATGTTATTTGGATGAAGTCTTATATGGATAGCTTCCTTGACCCTTTGTGTGTACCAGTGAGGGTCACGATCAATAAACTTGACTTTGTCCCAAATGGGTAAATGCCCCATCTCATTGGCGTGTTCTGAAATTGCAGAGGTTTGTGTACGAGCAAGCCGCATGTCTCTGTCATGTTCTTTTATCCTCCTCTCTTACATAGCTCACCCTGTTTCTCCAATATACACCTTGCCACATTCGCAAGGAATCTTATAAACAACACTGTCTTGTTTTGTTGGTTCAAGGGTGTCTTTAGGTTGCACTTAAGTAGGACCTAAGAGTTTTGTCAGATTTAAAGACAGTGCATATGCCTTGTTGTTGTAGGCAGGATCGAAATGCACCAATAGCAGTGAACCAAGGGGCTACAAAATTGGCAAAATGCAACAATTGACCTCATTGCCTAATGAAGACTAGCAGTATAGCAGTCGAAATGTCACGATCTGCATCTCAAAGTGACTCCATTGTGAGACAAACGAGTAAAAAATTCACCTATCCTAACAATCATAAAGCTTGATGTCTCCTAACAAATGTCTTGTTTTGTCAACAAGTTTGATGCTTACATTCAGCCAGAGAATTTTCGTGCTTGCCGTGTCCAACGTCACCCCACATTAATTCATTGTGTGAATAGACTGTGTGGTACTGCCAGGATCCATATTCACAGTCGTCTGTTGCCCTTTTGAATGGGCAAGTAAAATTCTGCCAGGGCAAGTATGATATCTGGCATACTTGCCCGGCTGACAACTTGGAGAAGGAACCAATATATTGGATCCCTGGTACTAAAAAAACTTTTGTTCTCTGTTTTTCTATAAAATACCAGGTTAGACTGGAAGAAACATTAAAAGAAGTTAAGAAACATTTAGCCCCAGAGAGAAAGGTATTTGCTTTCTTAATAATACTAATAAGATCACTTCCAAGTGTATGCAGTCATGTATGTAGTTTGTTTGTTTGAATTTATTTGAAAATATTTTCAGGGAATATGATTAACTGGTAACATAAAAATAACCTATTAAAACAAATAATGGTCAGTGATAAGAAATAACTTTGGACCCCACAACACGGTGCTCAACACATTCTTGTCAGTTGCTTTAAAACTAGTCAACAGATACATTTAATTTAGTATTAGTTATGTGTGAAACTGATGTTTCTTCCCATTCAGGTCCTAGCTTTATCTGTGGATCTTTCTGGTGAAGCACAAGATGTAGAAAATACATTAGACCAGGTTTGTGAACATCCCAAAAAAATTTGTGTAAAAAAACAAATAAAACAACAACAACAACAACAAAAACGGTAACTCCACACTTTTTCAAAACAATTATTACGTTGTGGCATGAATCACTCATCAAATAATTCTTGGAGCAAGTTTATGACCTCCCAGAATATTGAAACCTTGGGTATTTCACACAAAACAAGGAAACTTTATTTTTATTAATTTGTATCCGCGTCATCTTTTTACACAGTTTTTTTTTCAAAACAATCAATTGTAATGATTCTAATTAGTCTTAATAATTTGAGATTAATAAGAAGCTATTACATATATTGTACATCTTTTTCCAAAATTGTGATTTCAGTTTAGTGATCTTGAACAGTACCTGCAACATGCTGGTTACATTGTATGGCACCAACCAAACCACTTATTGACTTTCACCACCACCTTCACCTTCCAGGGGCAGAAGCCTCAGCCACTTAATTATTAGACATACATGCAGATATTTTACTGCAACTGCAATGAGACTGGTAAATAGCAACTGGTCCATATTCCAATCATGAATATTTTCCTTTATTGCACCTTTAGGCTTGTGAAACCATGGGTCCAATAGACATTCTTATAAACTGTGCTGGTTTTGCAGTTTGTGGCTTGTTTGAAGAAACTCCAGTGGAGGACTTTAAGGTTAATGTCTTGTCAAAAAGTATATCAATTAACATTTGTATTATTAGTTTGCCAAGTGTGAGAAAATAATGTTATAGTGTGTCATTAAAGGAACAGCAATCCAGCTGATATATCATTTAAACTTAATTATTAAGAAATAATTATAACCAACAACAACAGTTTTGACTTCAGAAGACATGTTTCATTTGATCTTAGATGTCTTCTCCAGTTAATTGAAGTATATGATTTGTATAGAAATGCTAATGAAGTACAAAACAACGTCTGAAATATCAAGTTTTAATAAGTATAGCCTGGAGCTCACTATAAAACTTCCTTTGTTCTATCTTACCATATCAAAAACAAAAATGCAGAAAGTGGTGAATACAAGAAATAATCAACTAAAAAGAAAAAAAGTTAATTGTTATACTTCCCGCTTTGTCTTTAATTAGATTAACAAAATTAGATTCTTACAACATATTTCCTGAAATTTGCATCTTAAAGTTCAGCTCTAGGTACATTGTACACAATATGGTCAACATGTTAAAATACCATGTATAGATATCGACAGTAACTACTGTTTAAAGGTAAGAGGCAATTTTCAGTTCAGCACCCTGATGAAAATGGTTTTAAAAGTTTGAATTCAATTACAGGCCATGATAAACACAAACTACTTGGCCAGCATTTTTACAAGTCATGCTGTTGTAGAGAAGATGAAACAGAGAAGAAAAGGACATATTGTGTTTGTCTCGTCAATAGGTGGGCAGGTACTGTATGTAAAATTCACCTTTTTATAAGCTTGTGAAATTGCATATCACATCAAGTAATAATTTCTCATGATTAGCATTGTGCTCTACTTTTAATGTAATTGATGTTATGAGCATACACCTGAAAATAAGATGGATTTCTTGGTTTGAGGTGGTGGGTGGTACGCATGGTGGTCTCATGGTTAAGTGTGCTCATCTCCAGATCGAGCAGTTCAAGTTTGAGGCCTGGCTGGGGACGTTGTGTTGTGTTCAAGAGCAAGACACTCTACTCTCACAGTGCCTCTCTCCCCCCAGGTGTATAAATTGGTACCGGCAAACTTAATGTTGCCCAGGGTAACCCTGCGATGGACTAGCATTCCCAGGGGGAAGAAGAAATTCTCCTAGTCACTTCATGCTACAGAAACCTGGATAAGTTCCAGCGTGATGGGCCACTTGGCTTGTATGCAGACTTTACCTAGCTACCTTGGTTTGAGGCTTTGAGTGTTCAGTTTAAAGTCTTCTCTGTCAAACTATTTTCTTTTCCAGTTTGGATTATTTGGATTCACTGCATATTCTCCTTCAAAGTTTGCTGTAAGAGGCTTTGCAGAAACTCTTTTTATGGAGGTAAGTGTGATTATCATTTCTTTAGTATGGATGTTTGTCTGATGGAGAACATTATTATAAAACTCGTAACAGAATGAATTTTTTTCCAATTAGGATTTTTATTTATTTTCAGTTATTTTTTTTGTGTGTGTTAAGTTTATAGTAGGCTTTTAATCATTTAGTATTATTAGTTTTAAATGGTTAATTAGTAGAGGTGTGTTTCCCCTCAGCTAACAATATTTTGACACATAATAAAGTTTTTGATTGATTAATTGATTGATTGTATTGATAATTGACACTTGTCAAGCTTATGGTATTCTGAGAGTATAGGTCGGATTAGCTTTGGATGATTTCCAAGAAATTTGCTGGAAACTAATCACACTTTTCAAGTCAGACTTGTTTGGTGATGCATCCAATTGTTGCACATATTCTCAGCCTCAAAGCACCTGAGTAACAGTTGAATTTCTATTAGCATTGTCAGATGAGGCTAAATCAATTCCTTTGGATTTTTAGTCAAGAGGAATTAGACTGGCAGTTGAGTTAGCAATCCTAGTATTTCACTGAATCTCAGACTTAAAATGCTAGTGTGTGCGAGTGTACTCAACTCTCACTCCTCCTTTTCATTTCAGGTAAAGCCATACAATGTTGCTGTCTCTGTGGTTTTTCCACCAGACACAGACACACCAGGATTTGAAAATGAGAATAAGAACAAGGTACTACACGTGTAAGGTCATATAATTTTCCCTTTAATAATGGTGTTATGTTTATATTTTTGGCTTCTCTGTGAAAGTCATTGCCCATGGATGTCTTTTGAAGGCAATACCTATTTAATGATAACAATAACTTATTTGTTAAAAGATATTTATTGGACATGGTGAACTTCACATTTAGCAAGCATGTACATGTATGCAAGCAGTGTCTATAGTTGAGCTTGCCTTATATCAATCAATAGCATGTTTACCCACATGGATTTCTAAAAAGCTGTCCCAAAACAATTTCATCCAAACAAACCTCTTCAGGGCCAAAGTAGAGCCTAAAGCAGCCCCACAGAGATTAAAGCATTTGCTAACATTTGTCAGGTTTCCCCAGAAAAATAAGGTGTTCACTGTCACATGTCAGTTAGAGAGAGACGTTGTTAGAGTAAAGTGAACCTTCAACATGCTTACCAACATATCTGTATAATACTGTAAGTTTATATATTGTGTCTCATTTCTTGCTCTCTCAGCCTGAGGAAACTCATCTTATTAGCAGTGCAGGCGGCCTCTTTACTCCTGAACAAGTTGCAGCCAACATTGTTATGGGAATCAAGGTATGAAAGCCATGTTTCCTAGAATTTTTTCTGTTTTGTCTTTTCCGAGCTTTCGTGTGATGAATAATTGTACGTTTTACCTCCACAATTCCTGTCAAGTCATTCCCTTCGACTCAACATTAGCTACAAGTGTTACCTAACTGGCGTTCAATAGAGGCGAGCATTCAACTTCTCATCCTTGTATTGTTGTCCAACAATTGTTTCATATTCAACTTCACGTTGTCGGTAGCCTGCGTAGCAAGCGTTTCCGTGGAGTTTGGGAGCAAAGAAAGACCGAGGAACGGGATTTTCGGTGTTTTGACTACGCGGAAAATGGGGCGAGAGCCAAAAAGAGAAAGATTATTCGCGCTATAATTCTTTGCTCCCGAACTGCACAGAAACGCTTGCTACGCAGGCTAGGTTGTCGGTGGTAATCCTGGCAAACCTACACTGTTCACGTTGTCTTTTTTACGTTTCCATCAGTGAAAATGTGTCTTTAAACTTTTTGTGTTTTAACTTTGGAAGTCATATGCAAGACAATGTCCCTTGAACCATCAGATAACTCATTAGAGGCTGAACTGTTTACTCGGACATCCTCCGGGGGGGGGGGGGGGACCCCCAAAAAAGTTGGGGGGGGGTATGCGGCCCCCTTCCAAAAACCCTTACCCTTTTTTTCACCGAAATCCCCGTTTTTTCTTACCCCTTTTTCTCCCGCACAAAAAATTCTACCCCTTTTTTTTTCCCT
>Ga0126339_10003984_pt1 | contig 10838 bp, 8 predicted proteins | sample OrbTmetagenome_2_FD_92532 | JGI IMG/M metagenome (GOLD analysis project Ga0126339, IMG submission 92532) | Coral microbial communities from Petempiche,Puerto Morelos, Mexico - Orbicella T R C metagenome | ecosystem: Host-associated > Invertebrates > Cnidaria > Coral | place: Petempiche,Puerto...
AAGAGTTTCAACTCTGCGTTATGTGTTGTGGCCCAGGTGCAATCTCAGCCTGAGAGGCTAAAAGATTATGAACTCGGTTAAGACTTTGTTTACATGATGGACATTTCTTGAGAAGGACATGTCATCTTTATCAATGTGTCATTTTTGTATTGATTTAAGTCTTGGATATTGAAGCACTTCTCTTTGAGTTAGTAGCCATTTAGAACAGGTTGTAGTATGTATGTATTGTTATTTTGTTTATGAAATTGGACTGGACAATTTATTCGAAAAAAGGGAGAGATTGTAGTGTTGATGATGTTATCGTGTACGGCCGAAATGAATTATGGTTGCGATTAAAAGCACATGGTCAAGTGAGTTGAATCTGTAACGCGTGCACTTATTTTGGTTGAATCCGAATGTTTCACTGACCGTGAAACACTACATTTACTACCTTTTATAGTCCATCAGTCGACCACACATCACAAAAACGTTCCCGCCAATATTTCAGTAATTTCCTACATGGAGCGAAGCGAAGCCAATTCTGTACGGAGCGAAGTCACTTCGGTATTCGTGGGAGTGAAATCACTTCCGGGTGTGGAGCAAAGTTACTCTTGTAAAGAGCGAAGTCACTTCAGTATGAAGCAATTTCACTTCTCATGCAGCGCGATCTGACTTATGGGCTGGAGCGAGCTTCTCTCCATGGAGCGAAGTGACCGTGAATTTCATCCATCAAACCGCAACGCAACTAGCCTGTCCACACAGGCAGATTTTCCCCTTTTGTTTTGCACAACGCAAGACCAACACACCAACTGACTAACATTTACACGAAATATATGACGCCATGTGCGAACGAGAAAACGTGCAAAATTACTAATTAAGCATTCCTAACACTTATAGCTCCTCTCTTACACACTCAAAATAGACTTTGAATAAAAAAGCACTCACTAACCTTCCTCACCAACAACAAAACAGATTTCGTCGCCCACGAGTGATTTGTGAAAACTGGGAACGAGATTTCTGCTCCTGTTGCCTGGGCCTAGTATGTTCGCGACTGAGGCGTCCATTGTTGGATGAGGAAGAAGAAACTTCGACTGAGAGCACTCGGAGAATTTGAATTGTTATTCAAGATAAACAGACGGTTAGTGCTCTTTATTCTTATGTTTTATTATTTTCTAGTGGAAGAAAAGACTTACTTCCGGATGCTTCCACTTTCTGTAGTCTGAAAACCAGACAAGATCAAATTTGACATTTGTAGATCACTTCAGATCATCTTTTTCAAAGCTCAGACACATTTCATGTTTAGAGAAACCCCGATAGAGCGAATTGCCAAGGGCATGTTTTGATCAGGCTTGCAGGTTTTTTCGGGTGCTGTTCATGAATGATTGCGTGGGTTCCTCTGTACTTGTTTTTGAGATTTTCCAAATTTATTCTTGCATGTGATGAATGCTCTTAATCCCTTATTATAAAATAAACCAAATGGTACAGACTACACGTCTTGTTTGTTTATGCATATCTGTTTAATTATATTGCCATCTACGGGCCGTCGATAAAACCCGGAACGTGGAACATTCCGGAACATCCTGGAACATTGCGGAACATCCCAGAACATTGAATAATTATGATAATTATGAGAAAAATATGTGAAATTAAATTTTTGAAAATGCAATAAACATAAATAAGTTGGTATCAGCTTGGAAAATATACAAAAAAAAAAAAAACAAAACAAAAAAAGAAAGAAAAATGAAAATGACTGTAATGAGTGAAGGCTCACAACTTAGAAGACTAATCAGTTGTTCGCCATCAGTTTAATCATGTGACTGTCCCTTATTTCCAGATTTTATTGTTCATAGAAAACCAAGGTGGTCACACATTAGAACTCTTTAATCAGACCGAAAATTATGGGTACAGGAGTGTGGTTTCTTTATTCAATTCATTATGCCAATTCAAAGATGTGCATATACACGATTTCTCATGAAGAAATAGTTTCTCCATGAGATAGAAATAGAAACTCTTCGGCATTGAGTTTCTTGTGTAAACTAGTTCGGACTGTTCAAGCTCTGATGACAGTGTAAACAAATACAAACAGAAAAATTTAAAAACAGTTGGTGATGCGCTGTCTTGCAGGGTCGCTGGTCAAAACTTTATTGGCTCAAGAAATATTTGTTACAAGTGTTGGCGATCTGAAATTGAATTCTAAGTGTCGCCAACATTTCAAATGCCTTTCCTGGAAAATGTTTTCTCCAGTACAAGTTAATACTTAATTAACTAAATACGCTTTTACTGGAGGCTATAATCTATTCATCAATAGTTCAATTTCACATGCAGATCGTTATCGAAGTTCGCGCATGAATGCACTGCTCTAATCTTTGATTACTTGGGCCGAGTCTGCACTTGGTGGGCGATAGTGCCAGGTGTCCTAGCGGGGAGCGCGAAACTGGGGATAATAAAATTGCAACATGAAGATGGAACAGAGACAACTTACTTACTTACTTACAACTGACTTAAAACAAGCAACTGTATGATGCTCCTACGAACACCTCAGATGTTGAAGAAATCAGGGATCAACAAAGGAAACGCAATGAATAACCTGGCATTCATCGTCCGAATCGTCCATGTTTGTGTTGAAAAACAGAGTGTAGTAAAGCCATGTGACGCGGTTGGTGAGAAAGAAGAGGAGCCTACACTCATTTTGGTAAGTTGAAGGAATAGCCAACACTCCCTACCCCTCCCCTACCGACTCCCCTACCCCCAAAAATATCTTTTCATATTTCGAGCTGATACCAGTTTATTTTTGTTTATTTTATTTTCAAAAATTTAATTTTACATACTTTTCTCATAATTATCATAATTATTTGATGTTCCGGGATGTTCCAGAATGTTCTGGGATGTTTCAGAAAGTTCCATGTTCCTGGTTTATTGATGGCCCCCTCTATGTTATACGTGCACTGAAAAACATTCCCAGATACCACATTTTGAACTTCTCAATTATCAGCAAAATAATTACCCTGCGAGTAGACTGTTTCAACCATCCAAGAAAAAAACGGGGTGCTGAAATTATCTTAGATGCGGACATGTGGACAGCTCTATGAATGACTGTTTAAAAAATTAACTAGATCTTGTGTACTAAAAGCACCCGCAGTCAAGTGTCAATCAATATGCTTGATTGACCTGGGGCAGATCTAGGGGTTTTGGTCAAGCCCCTGACTTGGCCTCAGAATGCCAGAAATCCTATTTTTGAAGAGCTCAATTTAAGAAAAATTTCCAGGGAAAGATGTCCCTGGATCCAGGCCTACAGGGAAGGCCTTCAGCGGTCCATATCATGAACCTTCTTCTCTAGAAGCCCCCCAGATCTGCCCCAAGCCCCCCTAGTGATGCATCCACACTGATTGGATGATGATGGACAAACAGTGTGACTGTTGCTCCTTGGCAAACGAAATCCTGGCTGCAGATGCTGGTCGCTTCAAAAGCTGCATTTCTCAAAAATTATGTGGCGGTTAGCGCTTGGATTTTGAATGGATCTTCAATGGAGTGCCACGAGAAGAAGTGTCAACCTTTCAGTTTATCTGGTGTTTGATTTGGAAGCCAGGCAATTTTAATTTCTGGGTGAAAATCGGCTTGGCCCTGGAGTGGTCGAAAATGAGCTTTCAACCCTTGTTTCCTTCTTATAACATGTAGAAACAGCGCAAAACCCATCAAATCACTCAAATTCACCATTTTGAGCCGCAGAAATGACAATACACAACAACTAAGGTAGAGTTACCTTTATTTTGAGCTTTAACATGGACATTACTCAATATCAGTTCACGATAGTTAGACTCTTTAATATTCCCATACATTTCTTTATATTTCGAACGTACAAACAGACATGCCGCTTGTATGGGCCCCATGTGCCTCAGTCGGTCTTGAACTGCTCTTTTGGCCTGCACCAACTCAAGTTGGCTTCCTTCAGATCTTTCTGGATGCTTCTGCTCCTCATGATTTTCTGTCTGCCACATTTCCCTGTGCCTTGTGGGAACTCCAATCCATTGCATGGCATGCTATATGTATGATCCTCTCACCATGCCTTAGTGTATGACCAATCCATTATCAGCATCTTCTCTTAATGGTGGTGTTGACAGGCTCCTGACCTGTTCTTATAACAACCTTAAATCTCTGTTGGTGATCACCTCAGACCAATATACCCTCAGAATTCTCCTCAGACACTTGTTGATAAAAGTTTGTATTTTCTTTGTTGAAGTTTGTATTTTCTTTGTCAATACTGTTGTCACTCTTCATGTCTCTGGGCCATATAATAATACTGCCTTTCCATTGCTGTTGAAGATTCTGATTTTGGCAGCGGTGCATAGGTCTTTGCTTCTCCAAACCATGCTGAGCATTGTAAAAGCTTGTTGTGCTTTCTTTCTTCTAGCTATTATATCCTCATCTGTTCCTCTCATCTAAACCACCAAAGGAGGAAGAACTTTTGGTGTTATAAGAACTCTGGTAGAGTGGAATAAATTATCAGTTTCTGTAACCTATTGACACCCCGTGTTTTTTGGCAAAAACACATCTTTGAGACATTTTTGACATTTTCAGCATGGATATGAGCTACATTAGCTCCAAAAAAAAAGTATTTGCAACATCAAAGCATGCCTGTCTGTTGCGTTTTATGAGATTTTTACCCGGGTATGCACACAAATCAAAATTTGGAGTTTTTGGACAAGATAGTGACCTACATCATCGGGTTTTTCGTTTTTTTATTATTTTTCCCACCATTCCTTTTTCTCCTCTTATCTTTTTGCTGCAGTTCTTGCTCATCTAATGGGCTTGCTTCCAGTTCAAGAATTCCGAAGAAAGCATCATCAAGATGGAAACGTTCTTACCACGGAGTAGCCAAGTGTAGTCAAGAGAAATTTTGCTCTGCGTTTTTTTGCTCAATCAAGTTTCTAAGCGTTTTTGCGCATATTTTATGCTCAATTAACCCAATCGCTCTGATCTGGGTAACATTAGAAACTTGAGATCTATTCCTCCTGCAGAACTGGAATAAGTGATGCTAATTTTGGTCATTAAGTTGATGACGTCAGAAGTGGAACAAAGGTGAATGTCTGTCAGTGCCAGTTAATGGCCAGCACAGGCATCAATGGGTTAAACTAGTGACTAGGAATGCAAAGAACCTAAGGGAGAACTCAGCCCACACAAAGAATTTCTACTGTAGCTAAACAAAGAAAGGATCTTTAGGGTTAACTTTTTGTAATTCATTGAGAATATATTGTGAGTAGCTTTTAGTCTAATTCATTTGGTTCTTATACTTTAAAGGCCTGTTAATACAGGTGATTTTTGTAGCGTAACTTATGCAATTTTGTCACCCTGAAATTGCAAAATTTTAATTCAAAATCGCACTTGTAAGCGGGTTTTAGGAAATTGTACATATTTTGTACATATTTTAGTTTTGAGTCTTATGTAATTGTCCCCTTCACCCCTACACACATGAATTAAATACGAAATACTAATGAGAAGGCGGCCATAAGTTCATGAAAGTGTTACTCGGACTGTAAAATGAAGCCTTTCTCTTCCTTTTTATTCCTTTCCTTTTCCTTTCCTTTGTGATACCCAAGGTGTTAAAAAAAAGAGAGTTGTGGACCTTGCACTTGAAGGTCACCAGGGGACAGTGAAAATAAAGGAGTGACTGGCATGATGTCCGAAGTTTGGAGGGATCAACAAGATTAGATGATCATATTATATTATGTTGTGCTGAGCTGTGCTGTGCTGTGCTTTGCTGCACTGCACTGCGCTGTGCTGGGCTGCGCTGCACTGTGCTGTGATGTGTGTAAAGTGTTGTGATGTGCTTTGCTGTGCTGTATTATTTGATACTGGGGTATGTCAGGTGTAATTTTTGAACGATTGTATAGAAAATATGTTTATGTTCTTAGGGAAATTGATTAATATATTTATGCATTTAGGATAAATATACTAGCATTCTGTCATTAATGCTATTCTCTTATTTACTATGCTTCTCACTACCTATTCTGCTGACTAGATTGTGAGTAGCCTAGCAGCATCCGGTTCATAACAAAATGACAGCTGTTTCTTTGTGTTTTTGAAGTGCCTGTGAAGAGGATGTAGAAAAAGTTTTGAATGACCAGACTTACACTGAAACAAACATATTGTTTGCTCTCAATTTCTCTGTGTGGATTACAGTTGACGTAAATTGCACCCTCATAAACTATCACATTGGGGTAGAAATCTCAAGCTCATATTATTTTTTAAATGGTATATATCTTTTTAATTAACTCCCATACTGGTTAAGAAAACAATTTAATATGGTACTGCAATCATTCATAATTATATAACTGAATCTGAATTTAACTGTGTTTAACTTAATAATATTGGTTTTGTTTGATTCTTCCAAAAGGGAATGCTCTGGTTAATGACCTGTTGAAAAGACAAGAAAAGTACACTAGAGTGACTGTGAAGATACATTTATGAAGAAACATTCCACACTAGTGCATTTATGATGTTCCGTGTAATGAATAAAATTAAAGACAGTAGAATTAACAAAGACAAGAGAAAGAAGGAGAGGGGAGATACAGATGGACTATCAGGTAGGCCAGATTGTTGAAATCAATATTAAAAATTCTGCTCAACATATCTTAAAGTACATATGGAACTATGCTCTAATATTCTTGTTTAACTTGCAAACTCCCTTTCATTGATATTTTTCAAAGATTTGATCTTTAAAGGAGACTTACAACACCCAACTTTATGTATCATTCAATTCATTCTTCCTTCCTTTTCATTGGCTGAGAACCCACCATGTGACCTGTAAATAATGTAACTCCTACAAATAATGGTCTGCTCATATGTATAATTAATGTAAATACCATCTAAATGTGTTTAGCTGCAAATAATGTTCTTGCTTTCAATTCTGAAAAATGGCACATTGCTTTCCCTGAGCTGCCAGAGAGCGATTTAAATATGAAAACAAACTTTGTGAGTGATTGATCAAACAATTATTGAACTCGGTTTTTGCAAAATATCCTTATTTGTCAGTGTCTCGCAGATCAATTATTTGTCTCAGCCTTTGGCTTTGGCAAATAATTGATCTGTGAGACTCTGACAATTGATGATATTTTGCTTAACCTCGTCCAATAATTGTTAAATATTTTTATTAGTTTGTAATTTTATCTAGTAAGGAACTTTAGAATAAGATTTTAAAATAAAGGAGTAAGGATATGTCTATAGCTTAATGACTTAATTCATTCACTCGTAGTTTAAATTTTAATGATGAAGTTTAGAGGAACTGACGATATTATGTTTATACTTTCTATGAAGTGTAATTTTAATATAATGATTTTTATGTTTTTGCATAACTCTTAAGCTGCAGAGCAGAAATAATAGGATATTTTGGCAGGCAAAAAAATTCAGTTTAACTTGGCAAGGAGCCATTCTTAAATTCATGTGGAGTTGTACACATTAAGTGGACCGGTAGCTTTAAATGTGATTGAATGGGATTGAATTCATCCCACGGATAGTTCGACGGTCATTTCATTCTACGGTGGTGAAAAATTTTAATTACAAATTGGCAAACTTGCTAAAGTCACAACAGGTTTCTCTGCACATGTGCACCATATGTTGAGCTTTACATTTTGCTGAACTGATGGTATTAGTATACTTGGATGGTCATTTTATTTTATATGCAGTGAAAAGAATCATCAAATGAATGAAAGAACTTCTGTCAAAGCAATGTTGATTACGCATTGACTTTTTCTTCAAAGCATTTGAATGCAAAACAATGAGTGCACACTTTTTGTTGGCAAATCTCACATTGGATTTATACATACATTCATTTCGAGTCCACAAAAAAGTTGGTTGTTTAGCTCAAAGAGTAGTTCTTTCTTTCCCGTGAGGCTATTTAGCCTTTTCCACAATCCCACTTCCTAGAATACTTGTGCCTTAATAGTCAACCATCTTGAGTAATTTAATGAGTGCTTCACACGTTTTCCAGAACTTTTCACAATGTTTTATTGGCTGCCATCTTGAACTGATCAGGTGGTGCACTTGGCATCCTACATCACTAAAAGTATTAGGAACTGGTAAAAAAATACAGGGGTGGTGGGCCAGAGCATCTTTGAAATTGTAGTGGCTAGAAAACACGTTCTCTATCCCTTCCATTTGGCACAAAACTGAGTGACCCACCCCTGAATGAAGGTTTAAAATCACATGATCCACACCTTATAAAACATGACATTTTTCCTTGCATAATCTGACAAGATCACATTTTGTTTGTGAAACTGTGACCAGTATTCTTTTAGGTTTAAGATGTATTTCTTAACAGTAATACAAAATCATCTGGAAGTAATATAATTGTTTTCCCTTACTCTTGCAACTTTATATCATGTCAACACTTGGCCTTCAGACTTGCTACCCGTGGAACAGTGATCTATCTACAAAAAGGCTGTGTGAGTTCAGGGACTCGGACAGCCAGCAAACTATGAGTCCCAGGCCCAAGAGTGTGAGTCCCAGATCCATGAACATGTGTCCTGTGCCCTTGGGGGACAAATAGCATGTAGACACAGGCTGGCCATTTGGTGTTCTTGAAGACCAGCAGGTCAAAAGAGTGCAGTAGTTTGAACATTTCTGCCCTGGGACTCCTTGCTCATTCTGTTAGACTTCTTAGCTTCCTTACAGATTTTGCACTACATGAAATTGCCATCTGTATTGTACACCAGCCACGTGTACATTTTCAACCACAGGTGGATTTTTCGTCCTTTAGAACTGGAAGGAGTTACCTCTGTTGTTGATTGTGTCAAATGTGTGCCAAATTCGTGTTATAAAACAGGATGACTGGCCCCAAGGGAAACAGTGAGTTTTGTTTCCCTGAGACCTTAAATGTTGAGGGTTGAGGGGAAACAAACTCACTGTTTCCTGAGGGGCCAGTCATTAAGTGTTTTGTTATACCTCCCGACTCAAAAACAGAGAAAAACCTGTGAAAAAGTGATTTGTGTGAGCGGCAGTCAAGCCGAGCTGTTCTACCGAAACGACACGATAACAGTCTTTTTCTTCGCAGCTAACAAAAATAAAGACAATACTTGAGTTGCTTTGCCTTCTTCTAATATGATTAACTTGAAAATTCTGGGTTTGATTTGATGAGGAACAGCATATTTTGTTGTAAATGACACAAATGTTTTCCTACGTGACGAGTGGTGACAGCGATCGAAGAGCAAGTTGCCGAATGTGAGCGATCCATTTTTGGTGCCAAATTAAAAGCTTGGAGACACAGAATGTTCAAATTTTCCCCATTCTTAATCTTATATGTTTTTGCTGAATTATAAAATCCCTTTTCTTGAATAATGAATGCCTTCTCTGGTGAGAAATGTTGCCTGAATTCAATGGCTTTTTGACATCTGATGGCCTACTGGTACAAATTTGCCGCCATTTCAAGGTGCACAAACTGATTAAGTGCGAGTCAAAAGTTCAAGTTGTTGTTTCCCTAGGGAGTTAGTGAGTTTTGTTTGCCCTAGTGAGTTAGTGAGTTTGACCCATGGCACGTGACACGTTCTCCTCCAATCGGAAAACGTATTTGAATTGGGAGGTATTACAATGATAATTGAATGACCCACCCCTTACCTAGGGCTTACAAGTTGATGACCCACCCCTTATCTGCTCTGGCCTACCCCCCAATACTTTTTGACCCTTCCCTTACATTTGTACTTTCACTTTTGTACTAACAGGGTTTTGTTTACTCTGGAAATATTTCATTTATCTTCTTCGACCATAACCCTATGTGGGTATAGGGCCATTCACATCAAATACTTATTATAATGAATGACAAAACAAAAACAAAATCTTATGATAAAAAATAGCGATAAAAAGGAACATTTCAACCTCTCCAAGGTCATTTTCAGAGTATTTTAATGGTTAGAATTTGTTTTGTTTGCAATGGTTGTTTTTTTTTTCATAACACTTATTATTATATGCCAAACTGGTCCAAGGTGAAAAGGAGAATTCTGATTAGCGGGTTAGGAGTGATCAGATTATATTTAAATTTTTATATTATTTTTTATTTGATCAAAATGGCTGCCAAAGCCATGAACTGATCTTTCACTTTTGGATTCAAACTTGTAACTGCTCCCAAATTAGACTATTTAATTTTGGTATATAGGACCTAATTCCTGAGCTAATTTGAACCCATAGATTAATGATTCAGAAGCAAACTTACATTTCCTGAGAGGACTGCTAAGGTGGTTGATGACAGTGCTCAAAATGCAAAAGTGTTGGCTGAGTAGAGCTTGTGTGCTATTGAAATAAGTAGTAAGTTTAAATAGAATATGTAATGTTAACTTTCTGTCTGTTCAATATCTTGACTATTTTAGCGGGCAGTTCTGGAGCCTCTGGTGGTGATGAGAGGGATTCCAACAGCAACCTCAGCTCTGGTACACTGTTTATTTAGTATGCAGTCTGAATTGTAAATGTCAATGATTTGATTTGCTCTGGAAACAGTATAAACCCATGCACAGTCATATTTGATTAAAGTTGTGATATAGTTTAAGATAATTTTTCAGAAAAATAAAGAGCCTGATGAAAACCCAGCAGGTTCAAAGATAAATGCAGGGGGGTCGTTCTGCGGCATTTTGTAATAACTACGCATTTTGTAATACCTTACGCATTTTGTAATAAAGTTGCAGCATTTTGTAATTACCTGCAGTATTTTGTATTAAATGAAAACGACGTATTTTGTAATAAGGGTTGCAGCATTCTGTAATAAACGTTAGTCTACGCAATTTGTAATAACGTTGGTGACGCAAATTGTAATAAGTCTCTTCACACGATAATTTCACGAAGCATACAGATTGGCTGGATTCCCTTCAACACCAACCTGA
>Ga0126339_10003985_pt1 | contig 10837 bp, 6 predicted proteins | sample OrbTmetagenome_2_FD_92532 | JGI IMG/M metagenome (GOLD analysis project Ga0126339, IMG submission 92532) | Coral microbial communities from Petempiche,Puerto Morelos, Mexico - Orbicella T R C metagenome | ecosystem: Host-associated > Invertebrates > Cnidaria > Coral | place: Petempiche,Puerto...
AATTTACAGTCCCCTGCCGGCAAGACAGTGGTCAGTTGATCCAGTATTTATACAAGAACTAAAGATAATGCGTGAAGCATGGACAATAAATAACATCAGAAAAATATTGGAATAAGTATCAAGCAGCAAATAATCTGAGTACTAAGGCACTTGCAATGCCGATACGTTGTATTTACGCTAGATGATATAGGTGAAAAACCAATGCAAAATCCTTAAAAAATTAACCTGCTAAAAAACCAGGTAGAAAACTGAACGCAGGCAAGATTCTTAGAAATAGGTCCGCTATTCGTACATGTGCACTGCCGTTGAGCAACCCGATTGAAGGTGTTGTTTTCTAACCTTATCAAAATTGTAAAATCTTAGTTATTAGCTTGATCAAGAAAGCTGACAATTTAACTGACATGTTTTTCGTACCAGCAATGATAACGTTTATGCAAATTCTTATGACTCTACACTACTTCCTCATAGATGTGGCTTTTAGTCAGGTGTTCGCTACCAATGCAAACGAATCATTTTTTTTATCTTATCAATGTTTTATGTACAGCCGGAAACCTTTTTGCGAAAAGTGGCTATTTCGAAGTCAGTTTGAGCGCAGATGGCCAACGGGATGTGCTCACTAAGTTATCTTGTTCACCAAATAGTCTGTGTTTGTCACAAACGTTTCATAAGCTAACAGCTATCTGCTAAGATAGGGTAAACTGCATTGCTGTAAATACTTGGCAAGAAATTAAACAACGAACACGATGTGGTCAATTTGGCTGTAATTAAGCTTGATTACAAAGAGTTATAAAAAATTGCAAATGTCAGTTGGTCTTTTGTACCGTGCCCATTCTACATTCTAGTTTAACTCAGTTGTAATGAACGCAGAAAATACTTTGTAGTGCTGCAAACCACACATTTATAGCTTGTTACAGACTTACAGATTATTGGAGAGAGCGCGAAATATACACGCGCGATCTAAAGCCAAACGAGAAGGGGAACTGCTGGCGGGGAATTTTTCCACCTTACACACAATCAATTCGATTACGGGATTAAAAATGAAAAACCATTTTAAAAGATAAAATTGTAAACAACAATGCCAAATTTAGATTCCTTATTCATACGTTAACGGGAGAAAAAAGCTTGCAAAACGTGTGCTACTTATAAACATATACGTTCAAATTGAATTATTAACGCAAGGACTAAAGGTAAAAAGGCAAATAAAAACAATAAGCAGATCATATCTTGTGAACTTTAATGAGAAAACCATCGGAACCCCCAGAAGACAAATTGATATACATATATATATATTGCAAGAAACCGCACATTTTGCGTATAAATATTTTATGATTTAGTTCAAAAATATCGCGATCTGATAAAACATGTGTCATTCCGGCACCGAATTGCGCACTTAAATATCGAAAATTTCACTTCTCTCAGCTTCGACTCTCAAAACAAAAAAACAGACGTTGGTTTTATACATTTTTAAAGGATCTTCAACGTGATAAATAGCGGCGCGCATATAAAAGATGGAAAAAGAACTGACGCAAGCTTGCAAACTTATCAGTAAGACTCATCGCCGATTATTGATAAAAAAAAAAAGCAAAATATAGACTGTGCATAATTTTTAAACAACGCAAACGTAACTCAGATATCTATTGCACAAGCTGAAAATTTCAATTTTAATTTTTGTTCCTGACAGAAGCCTTTTCGTGCGGGTTAATTTTCCCAAATAAAGATCCGATAATAGCTGTTTTGGGAGAAGATTCAATCAAGATTTATCCACTTTCGTGTACATTTAAACGACAGGTGTTCTCGTGCTGAATCTGAATTAAGCCGTTAATTACGAGCGCCTGCGCAAGTGCGACCTCTGATTCAGCAATTTCCCAAACTGTGTAGGCAGGTATTGTTTTGGACAGTTTTCAGGAAATTCTATCAATCCGTAGAACAGGAAGAATTTCAAAGGAAGCCTTAGCAACTTCCCGCCAGAGTCTCTGTAGTCATGAGAGTTGCGTGAATTTCATAAAGTTTTCGTGCTTGGTGTCTCTAGTGAATAATTATCTCTGCTTGCATACATCTCAAACAATAAATCCCACTGTTTGTTGTACTCCTCGAAGCTTTGTAAACCGGACTCGTGCGAGAAACACTTTGCGTAACGACCAATGATTCGAAGCCGTGTTGTTCTGGACTCGGCAGTGCTCGTGAAAGCTTTGAGTGTTTTCAAATTGTCGTTAAACTGCTCAGCTCTTTTCTTCACTTTCTTGAATTTTCTCTTGATACTCTCGCTCCTACTTCTGTGCGGCACAAAATAGCGTACCTCCTCCAGATCAATGGACCACTGAACGCTTTTCTTCCGAGCAGATCTGGCTCGTCGTTCTTTAAATCTCTCTTGGCGATATTCGGCGCCATGAGAGAAGCTCGTGAATTCGCAACTCGTTGACCTGCGTAAGGGCATAATCCTTCAAACTTGAGAAGCAATTTGTCAAAGGGTTGTGAAATAGTCCCCACGGATTTGTATCGGAATCAATGGTCGGTCGGCCGGCACAAGACTCAATGAACTTGATTGCGGTCGGCAGCGCTCCAAGATGTAGCTGAAATGTTTGATTACTACGCCGGAACTTTATGGTTTAAAAGGCATGTGTTAATAAATAATTCATTCTTTTTTGCTATTACATCACATCAAACGCCTTGATAAGACAATGGAAGGTTGCGCAAAACGTGATAAAAGAGGCTCATTCTTGTGTCAAGGGTTTTAAGAACATATCCTCCCCCACCATCCTCGACAAAATCACTCAAACTCGGTTCAGTTCCCTGACCGCGCGCGGCTAGTTCGCGATATTTGCCATTTGCCATTTTTCATTATTTTCTTTTTCCGGGAACCGTAATCACTCAAATAACTGGTCAAACTGTTTTTGAAACAAACCTACTCACATTCTAGCCTTTTCCGTCAATTTGCATCAACATAATAGCCGTTTGAACAAAGCCTCCTAAAGCTAATTCTCTGACCAACCCCTGCCTAATTAACTCGTGAAGAATTCAACCACATGACCAAAATAAGCCACAAACCACAGTTTTTTCTATTTTTACGGTATGACTTCATTTTCTACAGTTTTCTTCGAAGACAAATGTCGATCAACTACTTTTGATAACCTTTCCCTTTTTGGCAAAATATCGGTGAACATATTAGGGAGTGCTAATTGAAAACGAATATTTTTTTTAACCGGCTTTTTAATAAACCAACACGGCGAATAAAATTCGAAGAAGTTTTAAATAGCAACATTTTATGACAGACTGTATTCGACAAAAGCACATAAGAATTTCTTAGAGCAAAAAATTTTGATTCAAAAATGAAATAACGAATGCTTCGTATTAGCATTCATAAGACTTTAAATTTTTGAAGGATTTCACTCAGCAAAGCGAATCAAGATCAGTGCGTTTGTATAATAGAATATTTAATGATTCGACTGTCCTTTGTATCTTCGTAATTTTATCAATCGCTTCCAAATATCATGGTGAAAATGCAAACTTTCACCATGATATAGATTATATTTTGCCGCCGCAATCATCTCGCTTAAACTGGCGAAACGTTTTCAAATATGGTATTGCGTTTTCAGAGCGTGTATTGTCCTGAACCGTAAGTTAATTTATACAGTTTGTTTCATTAATCTCAAGGACCATTCATAGTTCGAGCAAATGCAGTGCATTCATTCGGCACGACTCTCGTTCTGACGTTCGTAGTTTTTTGCTAAATTTGAATTGACTAAACGAATTGGGCAATAATCGGACACAACGGAAACAGTCGTCCCACACAAGGGATTTACGTACGTTTTAAGGGGGTTAATCATTTATCGCCATACCCAAGAGATTGATTGGCTGCTCCGAGTGTTTTACGAACTTCGCCGACAATGTCAGAAACAACTTTCGTGAATACTCGGCTTAATGTCGACGAAGGTCCACAATTACGATTATATATTAATTATAATGTCGAGAAAAGAGGCGAGTAGTTTGTAGAGGTAGTCAATAGGCTGCCCCGAGTGTTTTACGATCTTCGCCGACAATGCCGGAAACAACTTTCGTGAATACTGGGATTCACGTCGACCAACTCCTAATTGCCGACAGAAACGACCAGAAAGAGTTTGCGGAGGTAGTTTTTCAATAGAATAGATCTTGAATTAAGGTTCTTTCAATTCAATGAATGCTATTAGGAGTGTGCACGTGGTACTGAATCTACAGCTGCCGCGAACTGCACTTTACACACGAACCTCGCCTCGAGTCGCCATCTTTTCCCCGACAGATGCAACTCTCGAGTTTTTCGTTCTTCTCGAAATTTCTAACAACATTCGAGTCTCTTGAATAACCTTTTTCTTTTTCATTTGAAGTTACTAAATTGTCAAAGATAAGAAAATAAAATTAGAACAGTCAAGTGTTTCTGTTATGATAAACTATGGCAAACTAAACTTCTGTTTTCTTTGCTATTAGCGATTTTTTTCTTTTATAATTTAGTTTTCTTTTCTCTTTCTTATATATTTCTGTTAATGCTCTCACATGGAGAAATAATCCGAAAAAAATGCTTATGCCTGAGCCAGGTATCCAACTCATACTACAGAAAAAACTGATTCAGATTTATTGAAGCCAAACTAACTCAAGATATTGCTGTGGTAAGAAAACACTAAGCTGCCGTTTTAACGCCAATATTTGCTGTGAGTTGTTAATTTATGTGTTCCCTAATATTCTGTTTGTAACTGTTAAACGTGTTAAAAAACATTGTTTCTACTCAACTGTAGATTGCACGCCGCGAACACAATGAAATTGTTTTTATTCAACTTCATTGTGTAATATTTTCCGTGCAAGGAAAATTTTTTTCCGACGAATCTTTTTACGCTTTTAGGTTAAAGTTCGAGAACTATTTTTCATAAATTTATTGCCGGTTACGGCTTCACAACATCTTAAGTTTGAATTGTTATCAGTTATCATTTGTCGACCCGTTTTTCAACACATGGATGACGAAGAGAAAACGAGAGTCCCTTCATTTTCTCCTAATAACAGACCGAGGAAGCGATTAAATGTTTAGACCCGTTAGGGATTATGTACTTTAGTTGAGAAAATGTCTCTTTGTTATCGTTACTTGCCAGTGCTATGCCGGCGATGTATCTTGATGCAAAATGTAAACTCTGTGTCACCTCAACAAAAGCGCAAACGATGAAACGACGTGACATTTCAAGCTCAATAAAATGAAACTTGACTCTTACCAAGTTACCACCACAGTATGTTGTTCTAGAGCCGTAATTGTTGTGTCAAAAACTATGTAAATTTAAAAAAGAACTTTACTGTACAACGATTGAGGTTAACTCTTCTTTTTTTTTTACCCAATTAATTTTACGCCACTTCGAATTTGTATTTAAAGGTGAAATGCTCAATTAAGTATTGCGCAATTTTTCTCTCACTGTGAATCACGTATTGTTTGTTGAACACTTTCACCGTCACATCCTCAAAGGTCAGTTTTCTTCGTACTTGCAAACAGCGCAGTTGACGAGAGTAACAAAACGATCGAAAAAATATAGCTTGGTCAGTATATCATCTTGATGTAACGCCACATTTTCTTAAAAACAGTAAAAGAAATGTTTGCCAGTTTGAAAGCTGGCGGAGCATAACGTTCTGCGCAGGCGCAGGGCGAATGGACCAAAAGGTTGAACCGTGTAATAGCGTATTAGCATAGTTATTGAAATTAATTTGCGGTTGTGCAGACCGCATTTCAAAGTTTTCTTTTATGATGTCCGGCTGTTATGCTAAATTTAATTCTGGCGGCATCCAATAAAGTATACTTCTTTACAGCAAAAAGAAAAATAAATTAAGAAAGTAACAGCATATGTTGTATTTTAGAATTTTTTTATTTAAATTCGCTTGTAAAAGCGGACACTTTTTTTCTGAGCGAAAATCGATAGTTGAATAAGTTACTGTTATTGTTAATTTGGCAGCACTAGGATCTATGACTCAAGTATAGGCCATATCGCTGATATGTATAAGCTATTTCTTACATCCTCGTATTAAAAATAAACATAATTGTTCACAATAGTCAAAAATATTGTTGTCAAAAAATACGAATTTACACAATTTCAACTTCTTATTTCTTAAATATTAAAATATTGTATTTGTCGCTGTAAGCTAAGACAACTAACTGATCACATCCTCGTGAATCGAATAGCTGGCTTGGAAATTTTCTTTCGTAGAAATTTTAGCGGAAAAAATCGGTTTGTATTATAAATAACAGCAATAGTCACTTGCTGCGAAATTTTGCTATGCGCTCCTGTTTATCTTAAATATAGTTATGCTTCGTATAAAATTTCTCATTTACTGTTCAACCTTTGTTCTTGCCGTGTAGTTGGGTCTTACAATGTCTTTTTTTTTGTCCCTTCTTCGGGTCGGTTTTCATCGACAGGTTTAAAGATTTGGTTCCTGGGGTGCAATGAGAATTAAATCGCGTCGACTGTGTTTGTCACACTGTATTCCCGCGCGAAAAGCGAAAAAGCGGCGTTCTAAACGCAGTGTCATTTTAAAAGTTACTTCACTTTCTCCTCATCTTCCTCGTCGGTCGACTCTTCGCTGCCAACAGCGTTTATGTCAAAGAGTTTGTCCCACTCTTTGATTAAGTCCTCATATGTGACTCGGTCCGCGTCGAACGAACCACTTTGTCCATGCCTGAGAATGAATTCAAGTCCATTTTGAACCGCATTCGCGCTTAGTTCTCCCATGCTGGTAATAATTCGAAGCGGTTTGTCCGTGATTTCGCTAGCCTTTCGCCTAATCTTGGTCATTTTCTTTTTGAAACTCTTTCGTAGTCGGTTTGGAGGCACAAAATACCGCACTTCTTCTAAGTTATCTGCCCATTGGACTCTCTTGTCCGGCGAGACGTTACCACACGCACAGTTATCCATATGATGTGCTTGTCAGCTGATCGGAATCGTACTACTGGCCGCAATGGATGTGGTCTTGTATTTATGAAACTCAGCAAGTGACTGCCCGGCCTTAGTCAGCAGCATTATCTGCATAATTTAACCACTTGGCTATTCCCACGCAATCTAGCGCTTAATAGTTAGATATCTAATTGTCGTGTTCAGAAGGAAAGTGATGTTATTTTTAGGCCCTGCTTACGACAGCACCTTCTCTATTTGGAAACTCAACATTAGTTCATTGTTTCAACTCACGTCAGCATGCGGAGGACTTGCGTCACGTTCTTCCAGCCGCAACAAAGGTTCGAACCTTCTCTTCTCTTCTCTATTCGCCCTTCATTCTTCTTTAGCTTCATTAAAAAGACAAAAAAACCTGACGCGAGAAAGAAGCATCTGGGTGGTTCACTTTTTTCAGCTTTTTCCTCTCACTTTATCAAAGTGATTTAAATGGCGATCGAGACAGACTTTGCATTTAATTAAAATCCGCGATAAGAGCGCGCGAACAGGTGGCTTTTTGTGATTGGCTCCCCAGCGAAGTGATTGACACCTGACTGTCGTGAACAATAAAAGATGCTCGTAAAGCGTTATGATATGTCGCGAGAACGTGATGTTCAGCGTTATTGTTGGCCACAATTCGCAAGAATGTGATTTAACAAGGTACGATCGAGTCAATTGGCTACGTCAACGGGAAGTCTTTCTCGTGTTTCCATGTCTCTATGTTCTACACTGGAGAGTAGCTCATATTTCATCAGACACGATATCAGTTCTTACATTCGTTTACCAAACAAAACGGGAAGCCGCACACAGATCGAATGTATGGTGCAAATGATTTAACGTTGAAGACTTTCGCCGGAATAGCGGCATTACTGAAACAATTATATTTGACGGAAATGGTCTGTTCGATAATAGCGATAGCCTGCGCCAGTAAATTTTTCTCTTCGCGATGTGAAAATCAAGCGGGTACAGTGCAAACGTTTGGGATAAATTAGTTCGACTTACAAACTGTTCCTGTATTTCAAACTTCGCTTTTACTACCAGTTAGTTTCGAAGAGCACATTAGTTACTCAATTTAACACGTACGGTAACAAAACGTGTGTACTTAACAGGTACATGCGAGTAGAAACGCACCACAAAAACTTACGTGGTTTCTTAGTAAATATCACGTTTAAACAAGCTATCCCAAGCCATGAAAATTATCTTTAGCTCTGCAAATGCGTCACGTTTACAAATTTAGTGTAGTTGGCTTCGAGGTGTGGCAAATTAAGTTAATTATAAGTTGCAGAGAAAAGCGGGCTGCTGAACAGCGTAAAACTAGTTAACAACATGTAGTTAACATTTCTCAGTGTCTGCTTGCCAAAAGCCGTCCGCATGTATACCTTAACGAAAGGCAAATATGAACCAAAGGCGAACAGGAACGCAATCTTGCTACCTGAACAAAGCTGAACACGAGCTGCTTTTATGAGAATTAAACGAGGATAGCTGTCAAATATAACGTAAGGCTCTCCAACCTGCATGAATAACACACACACAAAGAAAACAATTAGGCGCTTGCGATGAATTAAAATGACCCCTGGTTAAAATTTAAAACGTTCCGGTTTTAGATTATACTCTTCCAAACTGAATATTGCAGCTGTTTGGTGGTATGGTTGAGCTTAAATTAAGCAAGGATAAATTGTTTTTTTCTATCACTTTTGCAACTATAATGTTTAAAGTAAGACAGGGCATTGAAAAATTGGTTAGAAACCCAACGATAAAATGCAAATTATATTACAAATTACTTCGACGCAAATAGCTGAATTTTTCCTGCATGCAAAAATAGCTCGGCGGAACACCACCCGTAACATTTAAAATCAAACTTAATATTTAAATTCAAACTCCCTTTTCCAATATTTTTTTGTTTCGGGAAATAACTGCGAAACAAAAATGACGCAAATGAAATTAAAATAGTAACTGGTGAATTTGTTTATTTGCACTGCTCTCTTGTTTTTTTCGGAAGTTTTTTTAATGGCCGCACAAATTTGAAGTGCTCCGATTTAGTTTCAGTACTTCGGACCCAGAGAAAGAGTGGAAATCGAACCAGTTACTTTTAACTGGTCGAGATGTATAGATGAGGGACATTTATTTTCCTTTACTTGACACAAAATTAGGGACGAAGATTGTCCAGGCCTCGAAAACATATGTTCACTCGATACCACGCTACAGTCTCGCGAAAAACAAGGAATTCGTTTTAACTTCCGTATTCATGGTTAAGAAAAATCTAGATCTTAAGCTTCCTGCAGCTGGTTAAGAAAAGTTAAGCGTCTTCCTTTAAACTTTAAAACCAATTGAAAACCCATGACAAGAGAACTTTTCGAGAGCATCAACCCGTACACGTTGTTTAACGCTCACAGTGTGTAGAGGCCATTTTAAATTATGGTTCACGGGGGTGGAAATCAGTGGATGTAATATTAGCTTGGGACGCATGCAAGTTTCTCGGTGCCATAAGGTCGAAAAGAGAGGACTAAAAAAGTATTCCATCTGTAATCCTCCGGGCCAAGAATAGAGTTAAACTACACAACCCACGCAAATTTAACCTCTTACAGGTGTTCAATAAGTCGGGGCGCAGCGCGAAAAACGGCGCGCGAAAAAATAAAAAAAAGTGCGGCGAGAGGAAGCTTACTCGCGCCCAAGATACGCCTACACTGCAGGCTGCTGGGAAATTAGATTTATAAAGCCCTCCCCCCCCCCCCCCCTCCCCGCTCCCTTTCAGGTAGCAGAGAAATGACATATCTTTTAACTGCTCGCTGGGACGTTTGCAATAAAATTTTTTACAATAACTGTCTAAATTCTCGCGCGCTGATTGGCTTATTGTTATCATCAATAAGAGTACAGACGGATAAAATTTCAATTTAGGCAAGCTTTCAAGTTCAACTTTCAGCTGTCAAACTGTCAACTTTTTGACCAATGAGGTTTTACGGACTTTTCTAAGTAGCCAATCAAAAAGCGAGAAAAGCTATTGACAATGTTCGCGTCATTTTGAATTAATAAAATTCACTTGTCTTTGTTTACGGCAAGTTTACGCCGTCTTTTCCCCTTATTTATTCCCGGCATTTGACCATTTTGGGGTCTTGTTATTGTAAAAAACAAACTGACGTCAGTCTTTTATGCGTCTGTCCTCTTATTGATGATAAATTTCGTCATAACATTGTCAAAGTTTACTGCGGAACCACTCGCCTGCGTCTCGTCGTTCCACGGCCACTTTGACAATGTTAGGAAGTAATTTATCATCAATAAGGGGACAGGCGCATAAAAAACTGACGTCAATTTGTTAACTTACACTGAGATGTGAGACCAAGACTGAAACACATATATATTCACTTTATTCAGTGTCTGCGAGTAATATCTTTAAAACCATTGAAGAAGGGATATTTCATCATACAACGTTTTTCTTTTTATTTAACTCCGGAATGGCATATATACAACACTACAATTGGTTCTCATAATTGACGTGTTCTCTTGACCATATATGGTCAAAATGACGCAAAAATGAACATAATAAATAACTGCCGCAAATTATGTCAGCTAGCATGGCTAGAGACATTTATTCTTTAAAAAGATAATCACGCAATTCTCTTCCCCATCTCGTCATTGTTTCTAATAACCGAGGAAGACTGGCAAAGAGAAAGATGCTCGCAATGAGGATATGTTACGTTGCTTAGCAACTGCTTCCTCAAAGGAGACCTGTTCCTCCGAAAGGTATTCATCTTGGAGTATGGCTAGTATTTAGGTGATTGTGCTTGGATCAAACCGAACGTTTTTGTGCTCCTTGAGATTTCTTTCCTTTCTCTTACAGCTCACTCCTGACATCGTCACGTGATAACAGTTGCCTGACGGGATTGGACGATGGTCGATGTCTCGTTTTCACTCTTAGG
>Ga0126339_10003986_pt1 | contig 10834 bp, 8 predicted proteins | sample OrbTmetagenome_2_FD_92532 | JGI IMG/M metagenome (GOLD analysis project Ga0126339, IMG submission 92532) | Coral microbial communities from Petempiche,Puerto Morelos, Mexico - Orbicella T R C metagenome | ecosystem: Host-associated > Invertebrates > Cnidaria > Coral | place: Petempiche,Puerto...
AACAACCGCCTGGGGGCCATCGCCGACCCGGATGATTACGTGGATCGCCTGGCGGCGGCGTTGCTGGCCGGCGGCGCGACGCGGGCGGGTGGCGGTGGCGCCAGCGTCGGCACGACAGGCAAACCGTCCGCGAGCGGCGGTCTCACGTGGGGCTACACCACCGCCGCTTACGTCATCGAACCTTAGGACGGCCCGAACGACGCCGGACCCGCTCGGGCACGGATTTCGTTTCGTTGTTTTGTGCGGATAATTGCCGAAAGACGGTTATCGGGTGTCTCTGTAAGGCCTTTGATCATGAACAACACGGCTCGCGCCCGCCCCGCCCTCGCCTTGTCGCCCGGCATCGTCCAGGCGGCGCGGTCCGTGACCCTCACCTTGGTCGTGATGGCCAGTGCCTTGGGTGCGAGCGGTCCGGTTGGCCCGGGCACGGCCCGGGCCGCCGAAGCGGCCAGGCCCCCGGACGACGCGGTGCCGCCGGCCCGGTACGCTGTCTCCCCTTTGGGAGACGCCATGGACCGGCTGGGTTGGCGGCTGGTGTCCCACCTGACGGCGACCGAGGGTGATGCCAACGTTCTCCTGTCCCCCTGGGGGCTGGCCAGCGTCATGGCGGTGCTGGACCTGGGTACCCCGCGCGAAACCAAGGGGATGGTGACGGCGGCCTGGGCCGGACACGACGAGACGGCCGAGACGGTTCTGTCCCAGGTGGGCGCCATGCGGGACGCGTTGGGCGATGTACCGGCGGCCGGCGCCGGCGATGGGGCATCGGCGCCCGGAACAGAGGGGGGTGGGGCCTTCGCCGACGCCAACGGGATCTGGATCGCCGAACCCATGGCCGTCTCGGCGACCGTGGCCGAGGCCGCCGACGCCGCGTTGGGGGTCCGGGTGGCCAGCGTGGATTTCACCGACCCGGCGACCCTCGCCGACCTGAACAGTTGGGCGGCGGCCCGCACCGGTGGCGCCATTCCGGCGCTGCTGGCGCGCGCCGACCCCGCCTTGCAGGCCGTCGTCGCCAATGGTGTGCATTACACGGCGCCCTGGACCCATCCCTTTCCGCCCTCGCAGACCCATGCCGGCATCTTCATCACCGAGACCGGCGAGCGCCAGCGCGTGCGCTTCATGCGCGGCGTCTTCCCGGACCTGCTGGTGGCGCGGACGGACTTCTATGACCGCGTCGACTTGCCCCTTGCCGGGGGCGAGACCCGGTTGCGCCTGACCCTGCCCACCGATGGCCACGGCCTCGCCGAAATCCTGGCCGGCGGCCAAGCCTTGGATGTCTCCACAGAGGTGGCGGTCGTGGATGTGACTCTGCCGCGCTTTTCACTCACCGCCGGGGGGGAGCTGACAGAGGCCCTGACGGCGTCCGGTCTGGGCCTGCTGTTCGATGGCAGCGGCGATTTCTCGAACCTGGCCCCGGGCCTAACCCACTTCGACAGCCTCAGCCAGCGTGTTCGCCTGAGGGTGGACGAGGCCGGTCTGGAAGCGGCGGCGATCACCGTCGCCGCCAGCACGCGCAGCATGCCTCGGGACGCCGACCTCGCCCTGGTGTTCGATCGCCCCTTCCTGGTGGACATTGTGCATGGGCCGTCAAGCGCGGTGCTTCTGTGTGGCGCGGTGCATCGGCCGGGCGATGGCGCGCCGGAGGATCCCCGGACGGACATCGCGAACCCACCTGGCGCCCAGACAGACGTGGATGCCCAGTGAATGCCTGAACCTGTGACGGCCTGCACCTGTGAAGGCCCGACAATCCCACCGACACGCCATGAGGAGGACACCGTCATGCGTGGTTCGCCGTTCCGCCCGACAGGGCTTGCCTTTCTGGGTCTGGCCCTCGTGCTGCTGTTTGGCGGCGCGCCGGTGGCACTGGCCTGCGATGACATCACGGCGCGAACCCAGGCCGCCTATCAGGCCGGCGACCTGACGGCGCTGAAGGCCGCCCACGCCGAGGCCGAGGCCACCCCCGCCTGTTCGGATGACACCCTGACCTGGATCGGCAAAGCCATCGTCACCACCGCGCTCAAGGCCGTGCAGGCGGACCTGGCCGCCGGTGCCGGCATGGCGCCCCACGAGACCATGCTCCGCGACGTCCGCTCTTACGGGCGCGACTGGCGCCTGGAGACCTGGCTTGGCGACATCTCCTTCGAAAGGGGCGACTTCACCGAGGCCGCGCGCACCTACCAGGACGCGCTGAACACCCTCAACGACGAGGGCCTGACACCTCGGGCGCCGGATGTGGGGGTGATCGAGGAGGTCTACACCAAGGCCGAGATGGCCCGGCTGGCCGCCGACGACTATGTGGGCGCGCCGGTCACCCGCTCCGGGGAGCCCGGCGGCCTGGCCGCCACCAGCTATCGCGGCTTCCAGCCGTCGCGGCGGCTGGTGCCCGTGGAGTTCCAGTTCGGCTCGACCCTGGTCACCGGCAAGGGCTTGCTGGCGTTGCGCGAGTTGCGGGACTTCCTGATGACCTCCGGGGCGCGGACCGTGACGCTGGTGGGTCACACCGATCCCGTCGGCGGCATGGCGGCCAATGATCGTCTGTCCCTGGCGCGTGCCAACGCCGTCGCCGACGCGCTGCGCAACGAGGGGTATCTCGGCGAGGTCCTGATGATCGGGCGCGGTGAGCGCGATCCGCTGGACTGGATGGCGCCGATGACGCGCCGCCAGTATCACCAGACCCTGCGGCGGGTGGAGGTGCGCCCGTGAGACGGCCAGCGCGGTTCGGCCGGTGGCGCGGCGCGGCCGGGGCAAGCCTGGCGCTGGCGCTGGCCCTCGTCCCGGGTATGGAGCGCCCGGTCTGGGCGGCCACGGACGACGGGGGATCATTGCGGGCGCTGGTGGTGGGCATCAATGCCTATCACAAGATCGCGCCCCTGGAGGGCGCCGTGAACGATGCCCGGGCGATCGCCGGTGCCTTGCGGGCGGTGGGGATCGAGGATCTGACGGTGCTGCTGGACCAGGAGGTTTCCCGCGACAGCCTGATGACCGCCTGGACCAACCTCATCGATCGCTCGCGGCCGGGGGATCTGCTGCTGTTCACCTACGCCGGACACGGCGGGCAGGAGCCGGAACGTGTCCCCGGCTCGGAGGAGGACCAGAAGGACGAGAACTTTCTGCTGACCCGCTTCAGCACGGCCGCGCCCGACAACCACGACCGCATCATCGATGACGAGATCAGCGACCTTCTGCGTCGCGCGCAGGGGCGGACCGTGGTGTTCATCGCCGATTCCTGCCATTCCGGCACGGTGACCCGGGCCTTCGATCCGCGCGCGGCGACGCGCCGCACCCGCTTCACCAACGTGGGTCCCATTGAGGACGACATGCTGCCACCACCGCCGGCTTCAAGCGCGGCGGCCCCTGATCAGCCGAGCGGCGCGGCCGGTGGCACCGCCGATGAGTCCCTGGCCCATGTTCTGTTCGTGGCCGGGGTGGACGAGGACAAGCTGGTTCCCGAGGTGACCATCGAGAACCGCGCGCACGGGGCGCTTAGCTACAGTGTCGCCCGGGCGCTGGCGGGAGAGGGCGATCGCGACGGCGACGGCCGCGTGACGGTGGCCGAGTTCCAGCACTACCTGCGCCAGGGCGTGCGCGTGCACACCGACGGTCGCCAGTCCATCCGCCTGGATGTGGGGGCCGATGTGCCGATGACACGCACGTTGGCCAGCGTCGCCAGCGCCGCGGGTGGTGGAGCCGGACCGGGCACCGCGCAGGACGTCAGCGGCCCTGTCGGCCCCGGGCTCACCCCCGCGCCCGTGCCGGCCGCCTTGCCGACGGCGCCGGAGCCCGTGGCTGTGTACGTCCTGGATGATGGCGGTGGCGAGGCGGTTGGCGATCTGGCCGAGTGGGCGCCGGTGAGGCTGGTGGACAGCCCCGCCGACGCCGACCTCGTCTGGGATGTCGGGGCCGGGGCGCTTGTTTCCAGCCTCGGGGATGTGGTGGCCACCCTGCCCAACGACACGACCGAGGCACGACGGGCGGCGGCGGCGCGGGTGCTGACAAAATGGGCGTTGATCGCCACCCTCAAGGGCTGGCCGGAGTCCAAGCGCCTGATCATGGACCTGACGCCCGGCGATGGCTTGCATCGCGTGGGGGACATGGTCACGCTGAGCGTCAGCGGACACACGTTGCCCTATCTGACCCTGATCAATCTGGATCCCTTCGGCGGCCTGAACCGGGTGTTCCCCGTCCAGGCGTTGGGCGATCGTCTGGACGCCCACGCCGACGGCCGGTCCCTGGACCTGTCGATGGAGGTCTATCGGCCGGTGGGGGGCGATCACTTCGTGGCCCTGGCAACGGAAACCCCTCCGCTGGCGTTGCATGAGGCGCTGGCCACCCTGGATGGCCGCCCCGTGGACGCGACCGGCTTGCTGACCCTTCTGCGCCAGGCGGTGGCCGACCAGCGCCACGAAATGGGCCTGCACGGCGTCTTCACGGCGGAATAGAGCCGACGGGGCGCCCCAAGACCGGGACCGGCGGCCGGTCCGAGCCACTCATATCGACCGATGAAAAGGTTGACCTTTTCGTCGGCCGGCCGCGTGACCGTATCGGCGTGGCGAAGCCGTGTACGGCACTGATCCTGACGAGTCAGAGTCAGTGCCGACCGGTATCAGACCGAAAAAAAGCCCGGGGCACGAGGCCCCGGGCCAGTCTGGAGGGAGGAACGCGCCCGCATGGGGACGGGCGGGGTCCCGCACGGGAGAGGCGGCCGGACCCCCTCTCCCGCCGGGTCGGATAGACGGGCTCAGATCGACTGCGAGCCGCGTCCGAACTCGGGATAGGCCTCCATGCCCAGTTCGGCCTTGTCGAGCCCCATGGCCTCTTCCTCGTCGGAAATCCGGATGCCCATGGTCATCTTGAGGACGAACCAGACCACCAGGCTGGCGGCGAACACGAAGACGCCGATGGAGGCAATGCCCAGGATCTGGGCACCGAAGTTGGTGCCACTGTTGGTCAGCGGCACGGCCAGGGTGCCCCAGATGCCGCACACCAAGTGCACCGGAATGGCGCCGACGACATCATCGATCCGCAGCTTGTCCAGCAGCGGCACCGCCATGACCACCAGCACGCCGCCGATGCCACCGATGAGGATGGCCATGATCGGCGATGGCGCCAGCGGCTCGGCAGTGATGGAGACCAGGCCACCCAGGGCGCCGTTGAGCGCCATGGTCAGGTCGACCTTGCCGTAAACCACCTGGGTCAGGATCATGGCCACGGCCACGCCGGCGGCGGCGGCCAGGTTGGTGTTCATGTAGATGGTGGCGATGGCGGTCACATCGGCGGCGCTGCCCATGGCCAACTGCGAGCCGCCATTGAAGCCGAACCAGCCCAGCCACAGGATGAAGGTGCCCAGCGTGGCCAGCGGCAGGTTGGCGCCTGGCATGGGGTTCACGCGACCGTCCGGACCGAACTTGCCCGCGCGGGCACCCAGCAGGATGGCGCCGGCCAGGGCCGCCCAGCCGCCCACGGAGTGCACCAGGGTGGACCCGGCGAAGTCACTGAAGCCGGCTTCGGCCAGCCAGCCACCACCCCACTGCCAGGAGCCGGAAATGGGGTAGATGATGCCGGTCAGCACCACCACGAAGATCAGGAACGGCCAGAGCTTGACGCGCTCGGCCACCGTACCGGAGACGATCGAGGCGGCGGTGGCCACGAACACCATCTGGAAGAACCAGTCGGAGGCCCCGGCGTAGCCGGCCGCGTCGCCCGTATAGGCGCCGTCGGCGGTCAGCGGGTCGTCGGCGCCCCAGGGCCAGGGGATGCCGAAGAAGCCACCGTTGACCTCATTGTACATAAGGTTGTAACCGATGATCCAAAACATCAATCCCGCGAAGGAATAAATGGCGATGTTCTTGGTCATCTGCATGGTGGTGTTCTTGGTGCGCACCAGGCCGCCTTCCAGCATGGCGAAGCCGGCGGCCATGAACATGACCAGGAACCCGTGGATCATGAACGACAGGGTGTTGAGGATGTAGGCGGTCTCGGCCGAAACCGGCAGCGCCGGGGCGGCCTCGGCGGCGGCCTCCTGGGCCAGGGCCGGCCCCCCCATGGCGACCAGCGCGGTGGCGCCGGCCAGGGCGGCCAGCGCCCATGTGGGCTTGAACGTGCTCATCATCATGGTCCTCCTACAGCGCGTCAGCGTCGGTTTCGCCGGTGCGGATGCGCACGGCCTGCGCCACGTCGAGCACGAAGACCTTGCCATCGCCGATCTTCTCGGTGCGCGCGGCCGAGGTGATGGCCTCGAGCACGCGCTCCACCATGTCGTCGGACACGACCAGTTCGATCTTCACCTTGGGCAGGAAGTTCACTTGGTACTCGGCGCCACGGTAGATTTCCGTCTGGCCCTTCTGTCGTCCGAAGCCCTTCACCTCGGAGACCGTCAGCCCCTGGATCTCAAGCGGAACGAGGGCTTCCCGCACCTCGTCGAGCTTGAAGGGCTTGATGATCGCCATGATCAACTTCATAGCCGGTTCCCCCAATGCTACCTCGTCGGTGGCGTCGCCCCGGTCCGCCCGCGCCTGCGTGGCGAGCGGCGGCGACGTCCTGACCAGGGCTTATTCAAGTGTCGTGCCAGGGTTGGTGCGGTGCGAAAAACCCGTCGGGGATCAAGGCATTAGCGGCGAAGGGAGAAGCGATCGGCGGCCGGCTTGACATCGCACCGAGGATCAATGGCTAAAAAACAGGCGGATCGGCTCGATCCTGGTCAAAAATTGTGCGCAAAAATTGGCGGATTACACGCTTTTAGCGCCAGCAGGCGCATAAAGATCGCCCTTACGTCGTAGGTACCGCACGGCCCGGCCGCTCCATCGAACGGCGCGGGCCTGACATAGTCGGGGACAGGGGCGGTCTGGCGCGCCAAGGACGCCGGCGCCTACTTGAACACCACGGTCTTGTTGTCGTTGATGAACAGGCGCCGCTCGCAATGCCAGCGCACGGCGCGGGCCAGGGTCACCGTTTCCACGTCGCGGCCCATGCGCACCAGTTCCTCGCGCGTGTCGGTGTGGTCCACGCGCACCACCTCCTGCTCGATGATCGGGCCTTCGTCCAGGGTGGCGGTCACATAATGGGCGGTGGCGCCGATGATCTTGACACCGCGCGCGTGCGCCTGGTTGTAGGGCCGGGCGCCCTTGAAGCTGGGCAGGAAGGAGTGGTGGATGTTGATGCAGCGCCCGGACAGGGCCGCCGACAGGTCCGAGGACAGAACCTGCATATAGCGGGCCAGCACCACCAGATCGATGTCGTGCTCATCCACCAGGTCTAGCAGCCGGCGCTCCTGCTGGGCCTTGGTCTCGGGGGTGACCGGCAGGTGATGGAAGGGAATGCCGTGCCACTCCGTCAGATCGCGCATGTCCTCGTGGTTGGAGACCACCGCCGGCACGTCGATATGCAATTGCCCGGTGTTCCAGCGGTGCAGCAGGTCGTTCATGCAGTGCCCGAAGCGCGAGACAGCGATCAGCACCCGGGGGGGTTGGGTGGCGTCGTGGATGTCCCACTCCATGCCGAAGTTGGTGGCCACGGTCTGGAAGTGGGCCTTCATGGTGGCCAGGTCCGGCATGTTGGGATGCCCGGCCCGATAGACGACCCGCATGAAGAAGCGCCCGGTCAGGGGGTCGCCGTAGCTGTGGGACTCGGTGATGAAGGACTGGTGGCCTGCCAGGAATCCCATCACCGCCGCCTGAACACCGATGCCATCCGGGCACTGAAGGGTGAGCACGTAGGGAATGTTCGGGTCGGCATTCATGACCGGCGAATCCTTGCGAAACTTGGGGAGGAGCCTTTGGGATGACAGGGCGGGCCTTGGACGGGGGTCGACACCACATGCGGGCACGACGGCGACGGATCCGCCGCAGCGCGGCGGACCCGTCTGTTTACAAAAGCCGGGCGCGGCGCGAAACCCCGGAGCACGCGGCCATCAGGGCAATCGGGTGAATGCGCTTCGGTCTCCATCGTCATCGCGAGGCGCGCCAGCGCCGACGCGATCCAGGGCGACAACCGGTGTCCTCCGCTCCTGGATTGCCACGCCCGCGCCTGACGACGCGGGCGCGCAATGACGATTTACGTGTCTAAACGCAAAACACAATCCATTAGATGGATTCATGCTCAGCGACGCTCTAGTCACCCGATTGCCCTGGCGCGGCCATCATGATCCGGCGCGCGGGTCCTGTCCTGTACCGTCTTCGGGCGACATCTCTTGATCGCCGAGGGCATGATCGGTGGTCAGATGTCCAGGGTGTGGGCGCGCTCCCAAGTGCTGGCGTGGGCCATGAAGGCATTCCACTCCTGCATCTTCAGCTTCAGGAAGGACTCGACGAAGGGGGCGCCCAGGGCCTCGCGCAGGACGGTGTTGGTGTCCAGCAGTCGCAGCGCGTCCAGCAGGTTCAGGGGCAGCTTCTTGACGCCATGCAGCGTGTGGCCGTCCTCGTACATGTTGATGTCCAGCCGCTCGCCCGGATCGCGCTCGTGGGCCACCCCGTCCAGACCCGCCGCCAGCAGCCCGGCCGGCGCCAGGTAGGGGTTGGTGGCGCCGTCCATAAGCCGGAACTCGAAGCGGCCGGCGTCGGGGATGCGTACCATGTGGGTGCGGTTGTTGCCCGAGTAGGTGACCGTGTTGGGCGCCCAGGTGGCGCCCGAGGCCGTGATCGGGGCGTTGATGCGCTTGTAACTGTTGACCGAGGGGTTGAACAGGGCGCACAGGGCATCGGCGGAATGCATGACCCCGCCGAGGAACCCGTAGGCCATCGCCGACAGCCCCAGTTCCCCGTCGTCGTCATGGAACAGGTTGGTGGCGCCGTCCGGCGACCAGACCGACACGTGCATGTGACAGCCGTTGCCCGTCAGTTGGTTGAACGGCTTGGGCATGAAGGTCGCGCGCAGGCCGCGCCGCTCCGCCAGGGTGCGCACCATGAACTTGAAGAACACGTGGCGGTCGGCCGTGACCAGGGCGTCGTCATAGGCCCAGTTCATCTCGAACTGGCCGTTGGCGTCCTCATGATCGTTCTGATACGGCCCCCAGCCCAACGCGCCCATGCCATCGCAGATCTCCTTGATCAGGTCGAACTGCCGCATCAGGGCTGCCTGGTCATAGCAAGGTTTCGGCTGGCCATCACGAGCGTCGGCCACGGCGTCGCCCTCCGGGGTCAGCAGGAAGTACTCGCACTCCACCCCGGTCTTCATGCGCCACCCCTGGGCGGCCGCCCGCGCCAACTGCGTCTTCAGCACCTGACGCGGCGCCTGCGCCACCGGCCGGCCCTCCATGACCAGATCGCCCGCGACCCAGCCCACGTCCGGCTGCCATGGAAGCTGGATCAGGCTCTCGGGGTCGGGCACGGCGAACATATCCGGATGCGCCGGGGTCAGGTCCAGGTGGGTGGCGAACCCGGCGAAGCCCGCTCCGGCGACCTGCATCTCGGCGATGGCGGCGGCGGGGACCAGCTTGGCGCGCAGGATGCCGAACAGGTCCACAAAGCTGATGAGGAAGTACTGAATGCCCTTTTCGCGAGCGACGGCGGTCAGGTCCTGACCCATGGCGAGGTCCCCCCTCTTGGCGTGACGCAACACGCGCCACGCGGCGCGGCACCGGAAGAGGGCGGTGGCGGACCGTCGATCGGGCGACCGCCTGCCTATTTCATGGGCAATCACATGCAACCGCCCCTTCCTTTAGCATCGCACTCTACGAGGCGATGGTGAGAGGATCAATACAAGGAAACAATTTTTCCTCAGATGAATGCGCCTTGGGCTTCCAGGCGGTGTTCGCGACAGCGGCTGGCATCCCGCCGCCCCCCGACGTTATCCCTCGCCGCCGTCGGTATGCGCCGTCGCCCGGGCGTAACCCTCGGCCAAGCCGGTCAGCATGGCCGGGGTGAGGCGAAGAGTGCCTTCCAGCCCCGGCGGCAGCGGCGGACCGGCGGCCCCGCTCTCGGCGTCGATCAGGCCGTCGGCATGGGCGGCATCGGGGGCGAACAGGATCATGGGATAGGCGAAGCCATCCCCCACGCCCTTCAGCGGCACCCGCTCCAGCAGCCGCAGCATTCCGACCGAGAAGCCGGGCGCCTGGGCCAGGCGGCAAGCCAGGTTGAGAGACACCGCCATCTGCCCTTCGACGGTGCGTGCCTTGACGCGGAAGCCAATGTCCATGTCCGGCCCCAGCACCTCGCGCGCCGCCGCGCCATGATGGGCGTCGCCGATCTCCGGCACGACGATCTCGATGTTGGGGTAGGGCACCGGCACCAGCCAGGCGGCGCCCTTCACGCGCAGGCCGAAGCGCGCGTCGAGGGTATTGTTGAAGCCATCCAGGGCATCGCGAAACCCTTGGCAGATCAGGCGCGCGTCGCGGGCCTTGTCGCAGGTGGCACGCAGGACGATCTCGTCGCCGATGGTGCGCCAGACCCGGATCTCGGGCATGTCGCCGTCCTCCTGGTCCATGTAGGCCAGGCCGATACGCGTGGTCAGCACCATCGGAAAGCCGTCGAAGAAGGCGTGGAACGCCTCCAGCCAGCGCGGTCGCCCGACGGCGTCCAGCGCCCGATGGTGATCCTTGTAGGCGGTCGAGGCGCACAGGTCGGCGGCCAGGAACAGCATATCGGCGCGGGGGCAGACGGCCGCCTCGGTCGCGGGCGCCATGGTCTCGGGCGCCATGGTCGCGGCCGGGTCGGTCCGGGTCACGTCACCCGCCCATTGCCGCCGTTGGCGATGTCGATGCCCTGGCGCACGGCGCGGGCCAGGCGTTCCGGCGCCCGCTCCGGGCTGCGCTGCACCGCCGACAGGTTGAGCGCGGCCACCACGAAGGTCCCCACCATGCCCGGCGGCGGCGGCACCTTGGGCAGGTCCGGCTCCGACAGGGTGT
>Ga0126339_10003987_pt1 | contig 10834 bp, 6 predicted proteins | sample OrbTmetagenome_2_FD_92532 | JGI IMG/M metagenome (GOLD analysis project Ga0126339, IMG submission 92532) | Coral microbial communities from Petempiche,Puerto Morelos, Mexico - Orbicella T R C metagenome | ecosystem: Host-associated > Invertebrates > Cnidaria > Coral | place: Petempiche,Puerto...
GGCAACATGGAATCTATTTGTTAAACAGACAATAGGCTGTTGAACAGTGGTCCTAAACAATGCGTTTGTTTTAATCCGGGTCAATACGCTAGCCAGAACATTTTTTCGGCTATAATTACCTTGCTGGCATTTCAAATGTTATTCTTTACTGCTGGCTGGCTACTTGGCTAATTGCCATTTTTCTCGCTCGGTATTCAAAATGTTCATTATGTCTGGCTGGGAGTTTTGTGAAATAAAGTCGATCTTGCTAGCAGTGAAGAGCGGATATTTTTTCCCCGGGAAAGTTAATTATTAATGGTAATTGACGTGGGAGCACAGAATCAGTGCTTGGGAAGTCACATCTTTAATTTCCAGTTAAAGTGTCGTTGGGTACTCCTGATCCGATCAACGTACCAAACATTATTAGTTACTAGCGTACTATAAAGCATCCGACCAACGTACCAAACATTATTAGCGTATTAGCGTACTATAAAGGATCCGATCAACGTACCAAACATTTATTAGTTACTAGCGTACTTTAAAGCATCCGAACAACATACCAAACATTATAAGCGTACTATAAAGCATCCGATCAACGTACCAAACATTATTAGTTACTGGCGTGCTTTAAAGCATCCGAACAACGTACCAAACATCATAAGCGTACTAGCGTACTATAAAGGATCCGATCAACGTACCAAACATTATTGCTGGCGAGCGCTAGCGAGGCAGCAGCCTATTCTTTACAGTAACGAGAAAAAGCCAAAATTTGTCGGATGTAAGATCGGAGATATGCGCAGTCGATTGCGTTTTTTACATCCGGGCATTCCGGGGTGCTTGTGAATACACGTGGAAATATCGATCGATTTCGAGCAATAGCTGTGTACAGCCGTCCCGCCCTACTAGAAATCAAGGACACGATAAACGAGGTGAAATGTAGATGTCTTTGATTGCTTAATTGTGGAAGTATTCATCAAGGTCATGAACGGTTTAGTGATGACTCTTGAGGAAGACAAGAGATTTTTATGTGTTTGGCTACTCTATTATGTGAGCAATTTTTGCCGATTTGCGAATGGAGGTGCCAAGATATCGATCAAGTCCTACTTCATGGAGATCATTTTTTTTCTCAGTGCATTCAGCAGCAGTGAAGTGTTAGGCAAAAATGCTTCCATTCGGAGTAAACTGCCGACTGCAGCTTGCTGGTCTCAGGAGGAAAGAGAGGAAGGTGTGAAGCCAACATGCTTTATGTCGAAAGCGACTTCGGTACCCCAGGCAAATCATACACAGTATTCTTCGCCCGTTGAGGCGTTAAATTTGATCGTCAAAATCTCTGCCCGTTAAGGTAAATAATTCGACCATTGAGTAACGTTTGCCCGTTGAGGCGAAAAAGCTTGCAATCATATTTTTCTGTGGATTTTGATTTCCTTGCTTTAATGCAATTTCATATGACCTTTGATGACACGTTGCGTGACTGCTCCTGTTTCGGTAAACCCGGGGGGGCAGTAAACTCACAAAGTCATGCTATTAAATGACTTAAATCGTCTCATTTTCACTTTTACTGGTAATGTTTAAGAATACTTGTGGAAATACATCTACTAAAGGTTTCCTGGGTCTCTTAAACCAAGTTCTGGCATTTGTTACGTTCTTTTCTTAACTCAAGAAAAAAAATTTGGGGCTCTACTGTTGTTTCACAAAAGCCCTTTAAAACTAAACTGGTTGGAAAAATCGAAATTCTCTTTTAAAAAGCTACACCAACCACTATTAAACCGTTTATTTCACATCGCATTGTCAGTATTTCCTTCAAGCTCTGACGCCAGCACCCACTTTCACATTGAAACTCCTAGTTAGCGTACTAGCGTACTATAAAGCATCCGAACAACGTACCAAACATTATTAGTTACTAGCGTACTATAAAGCATCCGATCAACGTACCAAACATTATTAGTTACTAGCATACTATAAAGCATCCGACCAACGTACCAAACATTATTAGTTACTAACGTACTATAAAGGATCCAATCAACGTACCAAACACTATTAGTTACTAGCGTACTATAAAGCATTCCATCAACGTACCAGTGTTTCAATAATTATTATATTTTATGACTTTTTATTCTTAACAGGAGCTAAAATTCTAGCTATACACAAAGAATGCACCCTTTTACGACTTTTACAGACTATATCTAATTCTCTCGAATATAGAAATTCAAATATAATGGCCGGTTAAAATGGTAATATAATGGTAATAATATAATGGCATTTGAAACTGAAAAATTATAAAATGGAAAAATTATATGAAGGGTAGACGGTATTTGTCTCCTCTAACCTCTTTCACCCCATGTGGAGCGTAGGTCTTTCAGGACCCCTCTGCACCCTTTTCTGTCTTGGTTTTCTCTCCGTGGCTTGTGCTATTTCTGGCTGTTCCGGTTTCAATTCTCTCTGGGAAAGGCTGGAAATAGTTAGGGAAGCTGGAAATAGTTTGAAGGGCTGAAATAGTTTCTGCCAATGGTATTGGGCCAGTTTTGGGCAGCAGGACTGGTGCGGTGTTTAGAGAGTGGCCTGGGTTCAAACCCTGGACCCAGCATCATAAGTGGGTCGAGTTTGTCGTTAGTTCTCGCTTTATTCTGAGGGTTTTTCTCCAGGCCTCCTGGTTTTCCTCTTTATGCAAGGACCGACAGTGCAAAGTCTAAAGTCAAACTGATGCTCAAATTCTATATAATTATCTTGATGGTGAGTCCAAGAAAATATTTACATCTTACCTGGGTTTTGAGGCCTATTCAGAAGCAATTACTCACTGATTGGGCTGTATCTTGTTAGATTTGGCTTTGGCTGTTCACCAGGAGTAACTAACAATATTTATCATGATCAGCTGGCACCATTGCTGCTTACAACACTCTCCCAGGGTATCTTGTGCAGTCCAAAAATCAAAAGGACTGCAGTAGTAGTGTGGCTCTTGTCACAGCTTTGACAACCATGTGCTATACTCTACATTCTGATTTTGAACATCTCATTCAGAAAACAGTCCACCGGAAAATTTTCCCTCACCAATGTGACAGTGCTTTGGAGTAGCGGTGAGGCTCGTTTGCAGTTTATGCATTCGCTAAATCTGCCACAAAAATTCAGTGCCTTGAAATAGGTTTATGAGAGCGTAAAAATAGTTTCATGATTTGCTACGGTCTGGGATTATTTCACTCGCGTCCAGATTTTAAATTGCGTAATGTAAGTCTAGTTACTTTCCTTTACCAGTTATCGTTTCCTGTGATTTTCTCGTAAATGACTGCAATACTACCAAACCCCGGACATACATTTGTCGTATTCCTCCACTTGGAAAGTGGGCCTCCATTCTTGAATCACTGACTTCAAGAGTAGTAGTTAACCCTACAAGTGATAGGACGTTCGCGCTAATTGCTTCTGCGCATCTCTACTGCGCACGCAAATTCACACGCCACGTCTGCATCGTGCGCGCGTTAAGTGATAAAATGAACAATGATAGGGCAGATGGCCATTGCTATAGCTTTGCCTGGATTTAACGATCTTGGACGCTCAGTGACCCCTATTTTTCTTTTGATGGATCATTTTCTTTACCAACTTTCTACGTTTAGCGAGAAGATGAAGAAAATCTATCGATTAGAAGTTTCAGTTTTTTGCAAAACACACCATCGAATTCCGTCCTTTTGGCTCTACGTTATCTGTACGGCAATTTCAAACGCCTCTTGAAGGGTTAGGTTTTGTGAGAACGTTGGCAACATTTAGAATTATTAACGCAAAGGATTCACTTATACAAAATATTACTAGGATAGTTGTCATAGTTTGTCTCCGTTGATTCATCTTTGATGTTTTAAGCTAAAAACCCTGGAGACCATGCTGATTTAGGCGCGTCAATTTCTAAAAATCAGGCTAGTTTTCCACACGCTTTATCTCTAAAATGAAGTCCGTGACCCCTTATGTTTTTTTCATTTCTGAAACAAGTAATTCATTATCTGTCCGCAGTAGAAGTTTGAAGAAAATCTATGAAGTAGAACATTTTCGCGCGAACGTCCTTAATCCTCTCCTCAGTCCTCTTTGGAGGAAAGAGATTTAGCAACACCCTCCTCCTCTCTATTAACCCCCCTCTCTCCCGCGTTACCCAATTTTTGTGCGAGTATGCAATCATTGCATAATCCCATATAGTCTGCGATATCTTAAGGGTTTGAGGACATGATGTCGGGTCGGTACAAAACGCGAACTCCTCAATCTGGACCCCTTTTGGACCCCATCTGGACCCCATCTGGACCCCCTTCTGGACCCCTTTCCGGACCCCCATCTGGACCCCCTTTTTTTTCTTCCAGAAAATACGGGCTCCTGATTTAAATAATTAAACTTAGAACATAACACGATTAAGTCTATTTAATCAGTGAGCAAAATGTGAAGAAATTAGTGAATTCACACAGCGTTGTGTCTAGAATAATATAATGGCTGCGGCCGCACTATGAGAGTTAACCGGGTTATTTCTAATTAATCAATTACGATTAACCGGGTTACCGAAAAACCATGAATGGCCGTTATTTTCGGCAGTTCATTGAACTTAAACCGGGTTAACGGTTACCATGGAAATTAATTGAAGAACAATAGATTTTTTAACGGAGTTATGTTAATTTTAAACTATCTTTCTGCGTGCATGGCGTGGTGTAACCCAGGTTAGTGGTCTCTTGTCAGTGCTGTGCATTGGCTTTTACGTGAAATGTGTCAGTCATCACGGTCTGTATGTGAGATGTTGTTCACTGTGGCACAAACAAGTGCATAATCTTCTACTGAACATGACGAGTGGTAACAACATTTCGAAACAGTTGTATTACTAGAGCGATTTCTAGTTTTTTCCTAATATGTGTCGGCTCTACCATATCAGTCAAGTTTGCAAGGAACCTTCACGCCTGAACCATGTCCTGAAAACGAAGCGTTCATTTACCTTAGAAGGATAAATTTTAATCGACAACCGCAAAGAACACACGAGTACGTCAAAGGGAAGGGGCGGTTCGTTAAAATGGCAAGAAATGTAAATGAATGAATGAATTCGTGAACAGTGTTAAGTGAAGTGCATTTTCCAAACTTAACAGCTGTAGACCGAGAGTGTTTCCGAGTTCCTAGATGCCATAATCCACGCTTCTCTATTGATAAAGATGCTCGGAAGCAAGTTTTTCATTTTGTCGTAAATGAAAGAATATGCAAAGTTCTTAGTGAAAGGACTCGATGTTCATTCGGAGGTGCTCTCTATAAAAGCCTGGGTATAAAAGTCATGCATGGTAGGATTCCTGGTGATTTCCTCAAACCGTCGCTGGCTTTTCAGAGAGAGTCAAATTCGAGAACGATTCATTCGACGGCGGTGGAAAATACTCTGACGTCTACACAAAATCCAACCCCGTTCCCAGGGTTCTCTCTCTTCCTCCCTCGAGGGAGGAAGAGAGAGGACCCTGAGAACGAGGTTGCACAAAATCAACATTCATTCATTCATTCTGTTTATTTGCCTTTTTACTTAATACACAGTATTTATGAATGTTTTAATGTGAGGCGAGGTGACCTCTAGAAACCAGCAGGCTTTGCCAGCTGGTTTGCCGGCTTTGCCAGTTCAGTAATTATTTTACTAAAAACTCCAGCAGTTTTTTCTTAAAATTGGGAAAACTTGACAATGAAGTGATTGTAACAGGAAGGGAATTCCAGATCTTTGGACCTTGGTAAAAAATTGTGAATTTTTTTAGATTAGTCCGGCAATGATGCACGCGATAATTATTGGCTGTTCTGGTGCTATAAGCATGAATTTGACTGTTTGTAAAAAAACAAGTTGGAAAACAATGGAGGCAACAGGTTGTTATGATAATAGTACATAAATTTAGCTATTTGAAACGTGTTGATTTGATAAATGTCTAAAATTCCTAATTTGGAGCAGAAAGGAGCAGAATGTGCTCTATAATCTGAATTGGTAATAGCTCGCACAGCCCGTTTTTGCAAACAATAAATTCTATTTAAGTTAGTTACGTATGTAGACGACCATTTAGAGTTACAATAGGTGATATAAGGATAAATTAGCGAGTAATCTTGTTCAAAAGAGCTGCCTTGGAAATTCGTGTATAGTGCGCATGAGAAGAAAGACAGACGGCCTTAGCCGTGGATGTAAAGAAACTGAAGGACACGAAAACTTAGATAAAGAATCAAGAAAATAAAAGACGTTAGTTCTCAGAGTCTGTCGTTTTGTTGGTTTATCCAAGTCATGACGTCAATTGAGTTCACCCACTTCATAACCTATTTCAATGCGGCCACTCATAAAATATAAAACCGTTGTTTCGTCATTAACCAACCTTTAACCGAGTTAAGTTATTCGGGAATTTTACCCAGGTTTCTAAAAAATAAACTCAGTTAACTGCTGCTGCAGCCATCATATTATTCACAGCGCTGCGTGCATTCATTATTTCGTCGCATTTTGCTCACAGATTAAATAGACTTCATCGTGTTATGTTCTAAATAAAAATATTTAAATCAGAAGCCCGTATTTCTCGGAAGAAAAAATAGGAGGTCCAGATGGGGGTTCAGAACGGGGTCCAAATGAGGGTCCAGAAGGGGTTCAGATGTGGGTCCTGAAGGGGGTCCAGAAGGGTTCCAGATGGGGGTCCAGATGGGGGTCCAGATGGGGTCCAGATAAGGTCCAGAAGGGGTCCAAACGGGGGTCCAGTAGGGGGTCCAGATTAAGGGGTCCACGTTTTGTACCGACCCCATGATGTCACCTGACAGATTTTTGTGAGCACGAGTAGTCTGAGAGGTAGACTGGGTACTAGTAATTTCGTGTGATTGTTTTAGACAGAAGGCAGCCATTGCCATAGGGAACCCATAAGCTTTTCTGTGTGCATGCTGCATATGCTCATATCATGTCGTCTTAAAACAGAAATAAAAGAGTAGAATAAACCTGCCTGTTGTCTTCTTGTTAGTTTTCATTCGTGCCCCCGATTGTGTGATTAGTCCAGGTGCCCACGCTAGGAAAGGGGGTAAAAAAGTGATTTCGTTTACTCGACAAGCTGGCAAACGTTGACTCACCCAGCAATGTTCTTTAGCCCTTAGGGAAAAATAATGGGGTGGCAGTGGAGCTGGCTAAGTGGGCCATGGTAATTTACAGCACCACAAAGTACACCCCTCCAGAGTATCTGTGCTGTTTTTTAAAGTGATGTTTACAACAATCTGGGACCAGGGGTGAAATAGTTTATGACCTATAACCATCAACAGATTTTGTCTAATAATACAAAATTTTCACAGGATAGAGTTTATGCCATGGATAACATGATGATGGTTATAATAAGTCACGTGATCAGATTATGACGTCATCAAATTGACAAAAACGGAGAAAGTCAATATGGCAGAGTACATTTTATCTGTACACACAATCTTAAACGTCTTTTTGGAGAGGGCATTTTAGGAGAGGGCATTTTAGGAGAGGGCATTTTGTTCTTATTTTTCTATAAAGTTCCTTTCACTTATCAATTAAAAAACTATTGAAAAAAGTATCACAGTTAAGACAGAAGATACGAGGCATTTTACATCCAAAATAAAATAAAAATCTTATTCTTGAAGCTTAAATTGCCTGTAGTGTTGGGAAGTCCCGTCTCTAAATTTAAAAACAGGCTTATATCATATCTACATGTACGTCTATCTTAGGGAAAAATAAAAGTTTACCCTCCTAGATATGGTCACTGCACCCATTTAGTAATCATTTAACCTGTGCTTTCCCTGTTCGTGAACGTGAGGGTTCGCTCATTGTGCCCCTAGCCACGTATCCTCAAAACTACTTACTTAATAGTCAAATTTTTATGGCAAGTAGAGCATTCAAATTGGTTACTTACGTAATTAGCGCTTTTCAATCATGTCGTTATTGCACACGTGAATGACATTACAATTCAAATAATACAAAGGGTTAAAGCTCCCCGTCTCCGTCATTTTCTTGGAGGTTTCACAAGTGCAATCAGCCGTGCAGGAGAGTCCAACTCTCCGGCAAGAACATCTTGCATTGAAATCCTTCTTACTCCTCCACAGAGTCAGTTCCAGGAAATTCTCTGGAGCTGGATCTTTCTCCATCAATTTGGGAACAATATGTCCCCGCTCATCCTTAGTCCACCCATTTCCATCTGGTAATGTTAGTGAAGGCCTCCTGTCTCGGGCATGTTTCCAAATGAAGCATTGATAGTTGGCCCTTTTGACATATACAATCCACTATCTTCAGTAGGCGGAAGTTTGCTGCTTTCCAGGTTTTTCGTGGTAAAAAGCTTGTACCTGAGATGGTTCAAATTTGAAGTAGAAGACCGATAAATTTGACACAAACAGTCAACGTTTCATCGCTCATGACTGTGCAGTCTGTAGCCAGGTTCTTCAGTCCAACAGGGTCATCTTTATCTTCTTCAGTGTATTGAGCCCTCCCTTTCTGCCTATACCATTTAGGTTACTCGTGGAATCGCATCCTGTCAAAGCATGCATGACCGGTAAAAGATTGCACACATCTGGACCCACAGCCTCGTGCACGGGAATGAACCTTCTGTTTCCTCCAATACCTGTATAGAAACCAATGCTCTTGAATGGACAGTTGGCTGAAGTGATACCAGCATTAAACTGCTACATCTGTGTCTTGGAAGAATTGTTGATGTCTGATGACTGGTTTGCAATATATTCGCAATGCACAAACATCCTACTGTCTGCTTCCTCGTGGTCGAACTAGAGAGGAATTATATCTTCTCTGTTCAACGTTTTAGTCACTTTCACTGCTGGCCCATCTTGTGATGCTAGAATGAGTGTTTGAACATCCTTGAGTTGTCCGGGAAGGTTCTCACACCAAATGCAATCAGAAAGTAGAAACGTCAACAAATTAGATTTGGTTTTTCCACTGGACAAATAACGCTTGAGACTGGCAGGGAACTTGGTTTCTCTGCTCTAAATTTATAGCCGTCCACTGAGATTCTCCCGGCTTAATCGAGTCTTCTACATTATATCGGTCTGGGACAATATGGACTTGACTGGCGAACTGGAATTTAACAATAATAGTTGCAGACTGAAGAATATTTTACTAACTAAAACTAAGAAATCGCTATACCGCGCATTTATACCACCATATTTTAACTTAGTATTGCAACCAAGTCTGGCACCACTGCGGAAAAAGAAACACTGCTAAAATCGAGAAAGTCAACGAAAGGGCTTTAAGGTACGTCTTCAAAAATAAAAGTGCATCTTATCAAGATCTCTTGCAAAGAATCAGACTCCGAGCATCCATGGAAACTCGAAGAATCCAGGACATGCTATTGACAATAAACAATTGTATATCGGACAAAGCTCCATTCGCAATTAGAGATCTTATCATCTTACGTTCATCCAAGGATAATCTTCAACATTACTATATGCTTTCTTCGCCGAAAATTAACACGACTAAATATGGTCTCAAATCATGGAGATATTTTGCCGCAAAGAAATGGAACGAGCTAACAAAAAAGTGATATTAGAACTAAAGTAGGCACTAATAAAGTGAACAACAAAATTCGATCGCTTAAGTTTGACTGATATCAGAATTTATTGTGATATGATTCTCTAGATTTTTAGCTCTCTGCGTTTATAGTTTTATACAATCAATTGTACATTTTTAGTTTTAATTTTTAGAATATAGTAGGGCCGTGGATTACCTGTAAACTAGCCGACTGGCTATGATGGATGGATGGATGTAGTGGCTGGCATCTTTGTCACTCATAATTTTGATTTCTCGTATAGGACTTTTCTGTATATTATTTTTAGATAGATCTAGTTAGGCGTCCCCTATTAGTAGTGGGGATTCTCCACTGCTAGATGTAATTCACACGACAATAAAGACATTATTACTATTATTATTGTTATTGTTATTGTTATTGTTATTGTTATTGTTAGAGCGGTTTTTCAATTGAGTGTCGAAAATAATTAAACAATTACTTTGGTTTTGGTTTTGGTTTTACTACGGTTTGAGATTGGCTGAGTAGTCTAATTGGTAAGTAATTGGTTTGCTTTTTGGTTTTACGACACTCAATTGAAAACCGCTCTATTGTTATTGTTATTGTTATTGCTATTGCTATTGTTATTGCTATTGTTATTGTTACTGTTACTGTTACTGTTACTGTTATTGTTATTGTTATTGTTATTGTTATTGTTATTGTTATTGTTATTGTTATTGTTATTGTTATTGTTATTGTTATTGTTATTGTTATTGACTGGGACTCTGCTCAGTGCTTAACCTACAGTACAAACTATTTTCAACGACTGACTCTAGAAAGCTGGTACACTAACCTAGAACAAACGTCACTTAACAGATGTCAGCAACTACCGGCGCCTTACAAACGACTTATCCATGACGGAAACGAAACCGACAACCGGACTTTCAACAGACCGACTTAATTTGACTAGCGATAGACGGACCAAACTTTCACTAACAATAGACGGATCGAAACCCACCAATAACTTATGGCAAACTTTACATGAGTCTTTAGCCGATACCATCATGGCTAAACTGACCGGCAATCACGTTCAACGGACCAGACTTATAACATCATCGACTGACAAAAACTCTTCACTTGACTCCGAAGATGACTTCCGCTCAGGTTGTCGAAACGTCAGTTACCAACAACAGTTCTTTTCAGAGCTACCCTCACCCGGACGATCACACTATACGAACTACTGATACTCCTGGGTTCAAACCATTTATTATAATGAATTATTATATGGCTGTGTCTCACAAGGACTGGGAACTACCGAATTCACGAATTTGATTGGCTGAAATCGATATTGACCGCGGTCTAGATTTTCCCATCTAGACCGGTTTCATTTTGCGTTGAAA
>Ga0126339_10003988_pt1 | contig 10828 bp, 6 predicted proteins | sample OrbTmetagenome_2_FD_92532 | JGI IMG/M metagenome (GOLD analysis project Ga0126339, IMG submission 92532) | Coral microbial communities from Petempiche,Puerto Morelos, Mexico - Orbicella T R C metagenome | ecosystem: Host-associated > Invertebrates > Cnidaria > Coral | place: Petempiche,Puerto...
AATTTAATGTTGGGGGGTAGCCCTGTGATTGTCCAGCATCCTATCCATGGAGATGTATAAATACTTGTAGTTGGTTGATGGTGCAGAAACTGGTATAAGCTCCAGCTGTGGGGGCCACTGGCCTGATGCAGACTTTACCTTACTATCATTAATTTTCAAAACCACCTTTGAGACATAAGGAACAAGTCCTCAGGACATTCCAAGACTAACCTGTGACGTGTGAAAAGAGCTATCATCAGCCCAAGCAGGGTAAGGTGTAGAAGGATTGCGTCCCATTAGGTAGCAAGACTCAAGAGCTGATGTTTCATTGTGAACACCTGTGTTGTTATATTCTTGTTGTCCAGCCTGTAGAAAAGTTCACGGCAATTAATATTGCTTTAACATGACTTTTCTTTTACAAACCAAATTAACAGCTACAAATTATAGGCACTACTAAGGTAAGAAAACAATGATTGAAATTGTCAATCAATAACCAATATATTTACCTCTCTAACCATGGGAGTGGATGAAGCTTGGAAATGCAAAGGATGTGGCATACTTATTGAGTACCTAGGGTCATTCAGCTGCTGTGGAGGACTAGATACCAAGACAGGTGACCTGTCTGCAACAGAATCACCTACAGGACAGCCCCGCCCTGCTGCCAACCCATCACTGACAGGCACAGCTGAACTTCCCAGGGCATCACCTCCAGTGGGCGGGTTGATGAATCCAAATGATGTGATAGTTGGAGGGAATGTTGAGGATGGCAATGCACTAGCACTGGAAGAGGCATATGCAGCTCCTGTCAGACAGCACATTCAAGTTACTGAACAGGAAATCATGACAACCAACATCAACATCAACATCAACATCATCTGGGTTACCTAATAGAACAGGCCATATTCATATTCTCGGACTGGAAGACTCACAACCGAGGCTAATGCAGGGAGTCTTTCTAAGTGCAAATTACATTAATCTCTATTGAATGATTTTCCCCCACACTAGCCTCCTTCTAATCCAAAACCAAGAATACGAATATGGCCTATTAAGTGACCCAGACTACTTTAACTTAGTAAACAGTTTGAACCCAGGAATATTGGTCATGTTACATGACCATCCCAGTGAGAACAGTTAGTTTTAAAAAGAACTGCTGTTGGCATGACTGGCATCCCAATAACCTGTACAGAAGGCATCTTCAGAGTAAATTCAGGCTTGTCTCTTGACTGTGAAGATGACTTGCACTTTGGTTGTCAAAACATCAGTCACCAGCAACTGTTCTTTTAAGAAGTAGATATACCCGCAATGGATGACCTAGATATTTACACAACAGTTACAATATTATACTTTCCTAATAAAGATACTGCTGATCTTCACTGGTCAGCAGAAGAAATATTAAGCAGTGTTCACAAGCATTCAAAAAGATGGAACTCTTGAGGTGATGTATAGAAGCTGAACCGAAAACTACATGGGATTTAGCACCCTTTCCCCAATTAGTCCCTCATGCCCTATGTAGCTCGTAACCAATCTATTCCCACCTGCTGGACCTCCATCATCTGCATCACTGTTGTTACCACTGCTGCCATCACCTCCTCCTCCTCCATCTCCCAGTATGTCAGGGAGAACATCAACACCCTCAGCTGATTGACGTAACTCTGTTAAGTAACAATAAAATTTGTATTTGAATGCTAGTTTGATGTGCACGTTTTGTCCCTGCCAAGAAACTAATCAGAGACCTTTCAGTGTACCTAACTTGTTGAACATCATGTACATCTATGAGGTCATGCTAGCATTCAAATTACAATGGCAATCTGGCCTTATATTCCCAGTTGTGCAACATGCAATTCAATGAATATTTTCATATTTATATAATTTGTTCAGACAACTTTGAACTAAAAGAAACCATACATGTAGGGAAATAATTTAATATGCCAATATAGCCAATTTGTTCTTTTTGTTTGCAAAGGAATGCATGTTGCAATGAAATATGAGCCAGGGTCTGAAATTAACTTTTTTAGGCAGGTGCCAACTGGCGACAGAATTTTTTTTTCAGTCGCCAGATGGAAAAATGTGGTCACCAAAAACTGTCAGTAAAATTTAGTCAATTTAGTCACATTGGCGACCAGCTGGTTGCAATTTTGGACCCTGTGAGCCACTCTTTTTGCATTACAAACAAATTTATTACAGCATGTTAGATACTGTGTGCACCAAATCTGACCTATCCCCTGGGTTTCCAGCCTTGAGCTCAAATCCAAAGGAAGACCACCTTGAGTTGGCAAATCCTCAACATCTGAGTTAGCACCTTCAAGGCCAGGGCGTCCAGCACTACCGTTACTGCCATCCCCCGCACCGTGCAACAAAGGCATTGCATTCTCATCATTGTCCTCATGGCCATCACTTTCAGATCTGGAATCCATTCCACTTCCATGCCCTCTGCTACTACAATGAAAAATATTTGATCACAATCACTGCTGGTGCATTTGAACTTGCCTTTTGATTACACAAGTAAACTAAAACTTACCTCTGACTTAGAAGTCTTGGGATATGGAGGAATTAAAACATAAAAGTTTACAATTTTTCTCTATCATTAGCATATAACTTTGCATACAGAAGGAGAGTGTGCCATGATATACAATTTTACTCCAAATGTTTAAAGAACTTGTGAAACTTAAATATTGCAGTGCTAGTTGAAGTTTGGGTGCAAAATTGAACGAGATGTTGGCTTTCAAAAGCTGCAAAAAGTGGCAAAAGTGCTAATGAGGCCATACAGTTGTTATAAAATTTTGAGTTTCCAAACGATATGTATTTGATACATCACAACCAGATGTCTTGGGAGAGTTAATTATACTATGCCTTCCAATATTCAGATCTTATTTTTTGTGTAGTGTAGCTCGATCTGAAACTGCAGTACTTATGCTAATGAGGCAAATTCTACAAACAAAGATTCCTCTTTTATCCTTTTCTCTAAGGTAGAAAGAATGTATGCAAGGATGAGATCAAGTTGTAAAATGTAGTAACTTACATATCCCATATTTACATGTACCTCAAGTTATCACATGTATTTCATGACAATATAATTTTTAAAAATTTTGAGAATTTGTTAGTAAAACAACTTTTTGTATGAAAATAATGAGCCCCTTTCTTATCAGGGCCATCACATTTTAATTTGATGTCAAGAGAATTTTGTGAAATTTAGCCTTTATAGAGCATTTTAATTACCAATCTTACACTTAAGTACAGTGATACCACAGCCAATATTACCTGCTAAAACTCTGGCTAAAAATACTGTCAGGAAAACTCTGTGACTGTATAAAGCTGATACTGGATGTCAAGGACACCCTATCAATCAACTCCCCACCATCACCACTGCCAGATCTCCTTTGTAACATCATGTCCAGCTCCTCTGTAATAAAAGTGTTCACCATAAAGAGGTAAAGATGAAATGTTTGTTGTTTAGCATCACAAACACTAACAATTTAACCTAAACCAAATCCTAGTACCAACCATTATAATTATTTTAAGTGCATTTATATAAATTCAGGGCCCCCCCCCCCCTCAAAAAAAATTTAAATCCATCTTGCCCTTCAGAAAAGTACACTGTAGCATATAAAAAAAGGGCTTACCCTAGGCAAGTCTTAGTTTAGTTTTTTTTCCTTAGTTGACAGATGACCTGCTGCGGACCCCTTGCAAATGAAAAGTTACTAGCCTGAAGGAAAATCCACTAGTCCTGGACGACTGGATGGCACTTCTTCCGATCCCTGAATTATCTACAAAGTTGATCATGCTAACATAAAAAGTACAAGCCTGGTATAGAATGTGTCACCTCGACCATAACTGTACTGCAAAGGTTCTCCATTAACAGGTTCACTGGCATCATTATTAACTTCTCTACTGTGAGAACTGAAAAAGGTATCAGGATCCTGACCTGCAGGTAAATAAGCAATAATAATTATTAAACGCTCCTTATCCTTGAAAATGCAAAATTCGGTAACTACATGAATGGGTTGTTTTTAAAGCGGTACTATGATCAAATTTTTCGCCCTTGATTTTTTAGGTGTATCACATAGAATTCCATAAAAGAATAAAAACGCTGTTTATCGTTTGCAAATATCTGCATTAGTTCTGGAGATATTTAAGTTTGAAAATTGTGTAAAATATGCAAATGAGATGAGTGATGACGTCATACACTTAACCCAATTTTATTTCAAGAATATAAATCGTGCTATCTTGGTCTATTTTTCAGTGCAGACCATTGAAACTTGGTAGGCTAATAGCACTACAGAAAACACACCTACGGCTATAAAAAATTCGTTTCCCACGACAACTAGCTCTTTTCCAGTCCCCACCCTTTTGATTTCAATATGTTAGTGATTTTCAGCTCGCAAAACATTAAATGAGGCCACAAACTTGAGCTAACTTCTTTATATGCTTGCTGAATCAAGCATATGAGGTACCATTTGCAAATATCAAAATGGAACGCCAAAGGTGGCCAGAAATACCTTTAATATTGGGGAGGTCTGGAACCCAGTATGTTGCCATGGTAACCAAACTGTTAAGCCCATATTGTGGACCGCATTTAGTAGAATCTTACTGCAAAGAATCAAACATTTCTAGATACAAATTGGCTGAGATATCTTTTTTCATCATATTTGATCACAATTTGGTTGAGTGTATGACGTCATCACTGGGTAATTTGCATATTTTAAAAACTTGAATATCTCTGGAACGAAAAGAGATATTTGAACATAGTAAACAGCATTTTTCTTCTCACATGGGCTACTTGTTCATGTTTTAAAATGAATGCGATAGGAAAGATGCAATTTTCGTCATAGTACCACTTTAAGTACAGGCACAAACGTGAATTTAAAAAATAGCAACTTTCCAAGAAAGGTTGCCCTCATTGTTTACTTGTGTGGTTTCCCACAGGTAGTTTCTTCCCTCCAATTACATCGTCCCACCAGGCACCGACATGTAGTGGGTTCTAGTCAGATGTCACAGTGACTAGAGAACAGGTAAAATCAAAGTCATCTCCTCATTTCTACTTCGCTTTTGTTCACTTACACTTTTCTCACATTGATCACATTTGGTACCCAGCACAGTTCACATCATGTGAAGACAATATGATTACTTCCTCTTGTTGATTAATTAGTTGCTTCCTTCTAGTTACCTTTGAGTCTGACTTTGTATCATTATAATTACATTATAATATATCACTCTTATGCTCACGCTTACCAGTATCTGGTCTTTCTTCTTCTAGTTGGACAACTGTGTTCCTGTTGATGAGTGGAGTCAGATTTCCAGTAATACTGAGCTCACTGGAGAAAGGGATGTCCTCTCCATGTAAATTGCTAGCAGTGTCATGGTGATTGATAACTATTTCATCTTCTTCCTCCTCCTCCTCGTCACCAACTAAAGTTCTTTCTAATGGCAGAGAAGGTTGCTCTACCATAGGAGGACTCTGAAGATTGTCGCCAAAGTCTAAAACAAGGTTGAAGTATACAAATATCATTGTGTTAGAACAATGTGATATCCAGTCTAACTTAGTGTTACTCGAGTGCTTTAATACTACTTGAGTGGCAAGAAAACTATCTGCGCTCACTCGTGAGATATTGTTCTTGCCACAAGAACATAAAATTCATATCTGCGAGCTAGATTACTGACGATTGTCGAAGACTCTCGAGGAAGACCAGAAGATGTTTCGATGATACACCAACGAATTTAAGTACAATTTGAGAGACAAACTTGATATCAGTGAAATAATCGATATCTTCACTAGTGAGGATATGGAAAATACACCACTTGAGTCTTGGATGTGGATTTGTATGAATTTTGCGAGTGGTGTATTTTCCAGTAAAACACTGTCTACATAATAAAGCAGTTTATTATATGCTACATGTAGCTCAGTGAGCAGGCAAGATGAACCAAATCCTGTGCTGTGATTGGCTAACCGAGCGGACAAAATAGCACTATCTTACCCACACAGGATTACCCACTGCATCCCATAAGAAAATAGTGCTTTTTTCCCATAAAGTAAATCTTATTTTGACCGAGCTTGTTCGGTCAAGGTGGCTGAATATTGGCCTCATTCTTTTTTTTTTTTGCGAGTTTATGGACCAAGACTCCATCTCAATCCATAAACACGCAAAAAGAGAACTTGACCAACATCCTGCCATCGTGCCCTCATGATTGGTTAATAATCCATATATATTCTGACATGCACTTCCATATAACAAGTAAACCTTGTTGACAACCTCTGGAAATAATTGTTCTTACTTAGAGGGACATGTGTCCTTTCAAATTTCTATTTTGACTAGACAGATTAGATAAATTTTGGTATGTAGTTAATCTACAATAAGCAATTGTTTGGCAAACAGTAACTCATCACTTGATTGTAAAGTTAGGTCCACACCCTGAACAAACTTAACACTGTCATTAATGAATATTTTAGTTTAGTTGATGTAAACAGTTGCCCTGACTTTTCAACAGCTTTGCTTTACAAAAAAAAAATTATATTTCACTTTTAACAAAGAATACCTCTGAAAATGACATTTAACTTTTAGTTTTTCTCATTACAAGTACAGGTTTTTTTTTTTACCTGGTAATCCATCTAACTGTAAAATGCCAAGTGAGCTATCATCACCAACTAAGCTTCTGCCACTCTCACTGGATGCCACAATTCCTGAAAAAGGAGAACTAAATTAACTCATGAAATCAGTCCAATTATACATGACTGTATAAATCATACATTCATTACATGAACTGGATTTAGCAAGGAAAACTCTGAATAGGGAACTAAGAGGTAGAAGTAACAGAATACAAGGCTTGCAAAAACTTGAATTCCAGCTTTCCCCTAGGACAAGACTGTCTCAAATATTGCTTGCCCTGGCAAGTTTTAGTTTGCTCCTTCAATGATTCAGTTGACAGACGACTTGCTAACCCAGAAGGAGAATCTACTAGTCCCAGACAACCAGACTGCACTTTTTTCAAGCCCTGGAATAGCAAAATACTAAAGTCCTATGGTATATGTACAGTACTGTTTTCAGTAACAGTGCAGCCAGTAATGTAGATCATAGTGTTCTTCTTTGAGCCCATAAACCTGTCAACTAGATGTACCAGGGATATAGCGGTATGGGTAACAGCTCTGCAATAAGTGCTGTTAGTAACACACAAAAAAAGAGGTCCATTAACCATGTACCACCATGTTACACAGGCCTGTATACTGAAATGTAATGGTTGATGGTAAAGGTACCCAGAACTGTACACATGCACATGCAAAAACAGTTGTTATTAGCTCCTTGTTATTAACAGAAAGGGTCGACATTTAATTGTACAAACCTAGTGACTCTGCATTTTGGATGGCCTCAAAGAATTCATTGATGTTGTTGGAATTTAGTCCCTGCAGTCCCAAAGATGACCTAAGAAATAAGCAATTACATTGTAACCAATTATAGACATGTCACTCTTTTCTCTTTAACAGTATTAATAACTAAAAAGGATTGATGTGCAGAAAGCATTGTCTTCATTTGCTTACCAGTGTACATTTAGCTATTATATTTATCGTATTACTTTTAGCAGACTTGAACTTACGTGTATATACTTATACAAATGCTGCAATCTGATTGGCTAAGCTATTGCACACTACTTAAGAAATAGAAAACATGTACCCGTCGTGTTTCTTTCAAGTTATAGAAACACGAGTGGAAGTTTGGGAGAATGAGAAACGCTGTGGCAACACGAGCCACAGGCAAGTGTTTCCTTTCCTTTTTCAAGTTCTCCCAAACTTTCACGAGTGTTTCTATTTAACAATAATTATTAGATTACGAGCTCAAGATTTCTATGAGGTAATAGTTGATGAGGTTGAAGGCCGAATCACCTCATAGAAATCGAGAGTGAATAATCTAATTGTTTTAGTAGAATTCTAACTGAAATTAATGCAAATAACGGTTTCCAGTTGAAGACATTCATGCAAAAAGGGCGTATGGGCCGATTTTTAGTTTTTGCAGGATCGAGCTAACTTTTGGCAGACTGACTTGTTTTGACATGAAAAGCATCATTGCGTAATTGTTTTTGTTGATATGCTCTTCTTTTCCGATAAAGAGTGGTTATAACAACCCATCAAACTCTAAGTGCTGGAAGCTGTTTTGAGCCACTTTAGTCCCAACCACAGATAGTAAGTGTCACAAACCACCTGGTCTGTTCTATTTTGTATATTGGATCCAAAATGTAATGTTCAAAGCATTAAGAAGAGAAACATTGAGTTAGTACTCTAACAAAATGTAAAAATAATGTTAACTTGATAGTCTTTGGTTTAAACAAGCTTATGCTACATTTTAAGCTTAGGTTTATTATTTCGCCACAATTTTTTTTTTCTATCAAGCTTAATTAATTAAGTTATGTATGGAACTTTTAATTAATTAACCATAAGTTTGATGATCAAATTGAAAGGAACAAACAGAGGGTCAGACAAGATTTGCCTCCAAAATTCTGAATTTTTGTTTTGAACAATATAAGCTGAACAATATAAGTTTACATGTAAGCAGAGTACAATATCGAGAACATTTTGCTCACGCAGATGTTTTATCGGCTTCCGTTAACTAGTGTACCTTACAAAAGCCAGAATTGAAGAGTTGAGACCTACTGATTTTGAAACACTATACGCTTATACATTGTAGTGAAAAATATTAATAAGCTCATTAAAAAAAAAACAAAAAAAAAATTAGCTTGTTTGCAACCACTGTTTTGGTTAGCTAGGAGAAACGGTCTTCAAATTTTCCTATTGGCGCTTTCCACTCAGTGATCAAAAGCGTTCAGCTTACCTTGACTCTTTACCTTTCTCTAAAGAGCCATCGGCTTGAATTCCATCTACCCCGTTTAAACGGGTTTCGTTGTTACCCTCAACACCCTCATTGGCCTCAATTTCAGCGAAAGAAGCTTCGCTAAACTCACTTGCGTCAAAATCTGAGAATGATTCGAGGCCGCTAACATGAGAAGGGGGTGCGATGTCGCTGAACGCAAAAGAATCCTGCGAGAAGTTCAAATCCATTATCCCTTACAATCTTGAGCACCAGGTCTTCATGATCAAATAATCCATTGAAAGATTTCACCTACAGGAATTTGTATTTATGGCAAAACGATTCAAAATAGAGATGAGAACAAAGACGAAGTTTATGTTCGCGCCAAACCGCCATGTTTTATATAAAAGTTATGGATGAAATCGAGGCTGACCAGCCGCTGATCTATTTTTGATTGTCAACGTAATTCTTAGCACTGATCTTCCAAATATTAATTTACCCCTTTAGGGAGAAACTACTTGTCGATCAATAATATTCTACAAAACTACCCTTGCCTCGCGCTTCAATTGTTCTGAGTATAGCAATTCCCGTGTGAAATCAAGCCAACAGCAGGAAAATGCGTTGTCGTCTGAATCTTGGAAGGAAAGATTAAAATAATTTCTTTCGATTCCGTCGGAAGTATGCTAATTTTACACCTTGGATCTGATTGACTGCCGCACGCTGCTTTTATTTCGATTTCGTGGCGATTTACATGTCACATTCCTTGGGATCCGTGAACGCCACTAACTCAAACAGGACAGAGTATAGTTGACATATTGGTTCCTATTGTGTCCACAGTATCGGGCCTTTATAACTGTTGTTTTGACAGTCATCTCAGCTGAGTTGAAATGCTTGCTGTTGTGTGACATAGCCTGAAAACGCACCACTGTACTTGAGGTGTCGATTGAAAATCAGGCAAATGGGATGTTGTGCGTCGAGAGGGAAGGCCGTGCGTGGTTCTTCAAACGATGATCTTGAAGAAGGACAGCAAAATCTGACAATAAGGTATGGTAAAACGCAAGTTCTAAAGTGGCAGCTTTTAATACGTCTTCGTTTGAGTATCAATGTTTGGTCTCTTTAGCAAGGGTACTTTACTGTACTTTAGCAATAATGGCGTTATTTTCATTTCTCGAATTAGCCTGCACGATCGCAACTCCCGGGTGACTATTACAGTGATGTGAAATCACTTCACATGAATTTCGATCGAAAACATCATTAGTGGCAATCCATCGAAAACTGCAAGATAGCGGGATGTTCAGGGTTTTCTTCGTGATGACCGCATTCTGATGATCTGGAACGATGTAAATTAGGTCAATATAAGCTTACCAAACAGATCAGCTCAGAGCTGTAATATCAATCGCCAAGCCAGTTACTGAAAACGTCGTCAAACGAGAGTTCGTTGTGTTTGATTTTGCTATTTTTTTATTTTAAGCTGTGTACAGTGTATAAGGAAAGCGAAATTTAAAGAATTAAGAAAGGCTAGTGATTTCAAACGTTCAAGCTCACAGAGTGATCTAATACAATATACGTATCAGTCATGTAAAGACAATTGGGGACATACGGATTGAATATTTATATTGCACTAAATAATTAAGAATCGTTTAAATGTGGTGATGATCATATTTTGATAACAAAAATTGCAATGCAGTGGACTAAAGATTTAAAATAAGCTAGAAATTTTGATAATGAAAAATTTGTAGTAATGACTGTGTCCCCGTGCAGAATGTATCCATACTCTCCTCGTAGAAGGTCGTTTCACTTGAACCCCTCCGTCGAAACTTAACTTTCTTTTAAATTTTTTTAATTTTTAGATCCCTCACCCCCTTTGTGTTGGTTGACAAAAACTGTGCATGTTTTGCCCGTTCCAGTCCACCAGTACTCTAACCGTAGACTAATTACATACATTATTATACATTGAATTCAATATCTCTTTTCTGATTGGTCGAAAGTGTACAGTGAATTTTCGAAATCACCACCTGTGACATCATCTCTGCAGATTATACAATAATCATGTCAAGGAC
>Ga0126339_10003990_pt1 | contig 10827 bp, 5 predicted proteins | sample OrbTmetagenome_2_FD_92532 | JGI IMG/M metagenome (GOLD analysis project Ga0126339, IMG submission 92532) | Coral microbial communities from Petempiche,Puerto Morelos, Mexico - Orbicella T R C metagenome | ecosystem: Host-associated > Invertebrates > Cnidaria > Coral | place: Petempiche,Puerto...
GAGGCATTTCTAAGATGGCTTCCACTTTGGATGGGTCAGCCTTCAGGCCCTCCGGGGTCAGGAGATGGCCCATGAATCACACTTCATGCTGTACAAACTCATCTACAACCGCAGTTCATATATGAATTATTTCATATAAACTTCAAATCACACTTCGGTTTGGGCTCGCTTGAACTTCGTTTTGTTAAGTTTGAGGTTCCACTCACAGCACTTTTGAAGGAACGCACGTTCATTCTTTTCGAGGCTGGCATTAACCTCTGTATCGCTTGCACCAAAGCCAGCGATGAGAAAATCGTCTGCGATGACTTCAGCGCCCTCGAGGTCTTCAATGAACTCATGCATTTGTCGCTGCCAGACTTCAGGAGCACTGGATATGCCGAAGGGCATATGTGCCCAACAGTAACGTCCGAAAGGCGAGTTGAACATTGTCAAATAGCTAGAGGTGTCGTCCAGAAGGATTTGGTGGAAACCATCCTTGGCATCACAGAGCGTAAATTTCTTGGCACCTGCTAATCGGGATGCAACTTCGTTGATGGTGGGCAGCTGGTAATGTTCTCGACGTATTGCACATTTGAGGTCTTTTGGGTCAATACAAATCCATACCTTGTTCGGTTTTACTATAGCCAGCATGCTGGATACCCACTGAGTTGGTTCTGTGACTGGCACGAGCACTTTACATTCAACCAGCTCGTCAAGCTTTTCTTTGATGCGCTGTCACAGGGCCACTGGCACTCGTCTCGGGGCATAAACACGGTGGAATGTTTTCGTCAATAACGATTTGGTACTTTCCTGGAAGGGCACCTAATCCCTCGAATACATCTGTGAATTCTTCTTGCAGGGTGGTGGAGGGGGAGTCGACGTGGATTGCCAGAACATTGCAGTTGTGCAGACTTACAAAGCCAAGGCCAACGCTCGTGTTTAATGACAAAATTGGCTGGTAATCACCATCAATGATGTTAAAGTCAAGTGACTTTTGATGTCTTCCAGACCAAACGGGGGGGTTGACTTTGCCAGTGATTTTGCGATGTTCTCCTGTGTATGAAACGATCTCCTTTTGGCAAGGTTTGAGACGCTGAAGCTGACTGTCTCCTGTAACCTGTTTGTATATCCAGACGGGGAGTATGTCACACTGAGATCCGGTGTCAATTTGAAACTGAACTTCTGTCTCAGGTGTAGGCGAGGAGATTTGCAGTTTGATGACAGCCATCCGTGCCTGGGGTTTGTTTTCAGCAACTGAACCGATGTAGTATGGGTCTTGTTTCGGATCAGCAGTTTCATGAACAGTTGAGACTCTGTTCCTCCTTCCTCTTGATGAAGCTCGTCCTGTAATTTGTTTTACCTGCTGTTGGGTCTGCTCTGAAGATTTGATTTGGTCCACGGCTTGTTGAAGGGTCAAATCATTTAAACAGAGAAGTCTCTCGCGTACGCGATCGTCACGTATGCCCAACACGAGGCGGTCACGCAATATTTCATCTGGCGTGATTGTATCATGTGTACAATTTCTGGCGATCGTTCGCAGCTCTGTAAGGTAGCTGGTAATATTTTCGCCTGGTTCTTGGTTTCTATTGTTAAAACGATAGCGCTCATAGATAACTTGTGTTCTGGGGGCACAAAACTGATCGAACTTCTGCAAAACTAACTCGATGTCATTTTGGTCTTTTCCTTCATTCCACGTGAAGGTGTCGTGGACGTTGACACCGTCCTCGCCAATGATGCTTAATAGAGTCGAGACGCGAACAACACCTCCTTGTTTGTGCATGCCGGTGGCGATTTCGTAGCGTTTCCATGCTTGTTTCCACGATTTCCATGTCGTGGCTAAATTGTCGTTAAAGCTTAGCGTTTTAGGTGGCGGCAAATTTGACAGCGGAGCAAAAATCTGTGACATACCTGCTTGTACTGCTTGTGCTTGTGCTTGTGCTGGAGGGTCAGCCATCCTTAGGCATGTGATTAGACCGTCCCACTTCTGACACCATGTAGCGAAATTGATGTGTAATAATGTACAACAAAGAAACAGCTTTAAGTGATTTATTCGCCCAGTGTTACACGCAATGCAGGCTCCCAAAAATACAGACGGTCCTTGTGTTTAAATTGTTACGAAATCAAATAATCATACAAAGCATCTGATTGGCTGAAATCAAACTGGTGATCAAAATAACATGGGCTAGGGCACGTGCAGTATAACGTAACGCAATATCTCTACAGTCAGTCTAACATAAGAACTTGCTATGGAGCTGCTGTATACCTTTTAATGTTTTGAATTGCACTAAAGTCCATACAGATGTAACTTGAATAATTTAGAAATTACTGTTATGGTTTTAACCCAACCAGTTCCAAATATTCATGTCATTGGTATCTATCACTCAAAAACGAAAGTTACAATTTCACAGTTAATTCATACTCTTACTCATCTTTACAACTCAGTATTAATAGAACCCACAATTCCAGCTGTACTGCTTGGGGATTTCAATATTGATCTAATACAGGCAAATACAGAACAATAGGCTCTAATGAAATATCTTATAACAGACAAACGATACACTCAGTTGATTAACCAGTATACTACTGCATGACTACTGTACACAGATAGATCATGGACCACAAATTATGTGCACAATCAGCAGGTGAACATCAGCCTATTTATATAAAATTTAATTTCCATGAAAGCTGTTTGAATATTTGTTTAAAAATTCATTGTGTATATCATGTGAAATCATCATAGTTAATTTAGCTGAAGATCAAACTTTACAAACCAAATAAATATCTAGATGTATCAAGCAACTATTTTAATCACATATAGAAAACAGTCAGGACATTTATTGCCAGAAACAAATAATGGTCTGAATTTCCTGTGCTTTTCATGTTCCTAAACTCCTACAGCTGTAGTCCTCATGAGTTTCAAAATTACATGTAACTCTACCAGAATTTGGAGATGCTGTATATAAGGATAAATTTTTCAGGTATACATGTGTAATTTTTCTGCATTCATTTTTATACTCTTTTAAAATATGTGACTGTTATCTTTATTGTGTATTGCAGGTGAAGCAAGTTATACTATTGTGCATATGCAAATAACCTAGATGAACACTGGTAACGACTACAGTATACTTTAATATGAGTGACAGTAAGCAAATGTTAATATTAACAACACCATTACTGATGCTGTACGTGTTAATCAGCTGCCAAAAATAATATCGAAAGACTTCATAGAAACCGGCTTTAACAACACAAGTCACCCTTAAGACTTAATGGAATTAATCTGAGAATTACAGATGGATGTTGAATACTCCTACTTAGGACGAGAATAAGACGCTTTTAACACTTGTGTTAGCTGCCACTTGAGCTGTTGAAACTCATTCTTTGCAAAAGACATTGGTTACAAGCATATAAAATGGCTCTCCAAAGTGCACACCGTAAATCCTTGAATTAGCTCCTGGGACACTTATTTCAAATTTAGGAGAAGATGAGGGGGCGCTTAATTGAGAAGGGGGGCGCTTATTCGAGGGGGGGGTGCTAATTCGAGGATTTACAGTATAATTACAGAGTTTGAAACACTTTGGAACTTTATCCATGTAGGTTTCTGAAAGTTAAGAATGTCATCAAGTGAAATCCACCTGAACTCACTACGTGTCAAAGCTTAACTCAGAACCTACAGCTTTAGAGTGGAATACAGAAATACAACTTCAACTTAAAATTACATGCAGCAGCTCCATATCAGGTTCATATACATGTAGAGAAACATCAGTCCTTTATATTAGGACTACAATTAAATGAAAATACTAGCCTCCATCATAAAGGAACACAAAAATAGAATGTGAAAATTTCTCTCTATTAATTAAATACAAATCTTGCAATGTTTATTTGAAGTATAAGCTATCCTAACTGTTCCAGCTTGTTTATACCTGTTGAATTTTCATTCAATTCTTAAGGTGGTTGTTATCATGCTGTACTTCTACTACACGTGTGTCCTGCTGCTGTAAAGATTTTGTCATTTACAACTCGGCAAAAAAATGTATTATCTGATCTGCATGTATAGGAGAGACTGTTGGCTACAATTTCCCCTCGTAGCTTTTATGTGCTACTTTATGGTAGTCAGTATTTCAGTGGACTTAAATAGAAAGAAAATGTTCCTAATAACAGCAGTGTTCAACTTGATTTTTGTTGTACTCTAGCTCTTGAAGTCTACTTCAAATATGTAATAAGTAATTATTTATTTTAAAACGATTTTACCAGAGAATGAATTCAACCACCTAAAGGGTGTCAAAAACAACCATATTTGGACATCAAAACCTATCCATCACATTTGACCAACTGATGTTTCTTTTCCTGTTTTCCACTGCAGTACCAAGAACAACTCTACAATGATCAATTCCTCTTCTCTTTTTTTTATTCAACTACGTTTTCTACATTCATCCAATAGGCCATTTCCAAGTTGCCTTTTGCCTCTATGTCAAAACGAGTCTAAGGGCAAAAACATTCATATGACTTCCATGTACAGGTTCATTAACTCATTTTTATGTGAAAGGTTTTGCACGAAGACTCGTTTTGAAACAGAGGCAAAAGGAAACATTCATCCATGAGCTGCTCACAGGAGCCTTTGATTTTGACTCGGATAGTCATTAAAAACAGAAAATACTTTATAATTATGTATATCACTATGGTTATCATTTTCACACAGCCACTTTGCATAACTGCTTAGCCAAATATTGTACATACATGGGTCTGTTGCTCTCAGATTCTCTTATTTTTATACTTTGCCGAGTTCACTGAAAATAAGAGTGGAGTGATGCAGTGTAAATACCGTAAATCCTTGAATTAGCGCCTCCCCTCAAACAAGTGCCTCCTTCGAATAAGCGCCCCTCCTATCAGCCAAAATTTAAAATAAGCGCCTCCCCTCAAATAAGGACCCCCCTCCCCCTGTTTTACGGAAGAGTCTGAGACAACAAAGAATGTATAGGTTTGGTGGTGTCCAATCACAAGCAAGTGATTATCAACTCATTCAAGCACTGCAAATTGACCGTCGGAATGGATTGTAGCAAAGATCTGCTGATTCATTGCCTAAAACCCAACCAACCATGTGCAGCAGGCCTAGACCAGCTAAAGCGATTAAATTACGTGATTCTTCAAGAGAGACAGGACCCTCCTGAGACTGACCACCATTTGGGAAAATTAAATAAGCGTCCCCCTCAATTAAGCCCTCCCCACACCCCGTCTGCTCCTAAATTTGAAATAAGTGCCTCAAGTGCTAATTCGAGGATTTCCGGTAGTGAGATTTGTGTCATGTTGATCCAAGCCACCCTCAATTTCAAAATACTATACAGAAAATTGAGCAGTCTGAAGACAGGTCATATCAATATTCGTCAGTATTAAAAGGGTCAAATGGCATTCTCGGGAACAGTCGAGAATTCTGAAATACCGTATTTCCATAAACAAAGACAAGTATGTATGCAGTAAAGCGATTTAAGTATACAGTAACAGTATCTATATTGATCGAATCATGTGAAGGTTTACAAAATCAAACAAGAACAGAAGTTCTGTAAAAACAAAACCTAAAAACAAAATATTGCACTTCTGTGACAGCCCAGTTTATCGGCAAACATAAATGACCAATCTACTAAAACGAAGACAAAAAAATCATGCATTCTTTTTGCATGCAGTGTCTGTTTGATACAGGTTTCTAACAATAGAAATGACCATAAAAGTCATGTTTAAGGTGTCCGCGTCCGCTTAATAGAGGTGTTCGTTGAATATAGGTGTTTTTTACAGTGAATGTGGGAAAAGAAAAGTGGGACTTGCACTGCTATCTACTTAATAGAGGGTGTCCGTTTAATATGGGGTCTGCTTAATACAGGTTTGACTGTACGTTTCTATTTTGCCCACGTGTTAACAAGTCATATCTTCAATAATGAATGAGTAGGAGTAATTATTACTCTTAGAGTTGTTATTATTCTCGTCCCCTGCAGAGCTTCCATTTCGTTTGGTCACGGTCGGCGAAACGGAGAGCTTTGGTAGCATTCTCATCCCCAGTGCTACTCGTTTTAAAATGTCGTTGATGAGTAGCTCTGAATGCACCAAAAAATGTGAATTTTTTTCATTGGCTGGCAAAAAATCAATGTGCAGCAGAAATGAAAATTACAAAGTTCTACGCATTCCATTTTATTTCTGGTCCAGGTCAGCACTCTCGCCGGCACGCATAACGAAAGCTAGCAGTACATTGCCTACAATGATTTTGTCGAAAGGATCCTTGTCGCGTGAAAATATTAAAATATTAGAATAGGGGCTGGGGGGTTGAAGGCTGGTAAGGGGTCTCAGTGAAGCATACTGGTGCCATCAGGTGCGCTTCATAAATACTGAGAAATGCCCATCGCCATCATAGGCTCTGCCAGCAAATCAAATTCCATACGTCCCTCTCGTAACCCTAGTAATGTAGCAATGCTGCAGCTGAGTGGAAATGATGGAAGGCGAGATTCCGGCGCCTTAATAACCGGAACTCATGGCTAAAACAAGGAACCGTAACAGAAAATATACCGGCCCTCCAGGTTATTGGGGGTTTAGCGTTGGGCTAACAACCCCACCTAGTAAAAATACCACTGTTACAGAAACACAGATGAAGCACCAAACATACACCAGCTGTCTTGTGGGAGGGAGTTCACCCTGTGAGTGCATAACGTCGCGTAGGCAAAGCCAGCAACATCGGATACCTACGCCGTCGATCCTCCTTTCTCCAAAACAGTGCACAGTAATTGCAGCTTGGAATTTAAGAATGTAAGAGCGATGTACGAACGGGGAAAGGCATCCATGGTTGGATGGAGATGAAGAGGCATAACATCAGCCTCCTTGGGATTGCAGAGACAAGGTGGATTCAAACGGGCCAATTCCGTCTCTCCACAGGAGAGCTGATATTATACTCGGGTCATACCCATAACAGGGCACCACACACTGAAGGGGTAGGATTCATGCTATCTCGACAGGCGGAGAAGGCTCTCATTGATTGGCAGCTAGTAAGCTCTAGGTTAATGACAGCCACTTTTAGAACGAAACAAAAAAGGATCCTCGTTCGATTGATCATGTGTTATACACCTACAAATGAGGTTAGTGATGAGGTAAAGGACCAGTTTTATCAAAAGTGTGTTGGGCAGCAACAGACCACAGACAGAACTGACCATCTTAATGGGCGATATGAACGCCAAGATTGGAAACTGTAACATCGGCTATGAAGAAGTCATGGATTAGGGGACATGAACAATAATGGGGAGAGGTTTGCAGATTTGTGTGCCAAGCATGAACTGGTGTTAGGAGGGTCCGTGTTTCTGCACAAAAGAATACATAAAGCCACATGGGTCTCACCCAACTATACTGTTGAGAACCAGATAGACCACGTCTGCATATCAAGGAAGTTTAGAAGAACACTACTGGATGTGAGGGTGACGAGGGGAACAGATACCAGTTCGGATCATCATCTCCTGGTGGGTAAACTACAACTGAAGCTAAAACAATCAGGCAGATAAGTGGCAAGTAGAGTGAAATATGACATCAACTCACTGAAAGATCCCTTTATTGCCCAGCAATTTTCTATTACGACCAGGAATAAATACCAAGCCCTCCAAGATATGCAGGACTCCAGAGATCCAATAGACAAAAGTTGGGATAGCCTGAAGAAGGTATGGACAGAAGCAAGTGAGGAAATACCTGGGCGAAAGAAACAACATAGCAAAGCTTGGATATCAAAAGACACCATCTCAAAGGTCATCTTGAAAAGATCAAAGAAAGAGAACCTTAACAGGGCACGCACAAGACTGCAAAGGAGAGGGTCCATGCCTAGTACACTGAAACAAACAAGGATGTTAAAAAAAGTGTGAGGAAGGACAAGAGAAAGTTCATTGATGACTTAGCAAAAGAAGCAGAGGCTGCAGCTAGGCAACATAGCATGACGACATTTTATGATACAACTAAGCAACTCTCAGGGGAGTTTAAGGCAACAAACCACCAAATTAGGGATTTAAATGGCCGTCTACTAACAACAACAGAGGAGCAACACAGAAGATGGGTAGAGCACTTTCAAAAGCTCCTCAATAGGCCTCACCCAATGAAATCTCCAATACTGCCACCAGCTCAAACCAGGAACTTGATATAAGCTGTGAACCCCCTACCAGGGCTGAAGTTGAAAAAGCGATCAAATCCCTAAGGAACAACAAATCCACAGGCCTGACAACATCCCTGTGGAGGTATTGAGAGCCAATATCAGTACCTCAGCGAACATGCTACATGGCCTTCTAATAGAGATCTGGGATCAGGAATACATACCATGCGAATGGAGAGAGGGGATCCTGATTAAGCTAGCTAAGAAAGATGACCTTAGTTTGTGCAAGAAATATAGGGGAATAATGCTCCTGTTAACCGCTGGAAAGGTCTTACAGTGCGTTAACTGAAACCGGGGCCACCCAGACAATGAAAACCAATCAGAAGGCAGAACTGAAACAACAGATTCCTACATTTTCAAATCCAGCCAATCAAATGTTCGGTACAAAACAATGAAATCTTAACTTATTCTTTGTGATGCTTACGCAACTACGGTGTCTTAATAAATTGTCAAGCTCAAGCCGTTAGTACTTTCGCGTTAGAAAATATTGTGTTACTTTACTTCAGATATTACATTGACAAGTGTGGTGACCTAATTTGATTGACCGTTTTCCACTGTGAACATACGGCCTCACTTTTAAGGTTGTTAAAAATCATAGAATATTAGATTTTGACATTTTTTTACAAAATAGATTTCGCTCCTGTTGTCTGTGTGTGTTTCTATCTTTACAAGGCTTTCGGTTATCCACCACGTGTGAATTACAAGGACAGAATATAGCAGGCCAAAAATCCAAGTAATCACATGCGTAGAGCAGTGCGTAATGTTAAAACGAACTCAACAAGAACTTCTGACTACGATGTAAACAGAGTTTAATTGACAGAAATCAATGTTCCATACAAACTCAATTGAAACGAATCACGTGCCAAGACGAAGGTAGAATTAAACCACGTGTTGTAAGCTTAGCCGTAAGTCGAATGATGTAAACCGTATGCCAGTTCGAACTGAAATACAATGACGAAAATAGAAGCTAACATAACTAACATACCGAAGTATAAAGATAAAATAATACAAATGAAGAAATTATCGCTAACATTCTTAATAACGTCCGTAACATGGAAGTAATAATAATAATAATCACTTTATTTAAGTGTCGATGTATTTAGCAGTAAGTGTAACATAATCAGCTCTTACGTACACTGATCGTACGGAAGGCTGGAAAACGATCAATAGGCTACACGGTGTCTAACTTGGACGGTACTTTTATGGCAAAATAACCCTATATTGGAGATATGGACCTAATCAAGCACGATTCCGAGCATACAGAACTAAGTAACCGATTTAGTAACGATACAGACCATTTGATAGGTGATAAAAGGACACTTGACCGAAACGAATAACAGTAGTAAACCTAAGAACTAACCCTAAAAAGCAAGGAATAGATTACTCACTTTGGTGTACACACGCACTGAACTTGACTTGATAGAATAGACGAGTAACAGTGTAGAGAGAAACTATGGCCCAATGCCGAGTAGAAGTTGACATAGTGAAATCTGCACTTGAACTGACCTAACCGAGGAAAACCTCGTGGATATATCTAACCAGAGAACACGTACGCAAAACCTAGCGGTTATGACTATTTCCCTAACGGACATAGCAGCTGAGGGCTGGTCAACCACAGTAGATTAAATAAGTCAGTAAGGCCTTGTTTGAAAGTGACAACTACGGTAAAATAAGTTGGTGCGACAAAAAACGAATTAACATCACTTTTCAAAACCAACACCACGCAGTGCTCGGAAAAACCATCGCGTTCACTGTCTCAGCAGCTGTACATTTCGGAGTTTGAGTTCCCTTTCTGGGTTATCGGTGTATTGAAATAACATCTTCATTAGAAATTCAAACGAATCCTTTTACGCGTTGTACTATCAAAGCCTCAGTGTGTAAAATCACTCACTCAAAAACAAAAGACGATAGCGCCATGCGTAGGAACCTCGTCCCCTGGATGGAAAAATCAAAGATATTTCGAACAAAGAATTCAGGTTACAAGTCCATTTTTGTATCAAGTTAACTTTTCATTTCCCCTGCTTGAAGTTTGCTTTCAGCTCCTGTCAGTTACATCGAAAATCGTCCCTTTCCAATTGGTACATTTTGAACCTGTGCACATGCGAAACTTCTCAGAGACCATTGGAAGGGTTTCTTTTAAACAGCCATGACAATATTCAAACCCTACATCACTCACTCTGCTGGCGATATAAATTTACGAGTGACACTCTTACGCAGCTTTTCTTTTCATGTACTTTCTAACCAATCAATGACCCCATAGAAAGTGCAAGATATAATTTCTCTTAAACCCGCAAGCACGGCCGCAAGCCCGCGAAACTACTGACGGCTTCAGCTTGGCAATTTATTGAGCGACACCGTAATTGCGTTAGCATCACAATGAACTAGTTGAGATTCATTGTTTTGTTCCGGACATATGATTGGCTGGATTTGAAAATAGGACATTTGATTGACTGGATTTGAAAATGTAGGAATCTATTGTTCCAGTTCTGCCATCTGATTGGTTTTCATTGTCTGGGTGGCCCCGGTTTCAGTAAGCGCACTGTAAATCGTATAATCCTGGAACGTATGAGGGAAGCCGTGGATAGGATACTGCGGGAGAACCAAGCAGGCTTCAGACCATTAAGGTCAACAGTAGACCAAATAACTACCCTGCGCATAATTGTGGAGCAGTCCCTAGAATGGAGGATGGC